>JACKZZ010012431.1_pt1 | contig 23296 bp, 21 predicted proteins | sample 8027871 | NCBI WGS metagenome assembly JACKZZ01 (sample SAMN15724774, study PRJNA655200) | protist metagenome | isolation source: fluorescence activated cell sorting (FACS) single amplified genomes of... | place: USA: West Boothbay Harbor, Gulf of Maine | collected 2000-07-19 | reverse complement strand
CAGTCGTGAAATGCGGGCTCAACACCCGGAAAAAAGTCCAACATCGTGTTGCGCTCGAAAATTACTCTCAGTTCAAATCTATCGGCTCTCGTCCCGGAAAATCTCCACCCGAAAATATCATTCGACTCTCGTCTTAGTAGTCGCCACTTCTAATCGACCTCCGCTGGTGACCTCGTGACGTCACCGAAACTTCACCTCGTGAATCGGCCGACAATCCGTTGCTGAATCACCCGATAATCTCCGCCTTCCCCCCATTAAAATTTCGCCCTTTCTAGGTTTTTTCACCTTTCAAGCCTGGGTCTTATATCCCGGTAGCGAAGATTCTTCACCCCCGATCGGATTATTTCCAACTTCGGGTTAATAACTTACTCTCTACTAACTTACTCTCTTCCGTTTCGATTTGCAAGCGACGACCGATTCTCTCGAGAGTCCCGTCCTTCCTTTCTTAAGAATACCTAATTAAGCGCACCACTTGAGGAGTGTAACTCTCTCTCCTTCTGAATACAGACAAAAACCGTTGTAAAACCTACCTCTTCTCTTCGGAAACCGTTTAAATCCCGAAAAGCAAAAATGGAAGTCCTCTCGAACACCGTTTCCGGCCAGCACCAGCTGCCGAACTGGGTGTGGCCGGTGTTTTGCGTGACCGTCAGCTACGGGGCGAGCCTGATTTCCCACAGTCAGCACTATGCTGCCGTCTCTATGTTTGCGGTCACCGTCTTTGCACTCGTGGCGATGGAGCTCGCCAAAGCGAGCAAAAAGGGTAAGTTTGGCAACCTCTCCGGGCTGGGAAAAAATAGATCGCCAAAGTCAGGGGCGAAAAGGGTAGGTCCGGCGGCGTTACCGAGGGAGCTGAGGAAGTGCGTGGAGGAACTCTGGAGGAGTTTTATTTCAAGTCGGACTGGTTGGAATTTCGGTCCCGATTTTTTCGGATTTTATTTTTCCTCCCAGCCGACAAGCCCGCTGTGCAGGTTGAGGAGAAGCCGGTCGCCGCTGAACAGCCGGTCGTGTCGCACACCCCGGAGAAGAAGGTCTGCAATCCCTCGCCTTCCGAGCAGGCTCCTCTGCAGACTCACGTGCCGGCGCAGCCGACGGTCAGCCACAGCCAGACTCAGGATTCCGTAAGTACTAGCTAAGCCACAGCCAGACTCAGGATTCCGTAAGTACTAAAGTACTAGAGAGGATGTGGAATTTATTGAGGGAGACTAATTTATTCTGGAAGGTTGACTCTGATTCTTCCCTTATTTCCCCCCAGTCCACCATCCTCCGCGACCTCAACCCCGCCAACATCAAGGAGTTCTTTCCTCTGACCCACAATCTGACTCAGTCGAAGCTGTACCAGGAGCCGGTTTACCCCGCTCCGATCACTACAGAGGTCAATTCCTGGGAGGCCCTGAACTCGTGGTGTCAGCCGGGCCAACAGCAGATGCCCGCTCAGATCCCCACCCCGGTGATGCAGGTGCACGCCACCGTCCCCTCCCACACGCAGAAGACGCCGACGTCGCAGCAACACCCGACCTCGCTGCAACAGGATTCCGTCCCCACCACCGGAGGGTCCAGCTCCCTGGGGACGGCTTCGGCGACCCGCTACGGCGCCCAAAAGGACCTTCAGTCCTCGGGAGATCGGAGCGAGGCGGAGACGCGGGGAAGGGGCAATAGGTATATATTTAGCGACGATCACGCCCCCGGCCACATCCGAAAGCTCGAATACGACGAAAAGGAGGATTCCAAGGGTTGGAGGGAAGAGGGCACCAGTACTGGGGAAGCAGCAGCCGTACCCACGTGGAGGATGGATTCGTTGCAGTTCAAGAAGGAGAAATCGGGTAGGTTCCCACGTGGAGGATGGATTCGTTGTAATTTAGGCATCCTGCAATTTAAGAAGGAGAAATCGGGTAGGTCTTGCAGTTCAAGAAGGAGAAATCCGGTAGGCTTTGAGAGAACCGAGAGAGAGATTCAGACTCAGAGAGAGAAGATTGATTCAGAGAGCAGATTGATTCAGAGTTGTTCCAGAATTTCCCGAGAGTCTTATTTGTCCCACTGCACCAAAATTTCCCCCCAGTCTCCCCCCCTCCCGGCCTGGACAAGCCGCGTACCGACCGCTCGATCTCTGGTTTGAGCGGTGTCTCTGGGAACTCTGCGACAAATCTGACCGAGCCTCGCACTTCATTCACGTCCAGCAGTGCCAACTTCCAAGGATATGTGCCGCCTCTTCCCTCTGCTCCCCCGGCTAAGAGGAAGAAGATTCAGTCCCAGCAGGAATGCGTCTCCGACATTACGACGCTGATGATCCGCCACCTCCCGTGCAAGCTCACCTTCCAGGAGTTATCTGAGACCCTGGAATCCCACGGTTTCGGCCGCGACAGCTACGACTTCCTCTACCTGCCGCAGGACCTGATTAACTCGACGAACCGGGGTTATGCGTTCGTAAATATGAGCCGCAGCGGGCTTGTGGCGAAGTTCAGAGCCACCTTCTGCCGCTACCAGTTCCATAAGAAGAGCTCTAAAATGGCCCACGTCGTGAACGCGCACCTGCAGGGGTTCCAGTCGCTCTACGAGCACTTCCACCGGACGGTCGTGAAAAAGCACAAAAACTGCATTTTTATGAACGAACAGTCGGTCGAGAACTACATGCGGTGCGTGCAGTAAGCTAAGCGCGCGGTCCTGGTGATTTTTTTCGGCGAGGAGGTTTTTTTTTTCGATGGTTTGTTATTCAGACGGAGCTCTGTTACATGACTTCTCGAGTCAAACGTGAAGAATATAGGTACAAGAAGGGGTACCGGGGCGGGCGGTATCGAAACACCAGCAGAGAATATATATTAACCTGATCGATGGAAGCGTCGCAGTTTTGCCAGGCAGCCGCGGAGAGGCTGTTTTGCGGCGCCGATTCGTGAACTTCCAATCTCCGTCTTTCGACGGTCAGATTGCTTCTTTTTTACTAGCTTTTTAGCAGCTTTAGAGTTTAACGGAGCGCTGTTGTGTCCTGTTCGCAGTCTGAGGATGCTCGCCTTCTCGGACTGTGGTGGAGGTTGAACAATTCGCAGCACTCCTTTCGTCTCTCCTATTCACCTACACTAATTTTCTCAGTACATTTTTCTCCAAGGCCTGAGAGGTGCCTTTTTTTCAAAGTAGAGAATATAGCCGGTGTGGCGCCCCCAACACAGTTGATTTCTCCTCAACTTCGTTAAAGAGAGTTATTAGAAGCGGTGGGGGCGCACACCTTTTCACTTAAAGTTCCCGTGCCGATGAGCTGTCACACAAGTGTCAAACTCGGGCGACGATTCTCGGATCCGACCCCGAGTCCCTGCGACGGGCACCTCGAGTGAACGTTCGTGGCAGTCTTGTCGGAGCGGGGATTTTATTTGCGGTCCGGGGACTGGTGGTCTGAATAATATTCCTTTCAGATTGTCAGAGCTCGGATTCGCTCTAGCGTATTGAACTCAACCGCCGCTTAAGAACTGGGGCGGGTGATTCTGTCTGGATCTCCGCCGTCCCTGCGCTTCGTTGCACGCTCGACTCGGTGCGCACCATCCTGGTTGGAGTCCGTCTTCAACCGGGTTAGGATGCCGGCCCGAACCGTCGAGCGCCCACAACTAAGCATCAAGTGACGGTGGAAACGTGTAAATATTCAAACGGTTTATCCCAGACAGTTCACGAGAGGCGGTCCTCCCGGGTCTGGCGGTTGAGAGAGCTCCACCTAACCCCGACTCTCAGCTGGGTACTACCCTTCCGACGAAGCGGAGGAGACCCGCGGTTTCGGGCGGCGGTGGGCTCGCAAATCAAAGTTGTTTATTAATAATACATTACAGTTCTGTCGTAGTGTCGTTATACATTACAGTTCTGTCAAAAAAAACAGTTCTGTCGTTATATACAGTTCTAGATTATCTGTTTTTCTGTTCTACACTACAGTTATTTACATGTTCTCTTCAACAGTTGGGGGTTAAGAGGGTGGACTCCGGGATCCGGAGCCTCGGAAGCAACGCGCTCCCCGGTTCCACCCCCTTCTCCCCCCGGAGTCTTGTACACTTAAGCGGCTGGGGGATCTTGCGGGAGGGTATCCTTCTTCGGGGAGGATTCTTCCGCGGGTTCCTCGCTAGCCAACAGAAGAAGCACTCACCCCCAGCACTATAGACTATGCTGTCTCACGAGATTCCTGAGACAGGGTTACTATATACCGGAAGATTTCCCTGTCGTGGGTGGAAGCTACCGCGTATTATTACCCTGTTCCAGGGACTCTTCTCTCTCTCTTTAACCAGGGGGATTCTCTCTCTTTAAACAGTTCTCTTTATACAGTTCTCCCAGCTCTTTAGAGTTCTAGCTCTTAAACAGTCTCTAGCTCTTAGATTCTCTTAGACTTTAGCTCTTAGATTCTCTTAGACTCTAGCTCTTAGATTCTCTTAGACTTTAGCTCTTAGATTCTCTTGGACTTTTGAGATCTTCGGCTCTTAAGATTCTCATAGGCCTCGAGATCTTCGAAATTATTTAGCGTTTCATAGTTCAGCAGAGGATATAATATCTCGCAGGTCTGGTCAACAAGTTACTTACTTACTGGGGGAGAAGTCTCCTGCGGGGGATTCTCCTGTTGGGGATTCTCTCCCGGTAAACCTTTTTCCGGGGCTGGGTTGTTTGAGATGAGAACAGCCCTCCCCGATAACCTAGCCTTTTCGACCTCGAGATATGTACCTAACCAATGGGGGAAGCCCCTAGTTCTAGGGGACGACCCTCTAACCATAGGGAGAAGACAATGTCGCTGCCCCCCGGGGAGCAGTCAACTGCTCTCCGGGAAGCCGCAAAAAGACTTACACTTTACAAAATGTTGGGACTCGGATTTTTTTCATTTTCCGGTAGGTACAGTTGGTTGACGCTTGGTGGTTAATAGGCCGATACCATTGTACCTACCGGGAATTGGGAAGATCGGAGGGCCCAAATTAAGAAACTACATCGGTGTTATGGGAGCGGGAACCGCCTCCGGGGTCTGCGACTCTACGCTGCGCGAGCGGTGTCGAAGTCTGGCGAGCCTGGGGGCGGCTTCCGTGCCCAGACCACTCAAGGTTTACTTGTACTGAGGTAGCAAGGGCGCGACCTTTATCCACTCCTCCGCAGAAGTTTAGCTGCGCAGAGGTTTAGTTGAGTCGCGGTCGGGCATCCTAGTTTTATTTGGGGTATTTTTTTATCCATTTTTAGAGAGGGGCGTTGTGGGGGGGTGTAGTGTTACTGTGCGGGAGGCACGCTACTCCTACATACCCCCATCTCGGTCTCTTCAACTTCAACGGGAGGAGGAGGGGGGCGATGGTTTTATTTATTTATTTAGGGACGCTATAGATAAACTAGATATCATCATCGTCCTCTCTCATTTATTGGGACGGGAAGGGTCCTACTTGTGTACGTTGACCTGTACGAGTATCGGAGTATACTATATATGAAGGCGTTTTTTTTGTTAGCTTCGGGAAGCGTTATTCCTAACCATTATTGATGTTGTGGGTCGGCGAGTCCAGAGCACTGTCCGGCGTTATTTCCAGGTTGGTGGGGCAGGAAAGCCTAATTCAGGAAGGGTAAATCCTGAATCTGGCCAGCCCACGCCCCTGGTAGGCCCAGCCAGGACGCTGGTTTCGCCGCTGGAACTGGAGGTCGGACCGAGGTTAATTTCGGTGATCTCGGTTCAGACCCATCTTCTTCGACAAGTTACTATGGCCTGGACTGGAGGAAGGCCAGCAGGGTTAATATACACTATGTTCATATTACGCTAGAAGTTGCTTTCAGGATTGAAGTCAGGACTTTCAGGATTGAATGGTGCCGTGGGGCAATCCACGAGAAGGCAGGATTGCCCCACCTGGGGTCCACGAGGAGGCAGGATTCGAACACTTCGTCGGCGTGGAGCGTGGCACCGTCGCGAACGTCGGTGCCGACGAACAAATTCGAAAATTTTCCTGGAAACCAGAAAAATGCACAGGACAAATACTAAGGAGCCACCTGCAGGACCACACCTGCAGTTGGAACTTCGAGTGGATTCAGGGCGAAATGGAGTTGTTCGAAGGCCATTTCTTGGTTGAGTTTGAGGCGGAGACTCGAGTCGTGAGGAAGTTCGAGAAGCGAGTATCGGCTGCTTAGAGAACCGCCGCTCTTGAGATATTTCTTGAGGTTTAAGGGGGAGTCCTACATCCTTCCTTTGTCTGAAACCGACTAGTAGGTTCTTTAGTTGTCGAAACTGAGTTTACGATTGTATATTTGATTAGACCCAGATTCTTGCTACATGTAGTTACGATGGCCGACAACTGCCTCCTCCCCCGACCCTCTTCGCCGCGCGGCGGGGATGACGATCCGGAAACTGCTCTCCCAGTTCCTTGGCATGAGCCTACTCCGGATGCGGCGAACGTTGCTAACCTCGGTCCGCCTCCGCTGCCTCCTACCCTGGGTGCGAGCACTGATTACGGCTACCTGACTTCGTCGTCCAGTAGCGGTCTGGGGGCGTTTGGAACACCCTATCAGGATCTTACAAACAGCCTCTACGATGACCAATGCCAGTGGGTTGAGACTGAACACCAGGCCTCTGCAGCCCCGTTGAGTACACTTCAGAATGAGTTATTGGCGCAGGAGAGGAGGGACGGGGGGGGGAGGGGGAATCCAGGCGCAGAACCCCCCCTCTCCTCCAGTGCGACTGAAAGCGAAGTTGAATGCATGGAGGAGGTGCAGAGGGGAGTATCCTTCTCGGCTGAACGGGTCGCTCAGAGCGCTGTGGCGGCGATTGAGAGGCATGTGGGGGGTTCTGGGGGAGCCGATACCAACACGCTAACGATTCAGCTGAATGACGGGCTTGCTGAGGAAGGCGTACGGGGCGAGATCGATGCTGCCTCTCAAGAAGCGGCCTCCAGCCCAGATTCCGGGAAGTTACAGCCGGACGAACCAGAACCTGCGTGCTATGACCCGTGTCACTGCTGCGACCGCGAATTCGGTGAGCCGCACCCTGTAGTTTTCCCCGGCCGCCCCGAGTCCCCCGACTCTGTCTCCTCAAGGGGAACGCATTTTCCGCCGGGGTATACGCCAGAGGACGCGCGGTCCGGGGGGGCGAGTAAACTCGGTTCTGACGACTCAGAACGGTTGCCGGAAGGCATGGACCCGCCATCAGCGACCGACGGGACTGCGGTAGTTCTCGTGGATGTATCTCCGAATGTGAATGAGAAACGACCGGTTTCGCCGGAGCGAGAGGCGGATCGGGGTGGTGGGGGAAGCGGAGGGGATGGGCTCTCAGTGTCGGAGTTGAGTCCGGAACTGGGGTTGAGTCCGGCTGGTCGCGATAGGAGTATGAGTGATGCAGGGGTGTATAAGGGCAATGTGGAGTGCCTGAGCTGGGCGGATACGGATGAAAATAGAGTAGAGGGTAGACGGGGACGCATCTGGGACCGCCACAAGTCCGGTAAGATGGGGAGAAGGGTGCGGGAGAGTCCGAGGCGGGCGGCGGCTGCCGCTTCTGGAGAGGCCGGCTAGGCCCTATGTGAACTCCAATTTTGTGCTCTGAGAGCTTCATTCCCAAGTCCGGACGGGACCTTTGATAGGCTGGTTTTAAGGGTGGATTTGGGTGCTTCGGAAGGTGGCGAGACACGATGTTGAGGACGGAAGTTGAGTCTGAGTCAGAGACCGTCAGAGTCTGAGTCAACGAGTCATGAGTGGAGAGTCTCTTGATAAGAAAACCTGCACATACCAGTCTTATCCCAGTCAAGATCCCATCCTTCTTCTAGACCCTTTTGTTGCGCCTTGAGTCTGCGAATACAGAATCTCGTCGGCTGTTGCCCGGTAGTGAATATAGGCAGTATCCAGTCTCCTAAAAACAAAACCTAGTCTCCTAGAATACAGACAGCAACCTTCGCCCAGCATGGTTCGGGAAGCGGAGGATTTGATGTACCGCTTGCACGACATTAATGCTATCCACGACTTTAAAAATGTGGCAGCACAGCAAAAGCAGAGGATGCTCAAGGTAGGTTTGACGGCACTGAAAGGATCGTCTGTATTACTATTATATTGTGAGTCTGATTCGATAATGATTCTTTTCTTCTCCCCCAGGTACTCTATCGCCGGTTGAAGAGTGGGAAAGCTCCCCCCCCTGTGAAGGGTTTGGACGACATAGTGAGGGAAAACCAAGCCGATAAGCTGCAAGTGATGAGAGACCAAATGAAGGACGTGCGACGGAACGTGGCCTGGAAAAAAAAAATAGCCGCGAAGAGACCGCCGCCGCCGCCAGTGGAAATCAATAGATGGGATATGGGTAAGTCGGTAGTTTTGGAGAGAGAGCTCAGAGTTGTGAGTCCAATTTTCTTGGAACTCTTCAGGAATAGCGTTTATTGCACCCTACTATTCTAATCCTTCCCAGGTCAACGTTATCCCGACCCCCTCATTGTTGATCCTACCGCTTATGATGGGGGTCCTGGCGGCCGTATTCGCCCCTTACATCATCAGAAGCCCACGCAGGTCCCCACTAACATGCGGAATCAACGGCCGAGGGTGGCAGAGAGAAGGGGATACCCGACACATGATGACGTCCGAAACGAAATCGAGCAATACCAGAAACGCGTGGACGAGTTGCAGAAGGAGCTTCACGAAAAAAGAGTTAAGAGGGTCTCAAGCGACGTCCGGGTGGCCCAAATGAAGGAATTCCTCTCAACACTCTGCCGAGACAGTGGGACTCACGCAATAATGCTCGAAAATGCACAAAGAAGTGATGCGCGGCGGCCGCAGGTTATTCCTTATACGGAGATTGCTGGACTTCATCTAGGAAGCGCGGCGGGAGCGGGAGCAGTCTCCAGCCTGGTCAAGTTACCGGATAATCCTCAGAGGGGAACTATCTTAACCCTTAGTAGCGGCCTCCAGATTTACGTTCCTCCTGGGGGAACCGTGATCGAACAGAAAACACCTGACGATGCAGTGGATGCGGGCGCAGGAGGCAGCGGGGGGGATGCAGCGCCGGGAACTGGGTCATCAACAGCTGCTACCGCAGGGGGTGTTGGATCAACGACAGCGGCAGCTGCTGCAACTGGGTCCGCCACGGCTGCTGCAGCCGCAACTGGCTCTACCACAGCTACTGCAGCGGCCACCGGATCCGGAACGGTTGCTGCTGCTGGGCCCGGATCCACTACTCTTCCCGCGGTAGCAGGAGCCACTCCAGCAGCAGGCGGTACCACCCCCAACAGTACCGCTCTTGGGGCAACTCCCACAGCGGCCGACACCACTGCTACTCCTACGGGAGCTAACTCTACTCTTGGAGCCACTCCTACTTCTGCGAATACCACCGGAGTTGGACTTTCTCTCCCTGGTGCTAGCACTGCGGTTGGACTTTCTCTTCCCGGTACCAGTACCGGTGGAGTCGGCCTCTCCCTACCGGGTAGCAGTACAGCTGGAGTCGGTCTCTCGCTGCCGGGTACCAGTACCGGCGGAGTCGGCCTCTCGCTCCCAGGCAGCACCCTCACCGGAGGCTTGACGCCGACTCCGCCTCCTGCTCCGAAGCCGGCTGCTCCAGGATCGGCTTCAACCGGATCCGCGGCTGCCCCCGTGCCGAGAACTTTTTCGTTCAGATAGGTGCATCTCATGGGCTAAGACGACTCCACCTGATGCTGGGGAATCGGGGGGAATCTAACACGGAGAACCTACGATTCGGATTCAGCACGAGAACTACTATCGGTCCTTGAGTTCCAGAAGAGAACTCCTGCTTGTGAACTTTTTTTGTCCCGCGAGGATTGTGTCAACGAATTAGAATACGGTCGAAGAACGCCACATGGGCCCTCTTTTCGATCGAAGAACGTCCGGAGTTCGGAAGCGAGTTCGCAGCGTGGATTTTTTGTCCCCTCGTTTATTATCATCAGAAATTATTATCTATTAGCGTAGTCGGTTTTTAGTCTAAGCTCGTCTCATATAAGCGTCATCTGAATCTGCACCCTGGCGAAAATCAGTCATAAGTGGCCGTGAAACAGGTGCCCCGCTAGACCTCCAGGCCAGACCTTGTCCCATTCCTCGTCCCATTCCCTCTCCCGTCACGCCTGATAGTAGGACCTCTTTGAGCTGGTTGGAGTTCAGAACAGCTTGCAGACCTATATCGTTTTTAATCTCATACTATTAGACTGCCGTGATAAATTGGCGTCGTCCCACCCAATCCCAATACAGTTACTAGACTGTCCTGATGTCGCCTCCGATGGACCCTGTTTCAGAGTCTGGCTCGGGGTTGGCTTCTGAGATCCTCGTTACCGGTTCCGAGATTCAGGAATCCCCAGCAGCCCCGTTTACACAAGCCGATACTGCTTCCGCCTCGGATGATAATGACCCTTCGAAACGCGCCCTGCACCGGGCGCAGAGCGGCTCGGTGTCGCCCGTTCAGATAATTCGTTCCGTGGAAGAAGTCGATGAAGCCCGTTTCAGTTCTCACACCAAGGGCAAGGGCGATAAAGGCGGTATCCCTAAGGTTAACAGCGGTCTCTACGTCCCGAAAACGTCGTCATTTACAGCTTTGATTGGCGGGGGGCTGAGTCCTGGGTCGGAACCGGGATCAGATGGGGGTCTCAACAAGGACGGGCAGAGCCCTTCCTCGCAGAACCCCTCCCAAGGTCACAGTCATACAATGATGAGCGTCAGTGAAGTCCAGGAACGCCGAGAATTTGAAACCGTTCCTGATAGCTCTTATATCCGAACTGTTGGTGTAACGAACCCCGAGACTTCCAGGTACTTCGTCAAATCTTTCAACGAAAAAACCGCGGTCCCTTATCAGACGTTTTCTGATATTAGTAATCCTACGTCGATTAAGAAGCGGTGTTTGGAGCACGTGCCTCAATGGGACTCGATAACAAGAGACGATCTTGTTATTAACAAAATCACGGAGGGGCTTACGAATCAGCTTTTTAAGGTGAGTTTACGGCCCAACCACGAGAGGGGGGAAGAATTGAGGACTCATATTGTGTTATTTCGGATTTACGGAGCTGATATCGCTAGTTTTTATGATCCCGCGGTTGAGGTCCAGACGTTTGAGATGTTGAGCCGGTATCGCATAGCCCCGGCAATGTACGCCCGGGGAGAAGGTTGGAGGATCGAAGAATGGCACTTCGCAGTCGTCGTGCCCACTCGGCTCATGTGCAACACGAGTATTTATTGCCAAGTTGCTAGCCATCTGGCCAGGTTCCACAAACTCTGTCGGCGGCCGGATTTTCCACACGGGAAGTTCGACGAAACTCCCAGTGTAATGGGATGGCTAGACCGATGGGTCACCAGGGCGATGGCGGTGCAGTTTAACGATCCGAGTCAGAAGAAGGTAGGTGATGGCGGTGGAATTTGACGACCTGGAATCTGATTCAAAAACGACTACCAGACCCTCGACAATTTGAATCCCCCCCAGACCCTCGACAACCTGAAACTCGATCGTATGTGCATCCAAGCCCAGTGGTTAACAGCGACTATCCATCGCAAGGTCGAGGAGGACGGGAGTCAGCAGAAGGGGTCTGGGTACGATACTGTTCTTTGTCATAACGATTGCCAAGAAAACAACATCCTCCAGACGCAATACGGCCTCAGGATGATAGATTTTGAGTACTCGAGCTTCAACTATCAGGCATACGATATCGCAAACCATTTTAACGAATGGAGTAAGTGAGATTGCCGGTATTCGCTGAGAATAAGGAATCAGGATGTTTCCGGGCTATTGGACTGACTACGTTGACTGACGAGAGTGACAATTGAATGACGATGTGAGATTCCAATTTCCTTCCCACCCGCAAACCATTCCTATTTCCGTCCCTCAGCTATCGACTACATCTCCAACACGTACCCGTTCTTCCCCCAGCCATCGACTACATTTCGAACACGTACCCGTTCTTCGACATCGACTTGAAGCGGTACCCGAGTGAGGAGGTTCAGAGGTTGTTTTGCACCGTCTACCTTTCTGAGTACCTCGAAACCCCCATCTCGCTCGGTGACTCCTACATTTTGGAGCCGTTGATGTCGTCTATCAGGGTCTTCAGCATGGTGAGCCACCTGCTGTGGGGCTTCTGGTCCGTTATGCGAGCCCCGCAGACTCAAGCCTTCGACGAGTTTGACTTTCTGAGCCACGCGCGGTTTCGGTTCGACAGCTTTTTTCGAACAAAGAGGTTATTCCTCTTAGACGAAAGGGCTAATGAAGGCGGCGTGGACTCGCCGCTTGCCGTGTCTGGGACCCGAGACCAGGGCCCGTTTACGCCTCCCCGGGGTGGCGGAAGTGGGAGTTACGACATGTCGAGGTCGAACTCTAGGGAGCACTCGTTGGTGGGGAATTCACCCATTTTGGGGGTCGGATCGGGAACTGGTGTCGGCAACCAAGCGGTTAGTGCCGCTCAGTTCATGCGAGGAACGGATGAACCACAGGTGTTCTCACCGATGTCCCCGGGCGGCCGGAAGCTGCAGGAGGCGGCGGAGGGGTCGTCGGCGTCGGCGTCCGGGAGGTCGTCGAAAGCCTCACAGCCCGCGGCACAACCCCTGTTTCAGATCACGGATTCGACCCTATTTAAGGTGGTCCTGGTGGTGATCGCCTCAAATCTCATTCAAACTTACATCCAAGTCGCGTTCAAGTAGTAGGGGGACACGGACTCGGCCGAGTCAAGAGGAGGAGGAATGATGAATCTAAGAATCTATCTATTGGTTTATATACCGGGCCGGTATTTGCTTGGTATCTCTAAGTATATTTTTTCACATCACAGGCTATTCCGGCATCCTGAACAAATTGAGTCGAACTGCCACATAATTTTTGTGAAGTTGGCCATGTAGAACTCGTTGTAGAGCGGTTGTTCATGTAGAAATCGTTGTTAGCGCTTGATCATGTAGAAATCGTTGTAGAGCGCTTGTGCTCTAAGAATCAGATTTAACAGTCTATCAAGAGTCTAAGACAATTCCAAGTCAAACAAATCCCGGTCCCAACGTGGTAGGCTTATTTCCGATCGAGCGCTGGTAATGCTTGTAAGAACAGTAAGTGCTCTCGGACGCGGTCGATATTTTCCGCGGTTCACCGCTCCGGCGGAGAAATGTACTATAATTTACAACATACCAAAAGCGGTCTCATTCACAGGTTTGGTTATTACGAAGGTGTGGCATACAGGCCCTGCGGAGTCGGTGTTGGCTGGACCACACCGACTCAGTAGCTGTAGGAGCTATTTGTGGCCGTAATGTTCAGAGGAGTCGGGTTGGAAAATTTGAGAACTACAGAACTTGATGGGTGGCCATTGGCTGGCATGCAATTCAGATGGGAAACGGGCGTTCGTTGTTGTGAAGAACTCCCTGAGGAATCGAGTCTGAGTTTGAGATGAGACCCAAAGACGAGCCCCAGTGCCTGAGTCTGAGAGAGTGCGGAAGTGAAGCTGCTTCCATTCTTTGCCATGACAATTTTCTATCGCATTCCTTCCTTTGCCTTCATCTAAAACGCCCCTGTAGTAGCCAGGCTATCTAGCGAGACATTGGTAACAGAGTACATCGATTGATTAGAGAATTACTGCTGGTTAGGACCCTAGGAAGACTCCAGCCATGCGTGTCTTCATCCAGTGCGTGGACAGCTTTGTCGGGAAGGGTGTGGTGAAGGAGTTGCGGCGCAATGGAGAGACTTTCCACCGACTTTTCGGCTCCCTCAAGGACCCAAAAGCGGAAAAGCCGAAAATCGTGAAGCGCCTCGTCCATCGGCAGGACGAGAAGCCGCGGATTAGGTATGCGGCGACCCTACTTTCCTGTCGGGTTATCGTAGTTAATATGTTCTGCGAAGAGTACGAGGAGCTAGAATTCGTCTTAAGTGCGCTCGCAAAAGCGGAGAATCCGGTTACAGTGGTCCTTATCTCGAGTCTCTTTGTGTGGAGTCAAGCTAATGGGATTTCTGAGGCCGATTACGAGCGCCGCGAGCCGCGGTCGAGCGCTTTGAAGAAGTGGAAGGAGTATGAGGAGCGATTTCTCGCGTTCAATGTCGACCCCGAATCCCAGGTCAAAGCCCATATCGTAGCGGCAGGAGCTTTTTACGGGTGCGGGGAAACCCACTACTTCAGCAACACTTTTAGGGATGCGTGGCACGGGAGGAAGGTAAGGGTCGAGTTGGCTGGGAACAGTCAGATTCTGATATAGCTTCCAGGAACGTGGTGATTATCCCTCAATTATCCCCCTAGGTTTCCCTCCCCGCACCAAACAGGCGGAATAACAAGGTCCCGACGGTTCACGTGGTGGATTGCGCGAGAGCGGTTAAGACTCTTGCGTATAGCCCAGAGCTGGCCGAACTGGAGAAGGGGGAAAAGCCGTACATAATTGCCTGCGACCAGTCCACTTGCACCCTCCAAGAATTATGGCAGCAAATCGTCAATGAGGTAGGTGCATTTAGGAATTATGGCAGCAAATCGTCAATGAGGTAGGTGCAGGCAGCAGATCGTTAACGAGGTAGGTGCACGCCTTAGGAATTATGGCAGCAAATCGTTAACGATGTAAGTTACGCTGAAGAGAAGGGAATGTTGATTCAGAATCTTTTGAGATTTGAGATTGGAATCTCGTTATGTTCCGCCCCTTTTCTCCCCAGGTTACCACCCCCTACAAGCTCAGTCAAGAGCCGGTCGAGGGTAGTGAGGATGTTGCTGACCCTGTGGGGTTGAATGACTTGAGTTTTGTCCCCTCCGACCTCCTCTCCCACCCGGATTTCCAGTGGCAGTCCAAGGGTGGTTTGGCGGAAACCGTCCGAGAGTCCGGACTGGCGTTTGCGAAGAAGAACAATCTGCAGGCGATAAAGGTGTTGCTCATTCGGAAGGCAGAAGGAGAAGCTTCTAAAGCTAAGCTCCAAGATAAAGTCATGGCGAAGTACAGGCAATTTCTCGAAGAAGAAGTCTCGGTGAAGTGCATTAAGAGCTCGAAGGAGATAGACTCTACGAATACCATTAGGTATAGGGGGTACATATTGGAGGAGAATATTCGGTACGAGAGAGCTGTGGAGCTTTTTACGGTGACTCGCGAGGAGGAGATTGATCTTGGGCCTTCAGATGACCAAGAAGGAGAAGGAGAGGGCGGAGAGGACGCCGGGGGGGAAGCTGCGGGGGGAGAAGAGGAAGTCGATTCACCGGGGGAAGATGCGAGTCCGGCGAATCGGAAGAAGGAGATTATAGTAAGTAAAGGACTGAGATGAATCGTTTCTTGAAAGTTGCAAATTGTTAAATTCTCTCTTAAATACCCTCATCTTTCCCTCAGACCCACACCGAAACGCTCCCTTCCATGCCAGAGCACGTCATTATCATATCCGAAGATGACAAGCCTAACGAAGCGCTCCAATTCTTCCGCGAGTTTTCTCCCCAAACTGAGCCGTTGTACCTGATTGCGCCAACTAGTCCCGATGAACTGGATTCCCAGTTCCAATCGATTAGGATATATTTGGATGGGAATAACAGGCGGCCGGACGGCACCCAGGGACGACCTTTGAGCCTGGATATGAAAACGGAGGTGGAAAACGCAGAAGAGGGCTGGAAAAAAGTCCGCGAATTAGAGCGAAAAGCCGAGGAAGAAGGGCAGGGGAGTAAATTGGTCGACAGCGCTGATCTCTCAGACGTCAGGAATAAGGAGACGAAGGCGGAGAAAAAACGGTGGGAGAAACTCCTCGAGCTCGAGTCCCAGGAGAACGACATCAAGGGCTTGAGTATTCACGACTATTTGAGCTCGTTTGTTGTGCCTGACCTGAACGAGGCGTTGATCAACCTCACTACCCTCAAACCGGATGAGCCAATCGACTATTTGGCTATGTTTTTGGAACAGCGGTTACAGCAGGGGCCGCCTAACTAAGTGCTAAGGTAGAGGTGGTTAGAGGTGCATCAGATTGGGGAAGCGGTTGTCCCCAAGAGGTTGTGGAGAGACAGCGGTAGTGGAGGCGGGGTGAAACGTTTATTCATGTGTAGCAATACTGTCGAATCTCATCGGAGTCTGAATGGCTCTTGTAGCATTAGAGTTTAGAAAATCCTCATCAACGGTCGCGGTAACACCTTGTTACACGTGCCGAACAAGATTTGTCCTTTCAATTCCGTTTATCAATTCCGTTTTAGTGGGTCTTAGCCGTGATTTCCTTCTGGGAAAGCGGCATCCAACACTCGTCTCAGACGAGAAATGAGCGTCCCGAACGCTCATCAACACAATTCCGTTTTAGTGAATCTCGATTTATCCATGCTATTCAGTTTTACTTTAGGTCTGTCAGAAGGTAATGCCTTGTAACTACTTCAAACGAGGGCGGGAAACCGTCCGAGAGAATATAGTCTGTATTGACGAGGAAGAGAACTGTACTCCTAGAACTAGGGCACCCTTGTGGGCAGGTAGGGCAAGCGCGGGTGCGGCTATAATAAGTGAAAAACTCATGTACTACTTGGGCGAAGATTCTCTCTCTGACAGAGAGCTCCCGGATTCTTACACTTGCATTTGTTCTCACCTGTACAAATGCAGTTACGGTACCGACTGAGAGGGCGGTTTTGAGAGAGCTATGTCGCTACCCATTCTTCCCAATCTCATCCTATATAAACTACCCTTCTAGAAGTCTTGTGGCGCGCGACTCCGACAACAATGTCGTAATTAGCCTCTCAGGAGCTCGTGTATGTATGTCGAGGCAGGTTTCACCCGTCCAGCCCAGAACTCCAGTACGACAGCACTATCTGTCGTACCCTAGTGGTAAATCTGTAACTTACGACTGTCACTCAAACTGTATATTTTTCGGTCCCATACTACCACTGGCTGAGACTTAGCGTAACGCTACTTTACTACTCGCCAAAATGTCCTCTTCCCCTTCGGGATCTCCCTCGGCGATGAGCCTTCGGGTCGCGGTGTTGAGTTGCATTTTCTGTGCCTGCACCTACACCGTCAACGTAACCCTGCTTGGTCTGGCTAAGAAGTACCCAGTCCACTACGACTCCCAGATCGTTCTGTTTCTGGCAGAGGGACTGAAGGGGTTGATAGCGTTAGTTCTGTCGTGGCGATGGGAGAAGGAACGGCGCGCGGGAAATTTCAGCCCAAGACCGGTCGAAAACCTGACGGAGGCGCAGGAACGGGCGGACGAGAAGAGCGGAGGGGGGTATTGGTGGAACCTTTTTCTAAAGTGCCTACCGTCGAGTGGATACGCGTTGCAGAACTACCTGATGTTTATGTGCCTGCAGGGCGGCTACCTCTCCCCACCCCACTACATCATGTTTTGCAACATGAAGATCGTAACGACTTCCGGGCTCTGTCGGGTGGTCCTCGGACGACATATCACGGTGCTCCAGTGGCTCTCCTTAGCCCTCCTCCTTCTGGGGCTCTCTACCAGCTCGCTGGATCCGGAAAGTGGGAAATCCAACGGCAGTGGAAGTGGAAGTGGGTACTTCTCTTTCTCCTCGCAGCCGGAGTCCGGGAATTTGTTCTACGGGCTGTTGTTGGTGAGTGGAATAAGTACTTGTAGTGCCGGGGCCGGGGTTGTATCAGAACTCCTCATTAAAAAAGCCGAAAATATGCATCAAACCTCAGCCGAGCTCTACCTCGTGGGGTGCGTCATGATGGTAATCTGCATGGAGTGCGGGGAGCGGTCTGGGGGGGAGGGGTCGCTGTTTCTCAACCGCTTCCAGAGTTTCTGGGAACAACATGGAGTACATCCCAACGACGTGTACTACAGGGTCGTGCCCTGGGAAACGATCATTACGTGGGCGACGGTGTGCTCGCACTGCTTCGTTGGACTAGCGGTGGCGTCCATCTTCAGACACGGGGATATTATCATGAAGATCTTCACGACATCACTCGCAACGCTGGTGACGAGCACGTTGGAGTGGTAAGTGTTGCTGTTGGTCACGGTGAAGGACGAATGCAACCTCAATCCAGTCTGGTAGAGTCTTCCGCCAGGTTTTTCATCATCCTTCACTCCCCCCCAGGTACCTCTTCGGTTTCTCCTTCACGCCTGCGTTTGTGTCCCCCCAGGTACCTCTTCGGTTTCTCCTTCACACCCGCTTTTGCGATGGGTTATGTGACTTGTTTGATAGCCACGTTCCTGTTCTACGGCGATACGAGGCTGATTTTGATGAAAGATTCGGACTTCCTAAAAGCGATGGTCACATCAAAAGACGACGAAAATAGCAACCAATTTGTACCAATAGGAGTAAAGAAGGCACAGTAATCCCCATATTGACGAGAAAACTTCAAAAAGGGTGAAGGGAAGAGCGTTGGCAGCCGGGAAGAAAGCGGGTACTGGCGATTGATCCAATAACGATCCAATAATTAACCAAAACTTGTACATTTAATGACACAGGAAAAGTCGCGAATTCTGGGGAATAAGTGGATGTTCGGCGCTCCGGAGCTCGGAATCCGAGTTGAGTTTGAGAGACAATCAGGGCTTGAGGTCGCGCCTGAGTCCGAGTCGAGAGGTGAGGTTGAGGCGGACCTGCGCGACGAGAAGCTACTAAGACCCGCCCGATCCACGCCAGAATCCTGTCCATTAGACGAAGTTCTAGGAAGCACCCTAAGTTATTAACGGTACGGTAGGGTTTAGAGCATTTAGCACCCTAGTTTGGTCGCAAAAATGGCCAAATCCATTCGTCATTTCGACGTAACGGGGGATGCGGAGAATTCGCTGTTTTGTTGCCAATTTAGTCGAGATGATGAATTCATTGCCACCAGCGACATCCACGGAAAAATTCGGATCGCAAGCGCGAAAACCGGGCAGAATTCGCCGTTTATCCTGAATGTAAGTGACCGTCGACTCGTTGAGATTCGAGAAGGAAACCTAGCAACGAAGAGCGAATGGGATTCGGTCGACTTTGCTCGGAGTTCATTGAGTTCCTTTCATGCAAGCGCCTCATTGATTTCCCCTCAGGCAAACGCGCAACTCGAGAACCTGCCGATTGTGGCGTTGCAATGGCGCCCGGAGACTGGGAGTGTATCGCAGAAAAAAGTTATTACCGCGGTCAGAACCGATGGGTGGTACCAACAATTCCACGCAGTCACTGGAAAATCACTGGCTACGGTGGACGTCTACGCTGACAAGCGAGATTCGACTTCGGACCATATGCCAGGCCTTCTTTGCATGGATTACAATCATGATGGTAAGGGCCGTACTTGATGAGATCGATGAGATCTGAAATTACGTTGAGAATAAACTTCTATTCTTCTTGTTACCCCTCTCAGGTTCCCAGTTTGCCACCTCCGGAAAGGACCCTGAGATTTTTCTGATCGACGAAATGTCCAAGAAGAAGGCGGTCACTTTCCCTCGGAACGACTCCCCTAACGAGTTGACCGGTCACAGCTCTCGGGTGTGTGCGGTTAAGTATATCCCAGGAGGACATGGAAACACCTTGGTTTCGGGTGCCTGGGATAACACCCTCCAGTTCTGGGACGCAAGGAAGGGTCATCGGTCGACCGGGACTATTGTCGGACCACAGGTTGCGAGTAATTTCGCGTTGGATATATGTGATAACAAGCTCTTAGTCGGGTCGTTCCGGAAAAACGACCAAGTCCAGATCTACGACATTCGGACAAGAACGTTGCTTCAAGACCTAGCGAATAGCGGGATGCCGGCTGCGGTTGTACGGACCGGGAAAGATTCGGACTCCGACGCTGCCTCCACGTGGGAATCCACCTCGTCGGCGGACTCTGCCGGAGGCAGTGGGGTGAACGGACCGCCTGAGGTCTTCCCTATGTTACCCCCGGGACTCCAGGCCTACACAGCTCAATTCAGTTGCAACGGGAAGTACGTTGCTGTTGGGGGGAGTAATTGCGATGGTAGCAAGGGTTTCTTGCGGGTTCTGAACACTCTGGATATGTCGTGGCAAGGAACGGGGTGTAAGTGCGCGGTTTTTGGGCACAAAACAGAGAACCTCCTAGCTGCTGTTGGTACGGAAGGAAAGCTCGCAATGTTTGAGCTGTAATCGTCGCGAAAACTGTGACGAACCAACTGTTTCCAGCAGAGAACTATTACGACCTAGATGTAAATCGGTCTTGGAGATATTTGAACGACGCTTATGAGCGCGTTTTTGGTCCCTGTACCAGCAAGAACTAAGGCAAACGCCGGTTAAGAACGATCACAAAAGACGTCGAGATGACGGCGTCGTTTTCCATGAAGAAGGGTCCGATTAAGGGTGTTCGCGCCGCTGAAGGGGAGCCTTTTTTGCTTTCCTTCTTGCCTACTTTATAATGGTGTTTAGACCTAGATTAGACCTGTAAATTAAGTGAGAATACTGTTAATGATCAAAATGTCGACCCGATCCTCTGCCGCTCTTCTATTCTTCTGCCTGGCCGGAGGACCTTCTTCCGCCCCCCTCCCGGTCCTCGCCCGCGATCCCACCCCTACCTATCAGCATGAGTCACCTGTGCGACGGGACTTCTTGAGGTACTTTGTGGGTGGAAAAGACTTGTTTCAGGAGCGGCAGATCCCCGAATCCCTCTGGAGCCAAGCCCAGTACGCAGATTTGTTCGAGCTGTCGCCGGATCCGGAGCTGAATTATAAGAGTGATGACCGCTTCAGGAGCGGTCGAGAACACTGGAGAACTCATTTAGAGGAAGAAGACCTGGAAATCGTCTCCTACGGACTGGACCGGCCGGTCAAGTTCTGGCTCGAACTCGGGTCATTCCGGGGCAGCTCCTGTATCCGGGCGGCGCGGTTTTTGAAGAAGAATCAGCCGTATGTAGGGAGTTCACATTATAGGGAGTTCATCCGCGGTAAATATGACCCGAAAGTCCTCGACTCTGAGGGGAAGGTCCATTTGAAGACTCGGCCGTTTCCGAATGAGGGGGATGCGGGGAAGTTTTCGGTGGTATGCGTAGACGCGTTCTCTTATGGGTCGTCTTTCATGGAATCCATGTTAACTCAGGTCCAACAGGAGGCCTGGGAAGCAAAAGAGGAGGCAAGACGGTTGAGGAAGGCAGGGGGGAAGACTCCGGCGAAAGCAGCAGTGGTGGCCACTGCTGCGGGAGCTGGGGTTGGGGCTTACGGCGGGAAGGGAGGCGGAAAGGCGGCTGGGGCTGGCGGAAAAGCAAAGCCGCTGAGGATGACGAATCCGGGGATGGCGAAGGCCGTTCAGGCTAATCTTGCGGCTCAGGAGGACTCTTCCGACGACGAATCGGGTTCTGAGGACGAGCCCGATGATTACCAGCTAGCCGCTCCGAAATGCAGCCACGAGTCCACATCTGCGGCGGCTTGTTTCGGCGAGAAGGTGAAGGAAATCCAAGCTAAGACGAAGAAAATAATGGCAGATTGGAAGAAAAGGGGGGTGGAGTATGAGGAGCCGAAGGCTTTGACGCTTAGGGATCAGTTCTTTTACCAGGATGGAAGCTATCGGCTGATGGACCAATTCCTATACAACGTCAAGTACGCCGGCCTAGATCAGTGCATCGCGGTGTGGCAGCAGACTACGTTGAGCGCGATCAGGGTGTTAACTAATAACCTGGTTACGAGTCGCCGCAAACCGACGTCGGCGATCGATGGAAAGCGCGCTGATGAGGAGCGGTTGAGTTTGGATCGGAGGGGGGTGGGGGTTGTGGAGAGGCCGGACGTCATCTACTTGGATTCAGCGCACCTCCAAGATGAAACTTTCATGGAGTTAGTGGAGGCATGGGTCCTCTTAAAGCCTGGAGGCATCCTCGTAGGAGACGATTGGGTCCTTGACGAGGTCCATGAAGATGTTTTGAAATTCGCCGAGCTCTTGACGTTAAGACCACAGGATATCAAGAATTTCTGGGAGGTCCAGAAAAAAGCTATTAAAGAACATGCGGCCGCCGAGGAGGGGCACCCTTCGGGGCCGACGGGGATTTTTTCCGATGAGGAATTGGATAATGCGCACCCTCTCTACCATCTCCAGAATCTTGCCAACAAAACCCAGGGCAGCGGGCGCCTCGATGTCACGTGGTTTCCGCACCAGTTTTCGAAGCATAAAGTAGCGGTTCCTAGGGCGGGTTTGTTTGTTTCTCGAACTACTTTCCAATGGTTCATGAAAAAAGCGGACCCCTCGCTGCGACCGAGTTCTCCCTTTCAGGATCGGTACTCGGAGCAGGCGAGGAGGACGGGGCAGTCGGGGAAGACTCAGTCGGCAACAGCGGCTGTTGCACAACGCCCAGGTGTGGAAATTAACTCGCTGTTGAAGCTTCCCGCAGAACTCGAACACATCTCGGATGTCCGGCACTATTCTCAGTTGAAGCAGGCCGTGTGGTCTCAACAACCCCACGAGGAGCGCCTCAACAAAGCTCTTGTTAACGTATTTCAAGGTGGGGAGTCGGAGGCGTTGATCCCGTTTCGCCCCTGGGTCCGAGATATCTTCGAGGAGGGTTCTTACGCTATTTGGAATTCCGGCCTCAGCCCGCAGACAGAAGTTTTTCTGGAGCAGAAGCTGTGTTTTCTTTCGGTGAGGGGGCATTCGGTTCTGGCGTCCTGGAGACGGCAATGCTGCGAACCCCCGGAGAACCAGACAAATCATTGCTGGGACCTGGTGTACAGGAGGGATATCTGCTGCTATCCGCAGCTGAGGGAAATCGGAGGGATTGTCCACAGAAATGATCCAGTTCCAGTGATGCTCAACTTGCACACGGTGCGGTAACAGGGTCTTTGGGACGGTATTTGGGGAATATAGGGCGGATATATGCATGTAAACAGGACAGGTTTTACACCAATTAGACGCACACAGATCTCATGTGACATAATTTTCTGAATCGCAACGCAACGCGGATAGCAACCGTTAGAGGAGGTTTTTGTTCGTTAGAATCAATCAAAATTTGTTCCTCCTAAATCACCCAGTTCCATACCAAATTGAAATGAATCTTGCCCCCGAATGATCGCCCCCCGGAAGCGCTTCTCGTGATCCTCCGACTTCTCCATCTAGGCTGCACTGACTGCAAATACCACGCTGCCTCGACTGATTCCACTTTGGAGAGACTTCCTTTCGTCGGCTGCACCAGCTCGCGAGGATGTCGTTGTTGAAACAAGGTAAGAGAAGGAGAGGAGTCGAAGTCTATAAGTCTTGAATCAGAGAATGAGGGCCTTCTATTATTAGGGTGAATTCTGTCTATTTTTCTCTCCAGCACGTCCACTCCTGTTCGCCCGGCGCCCCCAAGTCGCTTCTGCGGCGAAGGCTATGGAGCACGCGGGGTTTGGGAAGACTGGGACGGCTCCATCGGAGGGCACGAAATCTTCCAAGCACGCGACTGCAAGTCTGGAGGAAATTCGGGACAAGGACGACGCCTTCTTCCTCCGGCAGCACCAGCACCAACGGGGGGCGGAATTCAGGGAGGAGTATGAATCGCTTATGCGACGCCAGGTTATGACCCCCGAGCAAGCAAGAAACGCTAAGGAAATGGAAGGAAGGGGGACGAA
>JACKZZ010016927.1_pt1 | contig 23305 bp, 13 predicted proteins | sample 8027871 | NCBI WGS metagenome assembly JACKZZ01 (sample SAMN15724774, study PRJNA655200) | protist metagenome | isolation source: fluorescence activated cell sorting (FACS) single amplified genomes of... | place: USA: West Boothbay Harbor, Gulf of Maine | collected 2000-07-19 | reverse complement strand
AAAATCTTTAGTGCTATTAGTTGCTTCTGCTTTCAAGCGTCTTTTCATTAAACTCATATCTGATATCAATTGTTCACGCATTTGGGTTTCACGTGCACTAAAAAATTCTTTGTCGGAACGAAGTTGACTCAATTCCTCAACTTCCTCCCTTTGAGCAATCATAATTTTTAATCGAAGATTTAATAATTCACTTACACTTAAATACCCCTGATGATCTAATTTGTCAACTTCTTTAATGAGCTCAGCTGCTTCTGATCGACATGAGTCTAATGATTTCATAACAACTTTATCCAATGCTTTAGTGCCTATTTTAACTTCTTTTAAAGCCATATCTAGCTCCTCTATACTTGTGTTTAATTTCCGTGTTTCTTCTTCTAGACGCGCTTCAAGCATCATTACTTCACCTGTACGTAATGATTTGATAATATTACGTGAACCTGTTGCTGCTGATTTTTTAGGTGATTTAGCGAATCTTCTCCCACTTCCACTTCCGTGATTACTTCCGTGGTTGCTACCATGATCTGTCTCCCCAGTGTTAGTGCGGGTTTCATCTGATGATACGGATACAGCATCAATATCAATATGACCATCAGTGATAGTAACACCACTATACATATTTATATTAGCTCTTGATGCATATCTATCTTTAAATACATATGTTGTGTCCCTTTGAACAGGTTGTGACAATTCGGACAAACGTTGTATTTGGGCTATTCTATATTCTTGTTGATTTCTCAAAGCATTTAATTCGCTTTTTTTATTCATTATTTCACGTGTTACTTTTTTCAAATCTGATGTTATTTTTTCTCTTTCAGCCACAGCACTTGCAGCACTTTCAATACCAGAACGATATTCCCAATCTAAAACATGAAGTTCACCTTTATTTGGTGTTATTGTACTTATATAATTATTAAAGATATCTCGTTCTATTTGAAAGTTGTCAATGCGTGATTTATAGAATGTATCCACATCTACAGCATTACTCTGTTGAATATTAGCCATGATGTATTGTGAAGTCCAGCAAAGCAAACGATTACCTTATTGCAATCAAATCAATAAATTTTGGTTATGTCACTACAAAAAAAATGTAGAAAAATGTATTGTATTGATCTATAAGTGCAAATTTTAAAGGCACAAGTCAACTACAATGCAATGAAAATGGATAATTGACCATTTTGATTAATTCCGTCCGGTATCCCACGGACAAACAACTTTTTGACCCAGAGAAGAGTGGCTTAAATTAAATTGCAAACCTCAAGCCTTTCTTCTATATTATAGATATAAATATACTATATAATATATAGGTGAAGATGGCTGATATAAATACACCGCCGACTTCTTTAGGTCCTGGTATATGGACCATGGGTAGATGGGTTGCAGCTGCTTTGATGTACTTGGCTGCAACAATGCGAACAGAGCCTGAGAGTGTTCATCCCAAAATGAAGCCTAATGTGGCATTTACGCCGACCAATTTACCACCAAATCACTGCAATAGTACTAGTAGTCATCCACCCAAACAAGGTAAAGCAAATATTTTATTAATAGGTGATAGTATTGATCGGCATATGGTCCAAGATACATGTACATATTTAAAATTGAAACCAGAAAGTTGGGATAGCAAGGAGCCACAACGATTTCAATATCTTACACCTCACACAAATCTAGCAACCAATTTTTGTCATTCTGATGATATGGGTTTTTCATTAGGTTTCTTACATTTATATGGATCAAAGTCTGATACAAAAGAAGGACAAGATCCTTATGCACACGGTCATACAAATACAGCTAATGACCCTTATGCTGACACTACATTACGTATACAAAAGGGTATTGAACTATACACTGAAGAGAGGGGTAAACCAGACTTTGTTATATATAGAGTAGATTTATGGGATATGCATACTGTTTGCACTGAACCCGAACGCGGTGAAACGTCACAAGGTAAAATTGATACAATATTAAGAACATATATGTGCAATCCTCCAACTAGTGGTTGCGGTGGTCTATGTGCGGATCTCACAGTAGACCCTAAGCATGCATTAAGTTTACTAAATGAAAATCAAAGAATAGAATTTATACAAAAAAGTATCAATAATAATTTAGATAATATTAAACAAATTAAACAATTATTGCCAGATGCTGTTGTTGGTACACATACAATACCTACTATTGCTTGGGGACATGATCTTTTCTTTGAGTTGCAAAATGGGTTACGATATATAGCATTCGAACAAGATTTGGTGCTATATGACTTCCATTTATTAATGAATACAGTCAATCCCATATGGGTATTGCGTGATGTGCATCATCCATCGTTAATATACAGTACAAATTTTGGTATGACTATATTATCCAGTTATTGTTCCTGGTTTTGTTTGCCATGTGCCAAAAAAGTTCAAGATATAGGGAATATGCTACAACAAAGGTAAGGAATAGATATAGACGATAGAGGCATAACCTGCTGTTTTATTCTTATTAAATGTATACGTGTATTAATATTTTATTTTAGAACATACACTCTCTACGCACATAATCTATCTGTTTATTGTCTCACCTTGACAAGTATCATTATCACTACATCCTCACATAGATAGAACACAGCTGAAATATCCTCACATGACTAATACAAAACAAATACAATCAAGCAAATAGTAATAACAGTAACAATAAATATCCAAATTATACTAAGTATATTGCGAGTGTTCATTGTCCTGAATTGTTTTGTTAGGTAATCTGGATGTGCAAGATCCCATAGATCACCATAAACATGTAGCTCTTTTGTAGCATTATGATTATGGAAGCCTTTGACAAGAGGTAATTGATCATATGACCACGGAACTACTCCTAATCCATTGTAAATAGATACTGATACTTGGTTTGGTTTAGTCGTGGAATCAGATAGGGTATCAATTATACCATTCCAACCATTTTTCATGAGCGTTGTAGAAAATACACCAGAACGATATCCAATTGTGCAATATGGCACCAGGATCACATTCCGCAGAAATGTGCCCTCAACTAAAGCAGCCGGAGTGGGATACTTCTTCTCGAATTCTTCTCTGCTTAGTGCGCCCTTTACAACACTAACTGCATTTTCTTCTTCAGTTCGAACATCTATTAATACAACTTTTGTATCATCAAAATGAGAAATTCTTTCAACTTCTGCATAAGTTATTGTTGGTACGTCAAATTTTGAAGTATATGACTCACATAAACTTAAACACTTTTTGTGTTGCTGATCAATGGTGGGAAGGTTATCATGATGGTTTTCTCTTTGCTGATCAATGGTGGGAAGGTTATCATGATGTAATGAGTGTTCCATGTGTTGATGACCCCCCAAAATCATATAATATTTAACCTTTTGGAAAACCTCTTGAGTTTGTATTATAACGTACGGTTGCACGAAAGATTTAGTTGAATCCAAATTGAATATATATAATTATTATTAATATAATTATTATTAATCCAAATTGAAAAACAAGCCGTCTCCAATATAAATATTGATTGTGTTGTATTGATAGTTAAATATAATCGAAAGATCCAAATAGAATGGATTTTTTAAAGCTTCTTCCTTTAGTTGATCCTTTAGAAATGTGTAGCATGTTCAACGAGGAGCAAAACTTGATGCTTGAGAAATTAATATTGGAGAAATTCATACATTCCTTTTTCAATGATAATGTAGACACTTGCCCATGTGGTTGTGGTGATGATTGCTTCGAAGGAAAGTATAAGACGTCGAGCATATGTTTTGCTAGCATTACACCAGTATCACATGAAGACTTTAATTTCTTTGTAAAGAATTTTATTTTAGTATTCAAGAAATACAAAAACCATGAGTTAAAACACATAGAAGAATTTAGCTTTAGTTTTAATAATAATGATGGCGCTCGCTTTGCAACTCTTTCTTATCGTTTGAGAAAGATATTTTCATCTCATCCAGACATAGCTTTCTTTACGGAATGCCTTCGTGGGAAGCAGATAAGTAAATCAAAGGTGGAAGAAATCTTAAGAAAACAGCATGGCTATAAATCATCAAGTCATATGTCATATACTAGTTTTTTATCACATCAATCTAACTCTGAAAAGATAGATAAAAAACCTCCTCTTTTAAGAGATGCTAAGTATGAGGAGAAGAAAGTCTGCATCGGCAACAAAAAAGTTCCTGGAAGTAGTCTGTGGATGTGCGGTCAATGTGGTGTATTAGACGCAAAGCTCATGTGTGGTGGTTGTAAGTCACAGGCATATTGTAATGAAGCCTGCAGTATAGAGCATTGGAAAATCCATAAAATTCCCTGCAAAGCTGCAAGAAAAGTAGTAGCTACACAGTTAAAATTAAAGTAAAAGTCTTTTTCTAAATATTGTGTCACAAATACTAACTAAAATATAGACAAATTTAACATTCATTTTCTTCATCATTCTGTGCAAATTTGAGTTTTTTTTTTCTATCTTTTCCAATATGATTTGTTCCTTCAGTAATAATAGTCTTTAAAAAATTATCATCTTCATCCATTTCGTCTTTATCATCCATAATTGATTTAAATTTCGAACTGATACTTAAATTACCATTTGTTGATGTTTTTTGCAGATCATCAATCAAAGTCGGTGATGAACTTGATTTGTGTCTCTTATCAATTGGTAGCATATCTTTCTCTTTTACTTGAATTAAACGAGCCTCTATTTCTGCAGTACTTAAATTTCCCATACGTTTTATTTCAATTTCTTCACCAAATGTTAAATTATTACCAAATTTATCAACCATATAATAATCGTCATAAGACATTTGCTGTGGTGAACTACGGGCTGTGGATGCTTTATCAGTAAAATGTGTTGCTGGCAATTTCCTAACTTTCACACTATTTGAATCAAAAATAAGTTGATCATGATCATCAGAATTGTGATAAGAACGATGATAACTACCATCATCTGTTGATGCATCACTTGAATCATCATGCACGTCACTTTCATAGTACTCGTCGCTATCACTATGATTAAGAATATCCTGAAATTGTCGAGGGTGTTTTCGTTCCTCCTTAGCATCATCAGCATTTAGTTCTCTAGCTATTACAGATACTATTTCACTTTCACTTGATTCACTAGCATCACTTTCAGTCATATTTATATTTAAATTCAAACCTTTTGCAATATCTGTACCTACTTTCAATCCCCTGTTCACAGCTGTCTTACTCTCCTGTTCTAGCTTATGTTTCATATCAACAAGTTCTTCAGGTAAGAATTGCTCACCAATATCATTAACATTTGATAAAATATTTAATGATGCATCCATACCAGTTTTTACACCAGTTGCAAAGAAACCAACACCTCTCGTCAAACCAGTACTAACATTGTGTCCCATTTTTTTCATGATATCAGAAGGAGCATTCCAGCCATCAGGTTGGTTGGTACTAGTACTGGGTGTCTTACTATGATTATCACTATTACTAGCTTTCTCACTATTACTTTCAATATCGTTTAGTAATGATTGAGCTTGTATTATTGCACTTGTTCTGGACTTTCTTCTCTCCATTCTTTCAGCTTCAAATTGCAAACGATTTGTTTCATGTTCTTCTTCCAATTTACGCAAATCAGGTAGTATACTAGATTTAATACAAAATTCATATAAATCTATAGAATTAAAACATGTTCGACTTTCAACGTATATATATTCTGGTATCGATGCACGAAATTTTTCGAATTGCAAGTCAGTCAGAGGGTGGGACCCAGAGGATGTCATGAACTTTTTAAATGATGACAAGGGTACTAAATATTGCGCTTCTAATTTTTTACCACTAACATCAGTATATAGAGAACAAAATGATCGACGTAATTCAGCGGTACTTGAATCTTCAAATTCTGTACCATATGAAGTATAGAGATCTCTTCTCATTTTTGCTATTAATATGTAGAAATCAGATAGTTCTATAACTGTATCAATATTCCATTCATTTTCATCGAGTACAGTTTGTAAATTGTCCTGGGTAAAATTTATTCCTGCAGCACGCACCATTGTTGCTAAATGTTTACATGATACATAGCCTGCAGCATCATCATCAAAGGCATCAAATATTCTCTTATACTGATATAGATCATTTTTAGTTAAGCGAAAGTCCCATTTTTTCGATGGATGGAAGTGATTAGAGAATTTCATTCTGCATCAATATACTATGACAGGATAACTCTCTTGTTTTATCTTTTTTTAATATCTTTTCTTCAGCAAACTAAATCTCGATCTTATCCCTAAATATTCATCACAAATAAAACTTGATGCACCTTATGTCAAATTTATATGAATGCGTGTTAAAGTGTATACTTTCTGTGGAGATCACACTCTCCAACACTTCTAAGAGAACCCCTGGGGGACACAAAAAAATTGCTCGGACTTCGAACGTACGTCGGACCATTTTCCAAGTTGAATTGAAAAGGGTGAGTTTAGGTGTAAGGAAGGTTACAGTTGCAATTATTGTTGAAATATAATTGTACCACATACTATTTTGGTTTTAACCCCGATAACATTAACACAATGGATGAAGATAGTGGTGAGCTTTCTGACGGACTTGACGAGTTTGAGGCATCAGCAGAAGAAAGAAGTGCAAAGAAGAAGGCTGATCAACAAACTTATGCAAACAAGCCATATGATGAAGCTTATGAAATCAGCCAGGACTTAAGTGTAGCCGAAAGTTATGATGGTCGTGATGCTAAGGTATGTATATCACTCGTGTCATATTGAAAATTTCCTGTTGTCATTTTACCCTTCATTTATTCATAATAATAAAGACTAACAACATTTTTTAATTCTGTATATTTTTATTCAAACTATATTATGAAACAAATTCTATTTGAATCAATAGACTGGACATGGTGGTGGTGGTGGAAAGAAGCTTCATAACGATAAATATGATGAAGCTGTGGACGTATCACAAAGCATGGACGGTAGTATGAGACCTGATGCAAAGAATACACCTACTAAATTTGAACCTGGTGCAAAAAATGGTGGTGGCGATGCAAAAGGTGACTCAGCTAATGCAGACATGAGTAAAACCCAAAGTATTTCTAACAAACAATATGATGAAGCCTTAGAGTTTTCACAATCAGGTAGTGATGATTCTGTAGATACACAAGGCGAAAAGGCATCACGTGCTCAACGTAAAGCTACAAAATCATCATCGTCAGCAGCAGCACAAGAGAAAAATGAAGAACCGATATCTTCAGCAGCAGTAGCAGCAAATGACGCTAAAGGAGCTGCTAGTTACGGACGTCAGGCACCTCCAGTACAACAAGAGCAACCGAGAAAACAACAAGTTGTACCAGATGATGATGATGATGATGAAGACGATGACGATGATGATGATGAAGATGATGATGACGAAGAAGATGATGATGATGATGCTGCTGGCGAATCATATGAAAATATTGAAGGTGCTTATCATCCAAAAGATTATGACACATTAAAAGTAGCAGCTGAAGTAAGAGATTTATTTCAATATATTGATAGATTCAAACCAACAGAGTCTGAATTAGAAACAACATTAAAATGTTTTATACCCGAATACATACCAGCTATTGGTGAAATGGATGCATTCATAAAAGTCCCAAGACCTGATAATAAAGATGATAATTTAGGCCTAAAATTTTTAGATGAACCTAGTTCAGCTCAATCAGATCCAACTGTATTAGAATTACAATTACGTGCTATGTCTAAAAAATTACAATATGGTGATGTTGCTGTTAGAAGTATAGAAAATGCAAGTAAAAATCCAGTATCCATACAGAAATGGATAGATAGTATAGCAGCCTTACATCGAAGTAAACCCCCACCGCAGGTACATTACAAGAAGAACGTGCCAGATATGGATGCATTATTAGATATGTGGTCACCTGAATTTGAAAGAGCATTAGAAACTTTACAATTACCATCACCAGACTTAGATTTATCATTAACAGAATATTCCAAAGTATTATGTTCTATATTGGACATACCAACTTACGAAAACCCGATTGAAGCACTTCATTTAATGTTTACATTATATATGGATTTTAGAAATAATCCACATTTTCAAGCCAGAATGGCTGAAGGTAAAACAACTAATAATGAAGCCGATGCAGATGGATATAAAGAAATGGGTGGGGCTGATGTGATGGAAATTAAGCAAGGGTAGTTCATCATGTCATGCATAAAATGAAGAGTATAAAATCATAATCCCACTTAGTGGCCACGTGTACGTCAATACAGCGTCTATAATTTTCTATGACTCACTATAATAAGTCATTTAAAATTAACTGACAAAACAAGAACAAAAGAAGTTATTCAAGTATTATTCTTGTTACATAGACAAAGTAAATATTTCGTTTGTACAATATAACATTTCTCTAACACTCAGTATACAATTATTACCCACTTATTGGGGCCTCCACAATCATCCCATCGCTACTCCAGCATATTTGCTCTAGATTAGTACACAGGTCTTGACCTTTTACTATTTGAGATATTATCCGCAGTGCCGTATAAAGCTTCAAGAGTTGCAAAATGGGTTTGGGCTTTTCTAACGTGCTCATTCTTGTCACTGAGTGTCTGGCGCATATCATCGAGTTTGAGTGTATGGTCAGGTGAACCAAGAGTTTTTTTCACATCGTCTAGATATTTAGACGATAAAATATCTTCACCTGACATTAAGTATTGCTCCTTTAGTTCAATAAAAGGACCAAAAACTTCATTCATATAATACGTGCTCTTGTTCGCTTCTTGAGATCTCTGTTGCATGAAATTGCGCAAACTTTTATCATCAATACTAAAATTATCTACTCCGTCATCTAGCTCTGCTTCGCGATGTGAAATATTTTCTTCAACGTGTCTACAATGATCATTAAGTTTAACTAACTCTAGCTCTTCAGTAGCAACTTGTTTATTCCAATAAGCAACGTCGCAGGGTGTCACAATAGACGGTTTATTTCTTAATTCATGTAGAGTATTATTTGCATGATCCAGTTCACCTTGAAATCTTTCAATCAGCGCCATCTTTTCCAAAAAACTACCCTTTAAGCGATCGAACACTTCATTACTCATAATTGAAAGTTGTCGATGGGATGCCTCACCAATAAATATATCACCCACGGATGAATCAAATTGTGTTAAGATCCTTTTTGAAGTTTAAGTACTAGAGAAGTACTTTGAAGGAAATTGGTGATCTTTTGTAAAGTAAAAAACTAACAAACAGGAATATTTCAACGATTTAAGAATAATGAGATTTTTTATTGTGTTATAATTGTTTGTTAAGGGGAAATAATATGAATGATATCTATCGTATCGTACGTCGGTCGCACTCACACCTCATACCTCCTGGAGCATGATTATTAATAACTTACCTCCTGGAGCATGACAGAACAGGCTGGAATCAACATAAGCGGGTAGGTAAATCTCTGCAAATAAATAACATAATACCTAAGAAAAAGATCTAGCTTTTGTAATTTGTATGTAGGGGGGAAAGAAGAAAGTAGAGAGAGCATTTTTTACAATTGTTACACTATACTAAGGACATTACTCCTTTCACAGTTGTTTTCTTAATCTGTGTTGTTCTCAAACAATTTGACAATATCCGTTAAATCTCTCAATTTATTATTGTTTCCGTCATAATAATCTCTCGAATCCAAACTAAAACAACCCCAAGACGAACGATCTGCAGCTGGAATATGAATGCGACCTAACCTTCTGCTACTAGCGTTACGTGAAGTATATTGCATTTCACGAGTGACATATGATGGTTGCACTAACATAACATCAGGTTTATTTGTATCAGGTTTATTCATTTCCACAGCATGAGAGAAATCAAAATGCATTATTGTACTCTCTCTCCAACGCGAAAAGCATATATTACTGTTACTTGTATTCCGAAAAGCCAATTTATGGTCTCGCATCAGGTCATTCGTAATAACGTACGCTTGATTTGTTCGACCTTCATTTACTGTTGCATACATCCAATACCAATCATCATTACCACCTTGTGGGACAACATAAAGTAATTTTTCATCACGAAACCGTTGCAATATTGAAAGTTCATCTCGAGATAATTTATCACGAAATTTTTTAGTTGGATTCGCTTTTGATAAATTAGGAACATAACCTTGAACATACAGATGTGGGAGCAATATTAGTATTTGAGATTGTGCAGCCTTTAATGCACTTGCACTATTGTTACCTTTAGTGATTTTAATCTTTAATTTTTCAACGATTAATTCAATTTGTTTGTAGGAAAATCGTCCACCGTCAAAATTTTGTCGATGATAAGCCACATTAGCACCATCGATAATGTAAGTTATATGTTGCCCATTACTACTATACCTTTCGCTTCTTTTTGTTATATAATCATTAAAAGTTTGTAATGATTGAAGATGATTATTTTCACGAGCGATATTCTGTAGCGATGCACGAATAGAGTGCTTGTCTTCATGTGACAAATCCAACTTACGTATCCTTTGACCACAATTTGGACATGAATGAATATAAGTATTATGATTATTTAATAATGAGGGAGAATTATGATTATAATTCGGTCCTGTTCTTGTACTTGTAATTTCCACCAGTGCGGCTGGCTTTGCACTACTACGTCTATTTTTAAAACTTTCACTTGGATTTTCATGCAAATAATACTTTTCTTTATATACTTGAGCACGATTTACAAAATTGGTATCATAACTATCTTGATTATTAATTGATTGTGATTCTAAGTCTTGTAATAATCCTTGTGCACTTTTAAATACATATTCATGAGAAAGTTCTACACCATTTCCATTCTTTTTTATGGTATTCACAGCCACTAATAGATTTCCACCATTAAGTGCTCTTTTAGTCATAACATGAGTATCAAGTGGATTACTATAAAATGAATTTATGGCAACAGCAACACGGGGTAGTCTCTCATCAAGTTGATGATTTCCGACACCCGTACCTGAAACCGCTGGGGAATTTTTAGACCACATACCATTCGTGTCATCCTGTGATGAGCTCATATCAAGTCTATCAACAACAATATCACCAGGTATGTCCTGCCTATTATTAACCATAACACCACGATCAGCCATAATTTGTTGTAATGTCATATGGGACGTATCCCTTGCATTCGCCCCAAATGATGGTATAAAATTGTTGTCATGTGTCTTGCTCAAGGTCGAGTGATTTCCAGTGTAACCAAATACTTTAGCAAGCCAGTACGATAGTGATAATGGGTTTGTATTGGTATTCTCATGATGATCTTTTTCATGTTTACTTCCATTTATTCGTAATAAACCATTTTTTAGACTACTAGTATCATCATATATAGAATCCAAGTGTGGAGTGTGATATGCAGCCAAGAGTTTATGCAAAAGTTCTACAGGAAAATCTCTCATCCCTGCAGTATTACTATCAATTATATTTTTTAATCTTTTTTGTGTTTTATATGATATATTATCAATATTAATTATACTCGCTAAAATCATCATAATTTGTTGTTCTTTCAGGTATACATCAGCTATTTTCATTTCATCAATCAAATCAAGCAATCCATTCAAATCAGAGCTACGACACAATGACGATAATATAGGCTCATATGTTCGCAATCTTGGTTCCATATTTAAGGAATGCATTTGTTTAATAGCATTTTTTGCTTTTTTTATGTGAAGTGATCGTAAGCTGGGCGGAGTATCCACAGCACTATAGCACCGAATCAAGCTTAGGAGTGCTTGTTCCGACACAGATGCATGTTTACCACTTTGACTACTTAATTTTGCAGTTAATTCTAGTGCAACATCCAAATGTTTGTGAGAATAACATACATTTAATAGTGATCTTACTTGAAAATACGTATAAGCATTTTCATTCTCTTTGTATAATGCAATAGCGTTATCATGGTCGCGTGCCCGGATGTATTCTACCATCCTACGACCATATAATTCATGCTCAAGTGATTGCTTTGGTATAAATGTTGGTTTTGGTGATGTTTTTTGTTTATTGGATTTAATTTCTTCACTAGGTATCACTTGTGACTCTGCTTTGAGTGCAGGCTCCGTCAAGCTTGCTTTGGCTTTGCTTTTGTTGCGATGAGCAGGTACAACTGATGTATTGTTCTTGTTAGACTGGTCTGTATCTAATGTTTTACTAAAAACATCTTGTTTTACTTTAGTTCTACGAAGAGATGGTTGTGGTTGCGGTTGATGATCTTTGGCACTCATATCCATCCACTTCTTTTTGCCGATTTTTCTTGATTTCTTACCATCTTCAGTTTTAAAATGCACAGTTTCAGCTGGTTTTGCTGCTAGTTGATCAAATACTTCCCATTCAGATAGTAGTGTTGAAGTATGGAAGGATCGCGAGGCATCTAACCTTGACCTAGACTTTGCCAGAAGGGTTCGCTGGCTCCTTAAGGGGACTAGCGCAGATATTCGGGACAGCATAAGCTCTATATACTATAAAATATCAAATTTTCCATTTTATAACCATAAGAATCTCCATCGAAATTGTGGAGCGATATAAGGGTGGCTTCCCCTTCAAGAAAGCGTCGTCGTACGGCCTTCAGTTTGAGAGTTCTCACAGTGTTAGGTGAGGTACGTTATATCACATTAGGGTACAATTCAGCTATTCTGCAGAAATATTAAAATAAACCCTCCTGGAAAAGTGTGCAAAATGATCACAATTAGCTTCCACAACTCTTCCACAAACCATACTAACCTCCTCTACTTTGTTCTCTATATAATCAGGTCTAATACATCTCTAGTCGTAGTATATTTTTATAAAACAACTTTAGTTGGTTTTAAACCATGGATGAAGATGGAGGAGCAGATGACATTGCCTTTGTCCCAGAAGGCATTGAACCTATAGTTTATGAAGCAATTGAAGCTGTATTGAAAGATAAAGTTTATAATGATTTAATGGTACAAGCATGGGTTGATGAGATTTGTAGCCGTATTATGGGCGAATTGATTGAAATGAAAAAACCATTTAAATATATAACCCAGTGCACAATAATGCAAAAAAATGGTGCCGGGCTACATTCAGCTAATTCTGCCTATTGGGACTCTGCTAATGATAATGTAGTTGTTGCAAGATGGCCCAGTGAGAAGCGGAAAGATCCCAACGCACGAGTAGTGTGCTTAGTACATGTGTATGGCCTTACCCAATAAATCTACGTCATGAACAAGTTGTGTAGATATTTAGATCGACAGCCCAGAACCGACACTGCTGCAGAAGAACGACGAGAAGGGCTATGAATTCGTGCTTATATTTGTAAATACATTTGTTTTAATGAATTTTCGGAAATTATCTTCACTTATTAATCCTATTGTATGTTTTTTTTGCGAATGAAGCCCCGGCATGCCGGGTCTTTCAAACTTTTTTGATGGTGGAGATGCTATTACGCAGCATCAATCTCACTTAAATCCCCGAAGTAGTATAGGTATAAAAGTTATTTTTTTATATAAAGCAATAACTAGGAAATATGCCTGGAATGACTCGAGAAGTATGCTTCGAGACTTTGGGCATCAAAGTCGATGCATCTGATGGTGAAGTAAAAAAGGCATACAAGAAATTGGCGCTGAAATGGCATCCTGATAAGAATCCAAGTAATCGTGAAGAAGCTAATAAGCAGTTTTTACGTATTAGTGAAGCTTACAAGCGTATTACTGATCCTGATTCATTCAAAGATGAAGATGATGATGGTGAAATGCCAAGTGAAGAAGAGATGGCATCCATGTTTAATATGATGTTTTCTGAAATGATGGGTGGAATGTTTGGCGGAGGGGTTCCAATGGGAGGTGGGATGGGAGGAATGATGGCAGAGATGATGGCTGCTGAAATGATGGGAGGAATGGGTGGAGGTGGTGCATTTAGCATGTCTGATATGATGGGTGCGATAGACTCTGATGATGAAGAAGATGAAGAAGAAGCTTTTATGAGACATATGATGATGGGTGGTATGGGACCAGGTGGACCATCAATGCCTGGAGGACCTGGAATGATGGAACAAATGTTCATGTCAGGCATGATGGAGGACATGATGGAAGGTGGAATGGAAGAGGCAATGCTTGCTGCATTAGGTGGTGATGTGGGCGGTGGACGGCGTGGTATGCATGGTGCTTCGCGTCATAAAGTTAATGTTGTACCCAAGAACACAAGACGTGGTGTTAGTAAAAAACATCCAACTACAAAGCGAAATCAACAACAGCACGTTCCAAATGATGACGATGTATGGGAAACTGAAAGTGATGAGCAATACGATGAAGACGAGGATGATGACCCAAATGCTGATGAATTTGACTTCTCTTATCTTCGTAATGGTATGCCACCACAAAAAGCTCAAACTAAATCATTAAATTCTAAAAAATCAACAGAAAAAGAAACACAAAGAGATATAGATTTACGTGCTTTAAAAGCTGAAGCTGAAATGTATAAACATATGCAAACAATGGGTGGCTTCGCTACTGCAGGCCAATTAGGTGAATTGGATCAAGATATGATGGATATGCTGGGAAAAGCATATGGTCCCGATGCGAGTGATAGTAGTGATAGCGATGATAGTCAGATAGACGAGGAAATACTTAATGATCCTTTACTTGGTGGTATGTATGAGTCTCAATGGGGATCATCATCAAAATCATCATCTGGTGCAAAAGAAAATCGTACACAAGCTGCATGGGGTGACGCATCTAAGGGAGGAGGGGGTGTTAATAATACTAAAAGTAAAGTAAATAATAGTAGCGCTGGTAAGGAGATTCGTGTAGGGGATACAGTCAAAGTTGCCGATGGGGAATTGGCCACTGTAGCTTTTATAGGTCCAGTGCATTATGCTAAAGGTGATTTCGCTGGTATTATAATGAATAATCCTGCTAAAGGTAAAAATGATGGTAGTGTTAAAGGTGAAAGATATTTCACTACAACTAAAGGGAGAGGTCTCATGGTGAAGCTTAGGGATGTTACAAAGGTTATAAGATAAGATGTATTCGATATGAATATAGTAGCCCGCTTCTTTTGTAAATATAGCTTTATTTATTGTATTTTAAACGAAGTAAATTTTATTTGAAAATATTTCCAACTCTCTTCCCCCTAAGAACCGGAGGCTACTCGTGTGCGTTCGATGCGCTCATAGCCACCTGAAGTCAAACACATAGTGACTGTGACGACGCCTAGTAGTAGAACGTGCATATATATATATATTGAGATTTGGGACGTTGAATTATTAAGATTCAGATTTTCTCACAAGCTCTGTTTAGTTTGGAAATCTTGAAAGCAAAATCATTCACAAGGTCATGAGCACAGCTGTGCAAGGAACTTCTAGTGTTGCAATTTTGCTTACAGCGCTAGTTTTAGTGCGAAAATTGGGTAAAAAATGTAATTACGAGCGTTTTGTTTCGAGTATTAATGAGCAGACAAGCAACCACGAGGTCAGCACATTTGATAGGGAACGGGTGACAAGAACATGTTCGTTTGTGTATAGTTTGATTGGTAGAAGAGAATGCACAGCAGCAGCAGCAGTTGGTATAACAATGTATCTCCGATCTTTGTGTGATTTGAAGATGGTTCATCTTATTACTGCTGTTGAATCCAATATCGTGAATAAAAGTATGAGAGGATTCAAAGTATCATTAAAAGAATTCCTTGTATTTATGGCTCCTGTCGCAGCACTTAATGCTCTATTAAACTATAGTGTTAATGAACTAGCATTGTGTTTACGAGAAAAGTTATCACAGCGTCTTCTAAGTAAATACGCTACAAATAACACATTCTATGAAATAAACTTGAATCCATATATGACGGACATACCTTCTGTAGATAATGATATTGACAATAGCACTAATAGTGATGGCAATACTTATGGGGGTAACCTCAACTCTACAGCATGGGACCAAGTGTTAACACACGATATTGAGGAGTTTACTTATGCTCTTGCTGGACTCTTCTCGCATATACTCAAACCAACTGTAGACGTTTGCTTATTTTCAAGTAGATTATGGTCAACATTTGGTGGTAGGGCACCTGCAGGGTTGGCGATATATATGCTAATTAGCGGTATTGTATTGAATACTTTACGTGCACCGCACGGTATGTTTTCCTCAGGGGAGCAAGCAGTGGAGGGTTCCTATCGGGCAAGTGTAGCGCGTGTCAACTCTCATGCTGAACAAGTAGCATCGCTGCGTGGTGGTTCTAGAGAATTATTAAATTTAAAATCTAAATTAAATGATTTAGTAAATTATGTTCGAGACTTTGCTCAATTCCGAGCGTCTATGAGCACCGTTGACGGAGTAGCTGCAAAATATTTCTTATCATATCTCGGATGGAATTTGATAAGTGAACCATTTTTACAGGAAGAAAACCAATCTATGATATTTACAAATGCACAAGATAGATATGATCAATATCATATTGTGTCTAGAATGATGGTAAATTTGTCAACTGCTATGGGAAGTCTTGTCTTAAGTGGTAGGGACGTCGTTCGTTGTCTTGGTATGGGATGGAGAATAGTGCAGTTTGATGATGCCCTTACTCAAGCTTCTGAGAATACAAGTGTAAATCAAGATACTATTTATGATAATCATAATAATGATGATATTATACCAGAAAGTATACATTTAGACGCAGTTACTGTCGCGCCACCCAATAGTATAGAAAAGGCTCTAATACAAGATTTGTCTATTGTCATAAAACGAGGACAAAATATACTTATAACAGGTCCAAATGGTTCTGGCAAATCGTCTTTATTAAGAGTAATAGCTGGTTTGTGGAAGCCACGTGAAGGACATGTACATAACCACTTCAAAAATATGCTTTATTTACCTCAAAGCCCGTACATGACCATTGGTTCTCTTCGTGATCAGATTATTTATCCACATAGAGCTATGGATCAAGCCAGTGATATGAATGGTTTAGAAATACAAACATGTACTGATAAACAATTGTACATATTATTAGAAAGAGTACAATTGGGATACCTCGTACGCGCGCGCGAAAATGACATAACGACAGATTTGAACAGAATATGTGAATGGTCGGATACTTTATCTGGAGGTGAAAAACAAAGATTAAGTATGGCAAGATTATATTATCATTCACCACAATTTGGTTTCTTAGATGAATGCACAAGTGCTGTATCGAGTGAAGTAGAAGATAGTTTATATGAACAATCCAAGGAACTTGGAATATCACTTGTGTCTGTTTCCCATCGAGAATCAGTCCGCAAATGGCACGATATTGAGCTTTGTATTCGTACTGATGCCACTTATGAGATCTCACTTATAGAATAGTACATGTATAAACATGTGAATAATTTGATATAAGGAATGAGAGAATGATAATGATACTTTTGAGTTGAAGGTATAAATGTAAGAGAAAACCATGTCATGAAACAATATTAACAATATTAACAGAAAGATAATTGCAATAGAATGACTTATGCCATGTCAAGGTTCTTCTTATGTACTGGAAATAGATAGTGACTTATCCATATTTCGAATACCATATTTTCTGATCCCGTCATTACGGTTGTGAAATTCATTCTGTTGCCCTTACTGTTATCAACCTACCGGCCGGGCCCTAAGCGTGGTGATCATTATTATTTGTACCATACACCAGTTCAGTGTTATCCGCATCAGATAATACTAATGATTTCTTATCATTGTTATCATCATCAGCAGTAGCAGCAGCACTCTTAAGACCCCCAGTTTTCTTCACCTGAACTACATATTCTACGAGTTTCAGAACGGCACCGCTAGATGCCGATCCTGGTCAAAAACGCAATACTGCTAGTAAGGCACTATTCACAATAAAACCTGCTAATGCTGTTTCTAAAGCATCTTGTTTTTTTAATGTATATAATGGTATTAATGTGAGTATATAAGCACCAAAGACAAATTTATACGGTATGCTACTGACGGCATTCCCTCTGACTCTCCAACCAAAATACGTAGATAATGTACCAGATATCGTCCATGGGGATGGCCCAAATAACACTAGACCACAGCAATCTGCTACCAATATTAACATAAGGATATTTGCTACCGCAACGCTCTGATCTGATCCTTGCTTGTACAGGTAAAATGCAGGTATCATTATAGCTAATTGAATCCATGAAATAAATCTAACAAGGTTACTCCATAATGTCCATTGAAAACAATACCAGGGCCAATGAGGATACCATACCCCTTCACCACGCATTACTGGTACTTGCAATAATTGTGGTTTTGATGCTGACGCTAAGGTGTTTTCCTCCCAAACGACGTGCTTCTTGGTTTTATCATAGTCACCATTTGCATCATGGTATTGAATCTTCTCACCTGCGAAAAACTTTGCAAAGAAGCGATTTTCTTCTACGTGTTCACTTAAATCATCTGCACCACCGATGTACTTCCCTCTTACAATTATTTGGGGAAATGTCAGATCACCAAGATTCAACACTTCGCGTAAACACTTTGCCATGTCCTTTCCTTCAATGGTATTTTTATTTACATCAGTAACGAGAATATCAAATGGTTTTATTTCCTGCTGCTTTGCTAGAAGATCTTTGGCACGTTTACAGAAACCACAACCGTGTTTACCAAAAACTACAACATCGTGATCATCAACCATTCTCATAACATTGTTGAATGTGTCTCCTCCAACGACGCTCCCATACAAATTTCCACCACAGTAATGGACATACTCATTGAGGTACGACATGATGTCTGAAATAATAGAATCCATAGTTACCTTCAGAGCACTAGGTTGCTTTTCTGAACCTGACTCATTGCTCGACATCTTCCCTGAAAGCAATGAAAACAATCTCCAAACTCAAACCTATATTTTATTTGATAATATGAAGTGCCGGGGTATGAAAGATACGAAGGTTCACTACACTACACGTTCTATGATAGTATTCAGGAATTTACAGAGAGCACAAGCACCACGAGTGAATTATTGTATATATATCCCAGTACAACGGAGAATGGCCTCCTATCAATCTTTGCCTCGTCCAAATGTCCCTTCCAATACTGAGAATGATTATGAGCAAATTATACTTCCAAATGGAATGAAAGTTACACTTATTAGTATCCCAAATGCAGAAAAAAGCTCAGCTGCATTGAATATTAAAGTTGGGGCTAATAACGATACGTTATCAGGGCTAGCGCATTTCACGGAGCATGCCGTATTCCTTGGTTCAAAAAAATATCCAGAAGAAAATCACTTTAAGAAGTTGCTTGCAAAAAATGCTGGTCGCAGTAATGGGAGCACTTCAATGGAGTTAACATCATTTCATTTTGAAGTGAATCATGGTGCATTTGAAGATGTGCTTGACGTTTGGACTCAATTTTTCATTGCACCTCTTATGAGAGATGATGCAATCGAACGTGAAATTCAAGCAGTGACTGCAGAAGATTCTAAAAATCGCATAAATGATAGTAGGCGTACCTTGCAAACACTGAAAAGCTTAATTGTTGACAATGAAGTTTACAAAAACTTTAGTACTGGGAATGTCGAGACTCTTGCCTTCGGCAATGCTTCAGAATATGCACCGGAGCTCGCTGCTATTATGAAAGAATTTCATAGATTATATTATAAACCCGATTCTATGCAATTGTCACTATGTGGCCCACAACCAATAGATGAGTTACGAAGCTATGCTATTGAATATTTTTCGTTAATATCACCTATAAAAATTGAAAATGTTGCAGAGGGTTCTGTGAATGGTGTCAGTGCTTTGCAAAAGTATGATCATGTGCACATTCCAATGTTACCTTTGCTTAGTGAAGACTCAGTGCATGTGACTGCAGAAGCAAGATATGAACAACTTGTAACAACGAAGTCACCTGGTTACCCTTTTAAACCTGAAGTGCTCGGCAATCTAGTCCAACTCAGACCCATTAATCAGGCGCGAGACTTGACTCTGCTATTTGGCATGCCAAGTGTACATGATAGTTATAAAGCTAGTCCAACAACTTTAATAGGATATATTATACGACACCAAGGACCTGGTTCTTTATTTGCAGCATTACAGGATTTAGGATGGGCAACGAGTGTCGGTAGTGGGAAAAGAAGTCACACTCAAAATTTCTGTTTATTCGAAATATCTATATCATTATCACCTGAAGGCTACAAACATTATAATGATGTTATTAAACTTGTATACAGTCATATTGAATACCTTTTTGGTGATAGTAGTGATGCCAATGCAGTAGGCACAGTATCAGATGCGGAATTGATAAGAACATGGAATGAAAATAAATCAATTAATAAGATAGGTTTTTCATTTCAAGAAAGGACTCCACCATATGCATTATCAAAATATTGTTGTTCACAAATGGCATATTATCCAATGGAGGACATATTTACAGAAGCATGGATTATGGATGATATTGATGTCGCTGTGGTGAGGCGTTACAGTAAATACCTTGCTCCTAGTCGGGCAGTAGGTATTTTACGCTGTCATGCCGACATGAAAGAATGGATTCCACAGGATGATCCAAACTGTATTACAATAGAAGCTGCAAATGAATTATTAAGCACGTATGAAAGCAAGACTTCAGATGTCGGCGATGTCATGAGACCAAACAGGGTCGAACTAAATTATGGTATTCCATATTACATCGCGCCACATTCTATCTTGAGTCAGAAATGTGAGTATAAATCATTACAAGATGCTATACATGCCTTAGAGCTACAAGATAAATCATCTATGTCCACTAAAATTAAGAATATTGTCTCTGCATTTCCTTTGAGAAATCCTTATGTTTCTCATGATTTACAGCTACCCTCGGCTTCTAATGGTGAAAAAGTGACCCAAAGCTCTCCACCCACGAAGGTCTGGCACACTGATGAAAAAGTAATTATTCATAATTATCTTGATACATATGGCAAAGTTGCTGAATTACCACTTACTAATCATTACGAGTATTCATTAGCGCGTGAACAAGTATGGCACTCGTATGATCAGGCATTTCGACAACCTAGGTCTTCAATATCGGTAAAAATACGGTCACATGCAGGTTCTGAATATCATCCTATTCATAGTTTGATAACAAATCTATATAATCAAATTGTGAAGCAAAAACTATATCCTGCAAATTTAGCAGGCCTATCTTACAGTGTTAGTATGGGAACAAGAGGAATGTCATTTTCAGTTAGTGGTTACTCTCCTAAACTGCCACAACTATTAAAAGATATTATTCGTGATTTTACTTCTTTAACATGGTGGAATACTAATTTAGAGACATCTATGGTTGAAATTTTACGTGATAGAAAATTAAGAAGTTTAAGATCTTGGATAACTGATCGTCCCGACAGCCAAGCGTCAATGTTACTCAGCTATTTGATGAGTGAAAGTGACTGTACTTTAATCGAAGAAGACATAGAAGCAGCTGAAAACATAACTATTGATTCTGTTAAAACATGTTTAGAGAAGTTTGTTGTGAATACACATCAGCACATAACATATTACCATGGTGACGAGTCAATGTCAGGCGCCGTCACGGGACAATTACATAAAGATATTGCCGGTATATTTGAAAAGAAAGTACCATCTGTTCCTATAGATAATCTTATTGAAAAACAAGCAAATAGTGGATGGGGAATATTAGATAAGCCAGATAGAGCAAAGATATTACCACAAGGTAAACATGTAGTGCTTGCACTAGATTGTCCTAATAAGGATGACATAAATTCTGCATTGGTTACTCACTTTCAATGTGGTGGCCCAGATTCAACACAAAACCCCAAACATCGTGCCATAATTACGATATTAAGACGATTGCTTCATGAACCTATGTTCAATGCATTGCGTACAAATAAGCAATTAGGATATGTGGTTTCTATGTCAAATGACTCATACGGTTCATTCAAAAATGGGCAAGGTAAATATGGTTTTACAGCTACTATTTTGTCGAATAGATTCAATCCTTTGGAAATGCAAAATGAATTATTTGATTTTTTACATAATCATCGTCAATTTATATGCAAAGAACTTAGTAATGATGAATTAAAATCTAGAGTTGATGCCGCTATATTGTCTATTAGGGATCCACCAACTCGATACACTCAAGAGGCAAATTCCTTTTTATACAGTATTTTAAATGATATACCATTTGAATATGATGAATTAGTTATTGATGAATTACAAAATATAACACTTGATGATATAAGATATTCATATTGCAAATGGATTCTTGGCGAGGAATATACTGATAGCAGTGAGATCAGTGGTAATATTGAGAGAGGATCTTGTAGTTTTGGAAGAAGAAGCGTTTCCGTACAGTTATGGGGAGGTGAGCATAAAGGGGAGCCTGCCAAAGCGAAAGATCGTGGTGATACACTAGGGGCAAGTGCTGGATGTGCCTTATTCAATCATGATGACCTCCATGCCTTCAAGGCATCTCTGCCATATTTTAATGCAGAAATCCTAAAATTTAAGATATAAATAGTAACAGAATGTGACATATTATTCATTGTATACATATAAGGAATCTATATATTATATAAGACATTTATCGGTGACGATCAAGCGCTGCCTGCAGCACTGCAGCATCTTTTCTTGATTTCGCTAGTTTTTTATTAGAACATTTTCTTCTTACTTGTGACTGAATTTTTATGGTTGCTATATCTCTCTTAAGCAAACCTAATAATTTTGGGGTACCATCACCTTCACTATCACCAGCACGTTGATTTTGTCGAGCTTTTAATTTACGCAATAGTACTTCTCTACACAAAACACTGATACCTTGTGCATCTCGGAGATTTATCATAAAGTGATCACTAAAAGCAAGTTTACTAAAACAACGATAAATATCTTCTTTACGGTGAAATACCCATGCAGACATATTTAGTGCTCTAACAAGGATAGATATGCATTTATTTTCAACAATAAGGCGCTCTAATATCTCGTTAGGAACCTCTGAACTATTTATCATTTCTATCATAATACTTAAGAAACCATAAAAATATTCTTGTCGTGCTCGCGATACTTTAAATAATGCATCTAAATTACTTCCTTGTACTGCTAAGTGCCAATAAGAACCAAAATTTAATATAGCCAAACAATTTATACTCTCTTTCACAACAGCACTTTCCTCGTGATGTGAGTTATTCAATGTTTGGAAGAAATTTTCAACGACACCTTGCGCAGTCAATGTATTTGAGATACTACGTACATCAATACTTTGCGCCAGAGCACGACGTTTATGTGCTTCTTCTGCACTTTCACCTGCTTCACCCATTGTAACAGATTTTACACGTTTGTTACTTTTTCGACTATCAGCAGTGCTGGGTTTCATATCTATGCTACCATCTGCAAACGAATCACCCCATTCCATAGAATCGCCCAAA
>JACKZZ010007072.1_pt1 | contig 23305 bp, 25 predicted proteins | sample 8027871 | NCBI WGS metagenome assembly JACKZZ01 (sample SAMN15724774, study PRJNA655200) | protist metagenome | isolation source: fluorescence activated cell sorting (FACS) single amplified genomes of... | place: USA: West Boothbay Harbor, Gulf of Maine | collected 2000-07-19 | reverse complement strand
CGTAGGTGTCGATCGAGGCCCTTTCTTTACAGATTCGACACGTTGAACTCTACGCCCAACAATATCTCAGAGGAGTATGTTTTCAAAATCCAAATTTCAAAAAAAAAAAAGCCCCACCCTGAAACCCTTCTTATTCCTGTGTTTTTATCCATAAAAAACGGTATTTTTAGAGATCTTCTTCAAAAATTATAGCCAAAAAAAATGACATTTTCCAAAGGAAAATTAAAGAAATTAGTGAAATTTTTTTGAACAAGCTGTCCAAAGACTTGGACAACCATCCTGATACCGACTTCTGCGTCGAGTTCCAAATCTTTACTCCACTTTGAAAAACACAAAAAAAATTTTCACGATTCATTGATAAAAATGGCTTTTTTTGTGGATAAAAACGCGCTTTTTTTAAGGATAAAAACGCTGTTTTTAGAAGGGTTTTTTTTTTTATCACCTCCGTCAGATGAAAAAGCCAAATAGCAAGTACAACAGCTAGGGCAATTGCAGCATTAAACATAAAATAGAGAATTAAAAAAACTGTATTACTCATAAGAGCGCTACCTGTGGAAAAAATTAATGATCTTTAGAAAAGATCTTTGAAAATGGCGTTTTTTATAAAGAAAAACACAGGAATCAGAAGGGTTTCAGAGGCGGGGTTTGCACTACCATTAGCGTTAGGATCTTCTGACATCTTGCTTGAGAGGACTTAAATTTCCAATTTTTCACAAGGTCTTAGGTAGGTTACGGTAATGGTATAATGACAATATTTCAAAAATAATTTGAACGTTTTCAGTATCGTTGTGCATGCAGACTTGATTATCACGTAATAAATGAGTTACTTAAATTTCAATAAATTACGTAATACTATTATATGTTGATTATATAAATCTTAAAACATCAGATTCCATATTATCAATTATATGGAATGACTGGTGTCGCATATATATCATTACCCTTCGATCTAAGAACTACCAAAATTTAGGCGTTAAGCTGAGAAACTCGGTGTCAAAGAGTCTGTATAACTGTAATAAAACCATTCGTTAGTATTAAGTCAGTGAATCTAGCTATTATACTATATATATGGATAATTTCTATATTCTAACAATTTAAACTGATATTTACATAGGCTGATTCAAATTCTATTGAATCTGATTACTCATAAAAATTCTATATAGATTTACGAATTTTACTAGATAAATTTCATTTTTTAGATTAGTAATAGAACCTAAATAGTCAAAAAAAACCTCAAAATATAATATTTTCGGACAGAAGGGGTTCCAGTCCGATCTGAACTTTTTAAATTTGTAATTCCAAACTTTCCCACAGATTGGCAACGAATACAAATTATTATTTGACGGGTTCGGTTGAAGCCCCGCCCTGAAACCATTCTAAATCCTGTGTTTTTGTTCACAAAAAAATCCCTTTTCAGAGATGTTCTCCAAAAATTATCAAATTTTTTCGATCAAATCGCTATTTTTTAACGATCAAATCATTTTGTCTGCTTTTAGGATCTGACCCCGCTGTAACCCAACAACAGGTTGAAGCTAATACTAGAAAAGCCTGTTCCAAAAACCCTTCAAAAAACAGTGTTTTTATTTACAACAAAAAACCCTCTCAGAGATTTTTCCGAAATAGCAGAGCCCGCAATAATTATAAAGTGATCCCTTTTATACTCTTCTCTTATACATGTATCATGGTGATCGCTGTTTCTGTAGATTTTGAAGGGGTGGTTCTCTCATTAAGGTGGTGAAATTTTAACCGTGGATGTAATAATAAGCGTATACCGACCTAAACCATATTTTGCTTCAGAGCCAGATAGTCGCACTCTATGAACACATTTATCATCAGCTGAATCTCCAATAAAGTTTTGCTGCCCGTAAAGGAAGAGTTGCCTAGTAGCATGATCAATACGGGTGCCACTAGAACCTGATGGCATATTATTGAAAATAAAAAAAAAATCCATTATCAGAACCAATCTCATTCAAAATTCTATGAAGTCTTCGGTATATATAAAATATACCTGTTCAATACAATTCAGAATTGAATGCAAAACAAATTAACATACAGGTTGTTCATAATATTCAGATAACAAATTTTGAATTTTCCTCTATATAATTCTTTTTTACATGTATAGTATGAATTAAATTTCAATTTATGTACATAAATGTTAAGGGTAAAAAAATATTAAGTTTAATCGTCAATGATTTTATTATAACATTATCATATTATTATTATCATACATATATATTTTAAATAGTTAAACTTAGTAAATTTTCATTCAAATTAAATTTAGTAGGTACTTTTACGTTCAAAATTTATGACATATATATTACTAATAGATAAATTTTTTCGATTCAAAATATCAAATTAAAAAAACAAGTTTACGTACTATTGGCAAAAAATTTTGAGATTAATAATTATTAGATTTAAGATACAGGAAAAATAATCATATATTGCCACAAGTCTGCAACTCATTGATTACAACGCTAAATTTTCAAAAAAAAAAAAACTTGGTTTTTTTATTAACAACAACATTACTATGGTCAATATGACTTAAAATGGTAAATATTTTCTCTGAAAATATAAGATACGATGAGCTTTTACTTTTTTCCTTTCCCCGACGAATAAGATGCTGGGCTCCCCTTTGGACTTGGTGAAGGACTCTTACCTTTATCTTTCCCTCCAGGACTAACTTCTCCTTTCCCTGGACCTTTTTTTGAGCCTTTGCCTCCAGCTTTCCCATAATATCCCTCACCTTTCGACCAAACTCCATCTCTAGGGGATGTCATAGAAGTTCCGTCTGGGCTAATATACTGTACTTCCTGATTCTGTATAGATTTTCCATCAGATCCTTTACCTTTTTTAGCACCTTTTTTACCGCCTGGACCTTTTGGACTACTAAGACCTTTACTAGACTTATTTTTACCATCGTTTGTCGTAGGACCTTCACCCGCGTAATTCTCCACTTCAACGTTAATCCCATTACTTTGAACGGCTGTCGCCAATGAAATGTTAGTTGAAATACCATCTACTGCTTCAGTCAATGATGCTAGTGTATCAGCCTTTTCTTGTGCCGCCTTTTCTTCATCATTAATATCAACAGATTCTTTTTTAGTGACCTTTAGAACCGTTCGTTTCTCTGGTGGTTTCAATCGATTTTCGATTTCTTTCAACTTATCGTTTAGACTAATACAAGCATCACGCATACCAAGAAGATTATTACAAGGGGAAGAATAAAAACGGGGAAGTGGTTTATCAAATGCTTCTTCTAGAGCAATCGTTAATGGATCTGGTTTTGGAGGTTTAGCATCCTCAGAGTCTGGAGCACCTTCACCTATAGCTTCTCCATCCATATCAGCTGATGGAAGACCGCCCATCGGATCACCACTAATTATGTCTGTTATAATACCATTACCTGTCTGATGATCCTCTGTTAAATTTGTTGCAGGTCCTGAGTTTGTCAAAATATCATCAGTTTTTTCTTTATTTTCAGTTGAGTCCCCCGTCAATTTTTCTGTCTCCTCAGCTAAACGTCTCATAAACGGGCGTGATTTTAACTCATCCATTGTACCATATATAGGAAGTAATTCTCTCCGAACTCTTTCACCAATTTCGCTATCTTTTTAAAGAGAAAAAAATGATAATTTTTGAAAAAAATCTCTGAATAGGGCTCTTTTTGTGGATAAAAACACTGGATTTAGAAGGGTTCCAGGGCGGGGCTCATTTCGCTACTCAAAAGTTGACGCTCTGCCTCACTTTGAGCAGCTCCAAAATCATGAAGAATTTTACCTACCACTTGCTCACCATCCCGAGTCTTCCCAGACCCTTTTTTCCCAGCTTCTTTGCCTTTGCCTTTGAAAGGATAATTTTGATCTGGAGCTACTGTTTGTTGTTCCGCCCAATCAAGCATCTCCCCATTTAGACCCGTTTCTTTTCAATCATTTTTGAAAACAAAAAAAAAATCGCGATAGCCCCGCCTAGAAACCCTTCTAATTCCTGTGTTTTTACCCACAAATAACGGTATTTTTAGAGATTTTGGAAAAAAGTGAAAAAAAAAATCATTATGATTTTCCAAAATAACGCAAATAAGGGTGTTTTTTGAAAAGGTACGTGACGCTAATTGGTCTGGTGGTAAACCACGAGGGGACGCACGTGCTACACGTTCCCGTGCCATCGAAAGACTTTGAATCGCAGCTGAACCTGGTGACATTCCTCTATATAATGGAAGACCAGTATTATATAAATCATGTGATGAACGTCGACGGGCATGAGAAGTTTCAGCCACACCTACATCCATCAAAAGTTGACCATCCTCTGAATAAGATTGTTTATAAATATCGCCTGATTCAGATCCAGCGAAATAACCTGAAGGAAGCAGTTCATGAGTCACTGGACCATTAGATCCCTGACTGTTTGGGATTCGCTGTGCCAATCCATCCGCAACCAATCTGGCCCCCCCTTGAAACCCTTCTGATTCCTGTGTTTTTCTCCACAAAAAAGGTCCTTTTCAGAGATTTTTTCTAAAAATATCAAATTTTTTTTCATTTTAAAATGGTACAAATCAGTATTGGCATTCTGAGACAGTTTATATAAGTTTGCTGCTATAGTATGTTCTCGTGCTGTGCTCGTCAAAGTACTTACTACGGAAATACCTTGACAATTATTTTGAAAAACCCAAATCATAATTTGAAAATTATTTGAAGAAAAAAAACTTTTTTAGCTATGAAAATGGGCTAAGTACTAGTCTTTTTGAACAGGTAATAAGTACTTTTACTACGACAATATACCTTGACTCGTACTATTCTGGTTCACATTTGTGCCGACGCCACCCAGCGTACCTGCATTTTCTCCTTCTGCGACAACACCCGGATTATAAAAAGTCCGTGGTGAAACTACGTCTGATGGACCCCGCCCATAAGCAGGTGCCTCAGCAGCTAACAACAGCGATCCTGCAGGTCCTGCTGCTTGTACCCCCATAGCATTACCACCCAATGGTCCACCTATACTAGATGTTGGACCTCCACTTAAAGCAGTGCTACGTACGGCTAAACTCTGTCGAAAATGATGAGCTTTTATCGCACCATTTGTATCCGTAGAGGCCGTTGTTTCATCTCCTCGATAAGTACTCTCTCGCGAAACTGGACTATTTTCATCATTATTAACTCGCGCTATTTTCGCTGACTTAGCACTATCAAAGTGTTGAAAACGATGCATATTTTTCTTTGCATTTTACTTAAAAACTTGTCATTTTTTTCAAAAAAAACATTTTTGGCCTTCCAAAATTGATAATCAATTTACCCACGAAGTGCAGAAGTTGCACTTGGAGAGCCAGATGCAGCGCCCGGTCTTGGAGATGAACCAGTTGACTCTGGATCGGCATGCTGAAAGAAATTAGTACCAGCGGTCAGATTCAGATTAATAAATTCAGGTAATGCCGTCTTTGAACCTAAAACACCACCGATTCCAGGACTTCCTCCAAAAAAATTAGTGAAATTTCCAGAGGGGGATAAGTTTCCTCCAGAACCTCCACCGAAATCAGACATTTTTCCATCAATCCCATTATTTTCTGCCGCTAAACGAGCGTTGGAAAGGCAAAAAAGCTCTGCAGGCTTTCGGTTTTTATTAAATCCTTGTATCAAAGCAAGACCAGATGACACAGTACCGCCCCTTAAACCACCTCCTGTGTCATCGTCATCAGGCATGCTAAATGCATTTGCAGCATTACGGATTTTTAGGTTCCCTCCTCCAATACTAATAGGTGTTTGAGAGTTTCCTAAAATTAAAGTTTTGAAAAAGTTTTTCTTTTAACGCATAATTCCTAAGAAAAAATAATGTTTTTTTTGGCATTTTTTCCAAAATCTATTTTTGAAAGGCTACCAATAATAGCACCATCAGAATTAGGAGAGTCACTCGGGGATGTTTTACCAATACGATTTTTAGCAAAATCAGCGAGTATAGACTTGCGTACGGGAGAGTCACTTTTAGTTATAGCGTCAGCACCATGTCTGAGAAAATAATACATTAAATTATTTAATAATTTTTGATAATACAATTTAATGTAATGTTGAAATTCAATTTCCAAACTTGCAAATGTAGAATAAGTTCTTTAATATACATTTTTGACAAATATATCGGAAATTGAATTCCAAGCCCCGCCCTGAAACCCTTCTGATTCCTGTGTTTTTACCTTAAAAAAACGGCATTTTCAGAGATCTTTTCTGAAAATCATCAATTTCTTCGTATAGCTAATTTTAATTATCAAAATACATGACTAATATTCGTAGATTCTCATTGCATAATTGCAACCGACCCTTTAAAAAGAAATTTCACTATTATGAGCAGAGGTTATAATTTGAAAATATCATTGGTAAATATTTAAACAATCGCTCTGATACGATACAGAAGAATAATCAAAATAGTTCTGATACTGTGTCGATGCTGTCGCATGATCGCCTGCGTTTGATTCTTCTTCTGATTCGTCATCTTTTCGTTCAGCGGAAGCTCTCCTAAAAAAAATAGCCCCGCCCTGAAGCCCTTTTGATTCCTGTCTTTTTATCCAACAACAAAAAACCCTTTTACGAGATCTTTACCTAAAAGAAACCCGAGCATGTACAGGATCTCTCCCTATACCCTCGCCATCATTGACATGATGAACAACATCTTTATTCATATCTGCGTTACCGTCGTTAAGATTATTATTCATATTAGCTCCCGACATACCCATCATGTTTTGCATCTTTGTATATATTAAATGAATAGGGTGTTATTATGATTATGGTTTTTTAATCTAACACAAATTTAATATTATTAATTTAATGAAGTCAATTATACAACTAAGCCTGTTCAAAAAAACACCCTTATCTTAAACTCATTTTTGTAAATAAACATGCTAGATAAAATTTGCAAAAATTAGTCGAAGCTAAATTGTCTTGAAATGGTAATGATCATCGATAATAATCTAATGACAGCAAACTGTTTGTAGTAGAAATACCATCTCTTGTGCAGCTGCTGGATTACTCATTGCCATTTGGGCAAACATTGGATTTTGCATCATCATTTGCATCTGCATTTGTGCCATCATTGGATTAGCTACAAAAAAATGAAACAATATCTAAATGAAAAATGAAAAAAATTTTCATTTGATGTTTGTTAAAAAAAAAAGTAACTAAATTAAATTTAAAGATCTAAATTTAACAATAAATACGGCTTCCTACAGTACCATCAGGATGTACCATATTATTATTCCCCATCATTTGTGCCATTGGATTCATCATTCCCATTGGACCTCCCATAGGATTCATTCCCATTGGACCTCCCATAGGATTCATCATAGGGTTCATCCCCATTGGACCCATCATAAAAGGATTAAAACCACCCATTTGATGTGCTGCAGCAGCTTCTGCAGCCATCTGTTCTTCTAACTCAAGTTCATGAAGCTATTTAAAAAATCATTTGTAATTTATTTGTATTAATTATTTAAAGAAAAAAGGCTTTTTTAATTTAAAAACATGAGTTAAATAAGGTTTTGACCTCTTGTTCCTCTAACATTGCCTCCATCATTTCCTTTTCCTTTTGCATCGCCTCTAATTGTTCGAGCAAAGTTTGATTTTCAGTATGCCATTTCTGAGTTTCCTTCTCATGTACAGCTACAAGTTCAGCTTCTTTTTCCTGTTGCTCAAGTAAAATGGCTTTAGCTGCTTCTGCTTCCTGAGCCATCTCCTGACGTTTACTATCTAGTAAAGCCTTATCCTTATGTTTATTATTTTTCGCAGGACGATTGACTATACCTAAAAAATCGCGATTTTTTTGGAAAAAATAACGATCTTCAAATCAAAAAAGCTGAATAAAATGGTTTGTTTCATACCTAATGCACGAGTAGCATACTGCAACGTCTGAGTAGATTCTTCAGCGTGAGTTGGATTAATACAGGTAACCAAGACACAAAAAGCAGAACCTCCAAAGGAATCAGCAAGAAGCTCAGTAATCTTCGAGTTACGATATGGAATATGGCCCTTGTTTTTACCAGGCTGAGTTAGGGCCATAATGACCTGAGAGAAGAGTTACGATATGGAATATGAGCCTTGTTTTTGCCAGGCTGAGTTAGGGCCATGATGACTTGAGAGAAACAGCACAAATTAAAACCCAAACGATACTGACAAATAAGACCGCACAAATTCTAGAACTCCTCAAAAATTAATTTTTGAAAACCCCGATTTTTTTTTCTATATATTTTGCAAAGAAAAATCTGATTTTTTGATTTTTTTCCAAAAAAAAATTTTGCCCTTCCAAAATTTAATCAATTTTATCGATTAATTACTAGTCATAGTTTTCAAACATCTCCTAATACATGTTTGGAAAAATTCGAAACAAGAAAATAGCATTTTGGCTTTTTTATAAGAAAAATTGATAATTTTTGGTGAAGATCTCTAAAAAGGGATTTCTCTGTGGTAAAAACACAGGAATCAGAAGGGTTTGAAGGCGGGACTTATTTGGTATAGAGTAAAAAAATTTGTGAAATAATTCTTACTTGTGCTAATGTGAATAATGATTTATTTATCATTTGAGCCTCTTTTAATGTTGCACCGCCTGTATTACTTTTTTTAACACGTTCACTACCTGCTAGATCAACAAATTGAAATTTAGAAAATCTATTCAAATCATGAAGTTCTACATGAAGTGCAAATAATGCATGTGATCGAGATGAACGTTCATTCATAGCTGTAGAAGCACTACGACGTGCTTTTAATCCTTCATTAAGAACCATTAAAGCATCCTCAGGACCTTCACATTCCACAAATGTGACATTTTCTACGTAAGCAACCCTGTCCTCGCTATGGCTTTTTGAAAAATTCAAAAAAAAAGTTGGCTTCAAATTTTTGGAAAAATATCGGTTTTCAATTCAAACTCTAAAGAAAAAAGACGCTAGATAAGGGTGTTTTTTGAACAGGCTAAAAAAAAGTCATTGGCTACTTTGGCTGGAAGACAGGGGAGAAAGTCTCTAAAGTTTTGCAGAGAAAATGATATTGACAATACCGTATTTGTAGATTTTGCTTCCCATGGTCCAGTAAATCTGTAACCACCTCATTAACAAGACCTGGTGCATTTCCAACTTCGATCATTGAAATCTTCGCTGTCCATCGTTTCATCGCAGGCTAGGGTCATAATTTAACATTTTGTATGTGACGTCACATTCAAGATTACATTGCAGTCATAATGCTAATCTGAGTTTAGACTACTTAGTTGAATTATGGCTGTCCAAATACCAAGTCTACATATTAGTACACGGTTAATCAAATATATTATATCATTATAGAATTGGATGTCATCAATCTCAAGCGCAATTTTAAAATTATTGAATTTTGTAGACTTTTTCATTGGTTTCAACCTTAGCCTATGTAACTGTAGTTAGAGACAATAATACGTTATGCAATTTCTTGAACAAAGTAACCACTGCTTGTGGTACAATCCCGTCTAGTTCTTTTGTACCACCCATAACTGTATGTGTTTTACCAGAACCTGTTTGTCCATATGCCATAATAGTAGTATGAAAACCCTCAAGTACTTTATCAATCAATTCAGGGACACGCATTTTTTCAAAAGCCTCTTGTTGGGTAGTATCTGGATCTAAAACAAGAGGAAAACCTTCATATTCACGGTTTACAAAACCTTGACCTTCAACTCGTACATTACCTTTCTCAGTGTCCCAACTAACACACATTTCATCAGGATCATGACCTAAGACAGGTCGAATACGTACTACATTTTGGAATCCTCCTATTGGCATATCGCCTCTACCACCATCTTCTCCTCCTATGGTCATCTTTGCACTAGTAAATTTGTGATATACTAAGTACTTTATGTAATCGAAAAAATGATAAGTGGATCCTGGATCACCTAAGTTGTCACAGTTATTAACCCGACTCTATAAGTCTTAGTAAGGCTGATCCACACACTGTTGGTATAATTATACCCACTAATTTACAGTGGCATGACCAACGCCACAGGTAGCCAAACCACCATATTTAATGTCGTCAATGTCTAGATGAAATTTGAATTTGTATCCCCCATACGCTTAAAAGAAGCAACAAAATGGTCTAAAAAATGCCAGAAATCTGAAAAACTCATCGTTAAACACCTTTTGTAAGAAGAAAAATGATATCTATTTAACAGGCTTCACTGCCGTTCGGCTGAAAAAAAAAAAATCATGAAAAAAACAAATGTCCAAAATAGTTTTTTAACTCTTGTAAGACCGACATTCATTGATATTAATAAAGAATTTGTTTACAATTACAAGCTGATTGATACGTTAAGCATAACTTATAGAGATATGACACCGACTCACTCATGTTTCTTCTGATACAAGACATATCTATCACGACTGATAAACTTGATAATATGCAAATAAGGGCTTGATGATATGGATCTCACACCTCTTCTTATCATCTCTCCATAGTTAAATTCAGGGTCAGGTTACGATTCCATCTCTACATTCTTGATACATGACACTGCCTGTGAGCACGGAATAAATGTTTTTGTCGAAAGCCAAACTGTATATTAATGTCCACTATTTTTCGTCAACATAATTATGGTACAAGTCGTCTGCAGTAAAGACACATCTCCGAAACAATTCATGGTAGCTTAAGTCATATCGTTCTAGTCTACCGATTCAAAAGAAGCAGTTAAAAATAAAGATTTTCCTTCAATCCTCCCGCCCCCAGATCATGATGGCTGTGAAGTGTTCAAATTATAGAAGCCTATGAAAAGTAAAAAAAATCTCGGTTTAAATCTGATGTTTCGAAGTCGTAGGATTCGCTTAATCATTTAACCGTTCATCTTACTTTTCTCTTATATAAAATTCCACATACCACCCCCCTGATATTAGCAAATAAAATATAGAAGTTCCTAAAAATTTAGAACAGCTGATTTCAGCTCTCAGACTACTATTAGAGGTAGTATTTGTACGCAGCTTGAATATAAAATTGCGCAAACAGTGATGTACTGTTCTAAAAAATGCATTGCTGAATAACGTCACAATTTACGAGATTGTTGTCATATATACTCACCTAAAAATAAGATCACAAGATGTTTGTCTATGTGAAAGAACGATTAAAATTGTTAAAATTGGCTTTTAAAGTCCAATGAATTGAAATCAGAAGAATAGACTCAACAGCCCATCTGGAAGCCCCGCCCCTGAAACTTCCTGTGTTTTTCTTTACAAAAAACGGCATTTTCAGAGATCTTTTCTAAAAATCATCAACTTTTTCTATTTTACCTGAACGAAAGTTTTTATCAGGAGTCGAAAATTACCCGTATCAAAAAGCAATACTCAATTCAAATTGAGCGGTCGTAGGCCGCAATATTGTCGGCTTCCTGGTTTAGCATCATATTGCTGATGGTAAAGCTCTGCAAAGTAAAACTGGCTTTCTGTTTTGTTTGCATCAACAATTCCAGTACAAATTTTTTTACTACCCACTCCAAATTTAGAATCTATTTTTGCCTGGAAAGCTTTCAAAGTTTCTTCTGCGATTTCTTTTTCCTCATCGTTTGAAACATAGATTTCGCTACGATATTGCGTCCCACAGTCTCCACCTTGCTGCATAGGAGTTGTAGGATCGTGCCTCGGCCAGAATGTCTTCTCCAAAATGTCTCGAAATGTCAATATGTTAGGATCGTAAATCACACGAACCACCTCATTATGATTCGTCTGCCCACTACAAACTTCCTCATAGGTTGGATTTGGAGTATTACCACCAGCATAGCCGACCATTGAGCAATGTACACCCTTCATTTTCATAAAAAGATTTTCGCTACACCAAAAGCAACCCATACCTGAAATAGTATAGGTATAGGAAAACAACTGTCGTAATTTTAGCCAATATTACTAGCACTATATTAAAATGTAGTAAATACCGTCACAATCTTAAATAGAACCATCTTGAAACCCTTCTGATTCCTGTTTTTTTATCCACAAGAAAATCTTTTGTTAAAGATCTTCTTCAAAAATTATCAATTTTTTTTACTATTTTCATAATCTTAAAACTATCCTCTATTTGTATAGACAACATATTGCTAATATCAAGGTCGATTCGTTCTTCGATGTCTACTATTGGTAGTTCCGATTGTATAGCTATAGAATTGAATCTGATAGAAAATATGTTCTCTATACCCAACTGCGCCACTTTGTATTTGTTTGGATCGAATGGACCATGTAGTGGTACATTAGTGATAAAATGTTTTTCGTCAGGACCTGGCGCTTATGGAATCGGTGTTGACCGTCCGCGCAGACAACTAGTCGGTGCCAACAAAGCAGAGCCTCGACCCCCCATGGAGCTTCTTAAAGAGTCTGAATCTGAACTGTACCTGTGTATTAATAAAACAACGTGTCACTAAGCTACAGGAAACATTGACTACTTGTACTTACACGATGTACTTAATACTTAATCCTTTTATACAGTATGCTAAAAATTGAAAAACTGATATTAGAGGTGAAATGATTTATTAGATTATGAGACGCAATAACGATTGATAAGTTTTAGAAAGATTTAGAAAGTTATTCTGAGTAGTACACTTTTTTTTTGATACGATCGATTATTGCACTTCTCGTGCGACGTTGCACAAGGACACCTTCTATGGGACCTGTGTGATTGTGAATTGTGAGCGTACAAATGTGCCTGCTAAAAATATGGATTAGGGCAAGATGATGAACGGGACGTTATTCCAGGTACCGATCCATGATCTAAGGATCGATAAAGAAGTGTTGAATCCGATGATCTGCTATAAGATTGCGTATCAAATGCTGATACAATCTCTTGAAGAAAGGAGGGCATCTTGGCTAAGTTATCACTTAAAGTTACTACCAATTGTATATTTGTTAACCTAATACAACGAAAACAACAGGCTAACGCATTCTGTCTCGTGATCTCTAATGAGAGCCTTTATGCAATCTGACGACAGAAAGCAATCAAAAATAAGGTCCTAAAAAAAAAATGTTGATTTAAGTATAAAAATCTTTTATATTTAGAACAGGTATATTATATCCCATATTTTTAAAATAATCAGTGTGACTGCCAATCGAGTCACAGATTCAACTATAATTAGGCGTTGAGTTCAAAATTCTGACTGTTGATTATTCTATTATTACCATTCCCTCGAGTTTCTGAAAGACGAATCTCTCTTTTTCATAGGACAAAAAAGTTTCAAAATCACATGAAGATCTAAATTTACGCACCCAATATCGTGCAATATAATACATTATCTGCAGGAGTCTGAAAATCATCAGGTTGTAGCTGGTTCTTCTGTATTTTAGAATTAATCTTCTTCTCATCTCTCCATAGTTAAATTCAGGGTCAGGTTACGAATCCATCTCTACATTCTTGATACATGACATTGCCTGTGAGCACGGAATAAATGTTTTTGTCGAAAGCCAAACTGTATATTAATATCCACTATTTTTCGTCAACATAATTATGGTACAAGTCGTCTGCAGCAAAGACACATCTCCGAAACCATTCATGGTAGCGTAAGTCATATCGTCCTAGTCTACCGATTCAAAAGAAGCAGTTAAAAATAAAGATTTTCCTTCAATCCTCCCGCCCCCATATCATGATGGCTGTGAAGTGTTCAAATTATAGCAGCTTATGAAAAGTAAAAAAAATCTCGGTTTAAATCTGATGTTTCGAAGTCATAGGATTCGCTTAATCATTTAACCGTTCATCTTACTTTTCTCTTATATAAAATTCCACATCCCACCCCCCTGATATTAGCAAATAAAATAAAGAAGTTCCTAAAAAATTAGAATAGCTGATTTCAGCTCTCAGACTACTATTAGAGGTAGTATTTGTACGCAGCTTGAATATAAAATTGGTGTAATATGAATGATAAATCGGTATTTAGAATGATACTGTTGCCTATGACCTTTTAAATAACAATAACTATAAATGGCCCCTACATGGCAGAATTTTGAATAGTCGTATATTGGGTTTCGAAAATTGAAATCTCAGCTGTCAAGATCCTTCTCTACCCAACGGTTCCCAATCTAAAGAAGGGTCATGTCAAAACAACCATCCTTGCAGGCCCTTTTGGAGGAATGCCTACAAAATCCGGTATTCCGGGCTCAGCGGGTAATCAAATCAATAGAAAAATTCTACGATTTGTATCAGTTTAAGACGTATTATAAAATCTAGTCTACAAGAACTTGGTTAACATAATATATGATATAATAATTACAGACATAAAATTTTAAGTTAAATACTGACTATGGTAAATTTCAATATGAAATTCCTTATCAGTTTACTAGCAATTTATAAAGTAAGACTAAAAAATATTACAAGCTGTTTATAACAAATTTTAATATCTAAAATTTACTACATCACTTCATCGCCACGATTCATGGCATCTCTAAGTGCCTCCAGCGACCTTCTTACGTCTATGGGTACATCCACAGCCGGTGGTCTCACGCCTTCAAGACCCTGATTTTCTTCACGTCGTTGTTCTAGACGTTCTTGGAGTATCTGTTGTTGACGTAATTCCAGAGGTGTTCTAGGGGTCTGAAGTAACTCATCTTCTGTATACTTGTTAAAAAACGTATCTGCATCAACTTGGCCTGTATAATATTTTAGGAGGATTTTGATATTCAGAAATTGTAAACAAATAAATAATGACACAATTTCGAACATATTTTATCATTTGCTAATACTATCTTTGTTAATACTTCTTTTAATCAGAAGAAAATTATGAATGAAGGAAACAATAATCGAAATCAAGATTTCAAGAAAATTTGCGTATTTAATCACATGGTTTTTTTGATTACAATGTCAACAAGTCTTACCTTCGTTTTGTGTAAGGAATGTTTTATCATGTTCACACCTGTTGTTTTTCAAAAAACACCCTTAATTAATGCTCATTTTTATAAAAATAAAAATGCTATCATTATTTTCATTAAATAATTTGCAAATCATTTTTTTTTGGTTTTCATCTACCCTTCACTACTAAGTAATCTTACACTTTGTTCAGAAAGTGCAAAAGGTATTGGTCGCATAAAGTTTTTAACAGGAACTTGTGAAACATGTTCCTCTACTATAGAATCAATTTGTTTTCTTCTTTTTCGAAATATTTCATCGATCGTTGCGTCATCACAATCTCCACCGATAAGATCCACGGGTGGTATACGAAAACGTGCAGCAGATGGTCCTAACCCATCTTGACAAAGCGCAGCCTGTGAAAAAAAAAAAAGAAAGAAAAGTACAGGGCCGACTCTTGTTATTATCGTCTAAAGTTTCCTCTTAAAATGCTCTTTTTTTTGGAATAGACTATATTACAGTTTTAAAAGCCAAGATATTAGTAATATATTATCATTGGTCTACTAAAAAAGCCAATAAGTCGTAATGATAGTCTCTAAATCAATATTAATAATACCTCATTTGCAGCGTGAACTGCATCGGCGTAAAGAGCTTGCTGAAGGGCTTCGTTTGAATTTACAAGAGCTGCATTTTTTAATGGTTCATTAATATTTTCCTCGCCCCCACGTCCATACGATGGCAGAGCCTCACCATGTTCGTTCCTAAATTTTTGGAGAAAAAATTGATTATTTTTAGAAAAGATCTCTGAAAATGCCGTTTTTTGTGGAGAAGAGCACAGGAATCAGAAGGGTTTCAGGGCGGGGCTTGTGCCTCGGCTTTGCTGTGTTGACAAAACGAAATGATCTTTTTGCCATAGGCTGATCTTTGCGAGATAGCCTCTTTTGTCGAGCTGCAAAAGAACCGTTGCCTTGCATATACCTGAAATTTCAATAAAGAAATAAGTAATGATAAAATTTTATAAAGCTGATTGTATAAAAAGATGGTCATCAATGACATTTGTCTTTCATGTCAAAGTTTAATAAGTAGGTGCGAGACCGCTCGATTTCTACGTCACACTTTCATAAGAACTGTCACTTTTATATTTAACAAATTGTACCATGATGGAATCTTGGTTGCCTCTATTGAAATCTCTTCATATTTCTCTGGAAATTCGGTGTTAGACACTTGAATTTTTTTTAAATTCTTAAAGCAAAGTACCAGAGAGAGTGATGACAGCTCTGGAATCTCATTGAATCTTAAATCAAGCTCCTCTAAACGCCCAAATATTTCGCCAGCCCCATGCAACACATCATCTTTTAGACGTCTGATACGGTTGGACGCGAGACCTATATTAAAGTTTAAACATAGATATTTTTACGTAAAAACTTAATAAATCAACACATAATAGTAGCAATCTGGAGCTTGAATCAAACTAAAAAAAAAAAATGTTTTGAAAAAAACGAAAAAAATAAAAATGGCTTTTTTGTGAATAAAAACACTGTATTTAGAAGGGTTTTTTGAACAGGCTTTTTTTATCAAAGGAACATGTCAGATTGCAATTTTCAACAATATAATTTAAATGGTCAAATAACGATGAATACCTAACTTCCTTAACTTTGGTATCCCGTCGAGACTTCTCCATTGGTCAAATTGAACAAGATCGTTAGCGTCCAGAATCAGCTCCTCCAGGCATGGAAAACTAAAATTTTATATGAAAAAAGCTCTTGTTGAAAAATTTGATAATTTTTGAAGAAGGTCTCTGAAAATGCCGTTATTTGTGGGTAAAAAAACAGGAATCAGAAGGGTTTCAGGGCGGGGCTTACCCCTCTAGACTCTCTTCGGGTGGTATACTTGAGACACAGTTGGCAGATAGATTAAGTTTCTCAAGTTTTGGAAGGGTGGCCAAAGCTATTAGGACATCACCATGTAACTCATTAAAACTCAAATCTAATGTCGTAAGAGTAAAAAAACATGACTGGTAGTGAATTGGATTACGTCGGCTGAAAGATGAATATTAAATATTTGATAATTATACTATCATAAATTAAGATATTAGTATGTAATCAAGGCCAAATATATATGATCTTTTTAGAGGTAACTCAGTTTTTTATCCTATTTTGGATCATCTAGTATCCGATTTCTCAAAAACTGAAGTTTTGTTTATATGTTAGATAATCACGTCAGTAGAGATCACAATAATATAGACAGTATACCAGTTCAATGTCGTTATTTGATTGCAGCTCAGATTGAGTTTAGTCAGTCTGGGCGCAACAAAAATATGTTCAATCACCTCTTTGTAATTGAGCTTATTATCACTGAGGTCTAAGCTATCCAAGTTGGGAAAAAACCGTAAGTCGTCTGATATCTCGACGATTTCGAGCGAGCATAAATTAGCTACCACGGCGTCGTCTGGCAGCCCAAATCCTCCACTTGCTAAAAGCAAAAATCCATCTAGAAGCCGCCCCGTCTCGCCCAAAGTATCGTCACCAAGAGCCGAATCCATGACTAGGTGTAAATTACATCTACCTAAGCACCGACGACAGTAATATTAGGTGCTTAAGGTACTACTCAAGCCCCTCGTGCCTACTTGTTTAAGTCGGGTGGAGCTTCGCAGTGGCTCCACTGATGAGCGCCGCTCATGCGCCAGGTGAACGCCTTTTCACTTATAAATTTTAGATACAAAAATAATTATCTGTCACTTCGTTTGAATATTATTAGTTAGTACAATTTAACTAAATCATGATACTATTATTAAACTATAGATCGCTCGCAAAACCAAAAAAAATAAAGGTGGTTTCGCTCGAGTCTACCGATTATTTTACCATCTTGTAGCGTACCATTCTTGAAAAAAAATCCCAACAAAACTATTCGGTATGATTTTTATTTAGAAAAATAGAGTAATAAAGGGCAATCTATACAAGGGTTTTGAAAAAAAATTCCATTTTTTGGAAAGCGAAAAAAATGACTTTTTTATCTATAAAAACACTATATCTAAAAGGGTTTTTTGATCAGGCTGTCAACATCACTCGCATCTCAACTCTTATGCTCCAGACAAAACTGGATAATGGACTAGACGTTTAGACGCTTTTGCCTCCTTCTCATGTGCTTATTCCTCTCTCTCCCTCTCTGCTATAATCTCCATGCGCACTGAAGTACCTTTCCTTATATTATTATCAACTCGTTTAAAATACAGTATTAATACGTCAGTTAAAATCTCGTGATGACTAAAGTCGGAGTATTCATTGAACGCATTACAACAAAGTAATATTATATCATAACCATTTTAATCGTTGTGCGAAGGGAGACTCCATGATTAAAGTCGAACTCTATGCACGAAAATCCTACATTTCAAGAGCGCTTTCTGATAGCAATAATACCATGGTTCACTTCTATTGAACTCAGCTCAAACTCTTCATTGTGGGTTAATATATCAAAAATGTACTGTCGTATCTTAGAGTAACGCAGTGTACTACGGTCATTCGAATCTAACGTGTTAAGGGATGGAATCACTGGTACACTCGCAAATGAACTATTATGAAATTTCAAAATTTCTGGGGGTGAGTTGTGTTTGACAAATTCACTATTCAAATTATCAAAATTTGTACTGGATGCGGGATTACTGGATTCACTTTCCGCTGTTTTACATTGATTTTCAAAATTGCAAGTTCCTTTTCCGCGACCTGTTATTATTCGTAAGTCTATACAATTTGAGGAGGTACTAGATCTTTCAAGAATCCAATCCAGAGCTACTCTGGCCATATGTAGTGAATATCGGTGTAAATCAAAAATCATATGACCCTCAAGGGCAGAAGATTTAGAATAGAAATGAGGTACAACACCATCTGATATCGCCAGTCCAAGGATTTGTTTACGTATTAAAGTAATACCTTGGACTGGCGATATCAGATGGTGTTGTACCGCATTTTTTTCTTTGAATTCCGATTCTATATTCTCCAACTGATGATATTTGTCTAGTTCATTGTTAAGTCTAGCTAATGCTGCGTTAACACTTCCACCGTCAAAATATCCTCGAAATCTAAATAATAAAGGTAGAATAATCGAGATCGGACTGTCACTTTGTCGCAAGACGCCAGTTAAAATTGGATTTACACGACATTCATCAGAATTAACAGTCTCAGATGAAAAGTACCGAAAATATTCCTCAAGGCAAGTAGACGCCACACGGTATCCTAAAGGTAAATTTGCAATAAGTGTTAGAGTAGCCTCGTTTGGACTGTATCCGGCTGTGCGTAGGTCCGATACCAGCCAGGATACTCTTGATGATAAAGTAATATCTGATGGACTTGGCTTTTCTTCATCCTCTTCAGATAATTTTTGAAGAAAAAAAGTTGATGATTTTTAGAAAAGATCTCTAAAAATACCGTTATTTGTGGGTAAAAACACAGGAATTAGAAGGGTTTCGGGGCGGGGCTTGCCTTCATGGAGTTGGGAATTATCGTCGCAGTCGAGCTTTACAGTAGATGATGTGCAAATATTCTTACATGCACGAATCATTACATGATAAGCAGCCTGAAAAAAAATTATAAAAAAATGTTTGGAAAAATTTTGCCAAAAGAAAAATATGTTATCCTTCTAATTAAAGACGTAAAGAAAATTTTTAAACCTAATTTAATTTTAGAAGCCCTAAATTACCAAGTTTCGTTTTTCTTGTGATGTATCCAGAAATATAGCCCATGCTGTGTCAACTTGCCCGAATGAAATTAGCTCCTCAAGGTAGACTACAAGCGCACTACTCAAGTCGAGACCCAGACTACTGTTGATACTTCTCCGTTTAGACTCTTCTTCTGACATATTAATTACAATCTTCCATAACCAATATGTTGGCAGCTTAGCGTTCAATAGACTCCTAATAAAACTGGTAAATAATTTTTCGTCCAATATTGACGGCAAATCTAATATAGAGCTTGAAGTCGAAGGGTTATTAACAAGTGATATGGTCATACAAAGTGCATCAGCTGAAAATCCTTCAGTACAAAGCGCATGTGCTACTCTTCTCAAATAAGCTGACAGCGATACTATAATTTCTCTATACGTTTTTATGAGATCCAAAAGATTCTGATACAAAGGTGATGACGACAAAGTGCAATTTTCCAACCCAGAAATTTGGCTTGAATACATCTCAGAATTATTGCTGCTATGCTGCATCCTCCAAGATAAAAACAAAGTAGAAAAAATTGATGACTTTTAGAAAAGATCTTTGAAAATGGCGTTTTTTATAGAGAAAAACACAGGAATCAGTACGGTTTCCGGGCGGGGCTGCTGCAAGAACCCAGATTCCTCTGCCAGTGTAATAGATCGTCTCGACACAATGAGTAAGAAGATGCAGTTCCAGATCTCACTAGGTCACTGTAAGGGTCAGCAGAATCTGGAATCGCGACCACACTAGCAGAATCTTCAAATACACCCTTTACTGAAGTTCCACTAGTGACTTTAGAGCTATCACCTGGCAGTGTTCGTCCTCCGGATGGGGACATCGTGCTTCTTGCAATAGTCTCTTGTATCATTAGCCGCAACAAATTTTCGTCGATCTGAGCATTTCCACTATGGATTCGTTTTAAGATATTTGATTCAGGCAATAGCTTCGAAACACTGCAATTTTCTCTTTTATTTTGATCCTGTAGTGTTTCGAAGCTATTATCTGAATCAATTCGAGCTTCCTGTTTGAATTTAGCTTTACTTATCGAAACACAGGAGGTCCTTATACATTGTCTAAGTCTATATAGTTTTTGTAACTGCGGCTTTACAATTTTGTGACCTGAGTCTCGATTAGCACAATGTTTCAGTGATGCTACGGTAATTATACTATTTGAGCCATGTTGCACACCACTAGCCGCAGTCCGCACCACCAGACACGAAGAAGCGCTCACAGCTATTCCAGCATTATTTGATATCATTGATATCGATGGTTCCAGAAGCGTACTAGTGTCTAAGTCATTGTTCTTTCTACCAGAATTTGTTGTCAATAAATAGGCAGCCTTACTAATATTTTATTCGCTTTCAAATTACGTTTTTGATATCTGCTAGAAAGAATTATCCCACAGACAGGATTCTACTTAGAAAGACAAAATATAATATACGGTGATCTTATTCTCCTAAGTAAAAGGGATTAAAGGGATTTTTTGTGGATAAAAACATTTGCTTATATTTCTTCTAATTTCATTCAGTAAAACTTATGACTGGAGCTGAATCAACGAAATACTTGTGGGTAAAAATCAAAAAGAGAAAAAAAAAGAGAAAAGGGGTGAGCAAAATTTGGAAGAGGCAATATTCACGACCACAAAACGAAGAAGCTTCGTAAATAATACATTTCTACAATCCTATTGTAAAACCTAAAATTCTGAAGCTATATGAAAGTAATATAGCAGTCTCAGAAATCTATATATTTTTAACGTGAGTTGTTCACAAGTAAAAAAATCATCACATAGAAGAAAATAACCTCCATATGTGACATAAATGGGAAATATTAGTACTATTCGTCTGAAACATAATGTAGTAATACAAGGATTCTTCTCGAACCAGCAAAGTGTTATGTAGACATTAGCATGTTCTACCTACATGTCACAAATCGAAAAAAATGCATTTGCCTACTTATACAGCAGACTATAAGTCACAGATATTTCCTGGATCATATTAAATCAACATGATAGTTAGTACATTTTCGGGTATTTACCCTATTCAAAAAACACCTCTTCTGTTTAGCAGAGTATTTTTTTTTTTTTGACATTCGATATTTTCACAAAGATTCGCGAAAATTTGAAATTTGTAGCTTAAGTTAATTTTTGAAAAATATCTTTAAAAAAAGATTTTTTTATGGATAAAAAAAAAAATCAGAACTGTTTTAGGGTGGGGCTTTAATAACTCCGGATATTCTCCGTGCAAAACCAAAACCATAAGGTTGTAGGTTGTTGTAAGAAACTTTATTTAGCAATGTTAATATAATATCATCATTGAATAATTTGACTGTGTTACTATAATTATTCAAGGCCATTGCATTCTGATATTAAATTGCAATATAATACAACTCAATTTTTTCAGTCAGACTAGCAGTCCCTTTAACTATACAATAACAACCTATGTCTCTAGTATAATAGGATAAGATTATTGATCAAAGTATGAAACAAACAAAATATTGAGAATTGATATTTTGTACAATCAATTATCTGAAAATCTAAATTTCGTCTTCTCAAATTATTATTTAAGTCCTTTTTTGACACAATGTTGAGAGATTAATACATTTTGTCCAAAACGGACTCTGTTGTTACTATATATAAAAAGATAGTTGTGTTTAGCCCCCCCTTGAAACCCTTCTTATTCCTGTGTTTTTATCCATAAAAAACGGTATTTTCACAGATTTTTTTTTAAACATCATCATTTTTTTTTTTTCATAAATACCTATAGAAAACTTAGAATATAATTTTCATAAATTTAATTAAAAAGACTTAATATCTAATAATAATTAACTTATTATATCTAGTACATGTACATACCAATTATGGTACTAATGTAAACCTGGGTGTTTTTTGTAGGTATTTTTTTCACGAAAAAAATGACATTTTTTCAATAATAACTTAAAGAAAATATGACTCCTTTTGGAAGTCATTTTTTTGTGGATAAAAACACTGGATTTAGAAGGGTTTCAGGGCAGGGCTTAATTTTGAGCTCAAATTGAAAATTCACAATATTATCAAAACAATTAATGAATACTATACTTCATTATGATACTATATCGAATCATTTTTTACTTACTTTCAAAAAATAAAAAATTTCGCGAATTTAAAAAAAAAAAATCGCTTTTTCAAAAATACTTTAAGACGGGTTTTTTTTTGAACAGGTATACCTTATATATGTATATTATGTCAAAAAACAGTTGATATTATTTAAGAGGAAATTGAATTTTAAAATGTCATCACTCCTTAATCGAATACATCATAATTATTTTCAAGAATCATCATCATCTTGTTTTTCTCCACCTTGTAAGGCAGATGATATCGCATCCTGCATTTGTTCGCAACAAACCTTAAAAGAGAAAATCAAATCCCTATTCTAAGCTAATATTTAGCTCATTTTTATAGATTAAAAAAAAGGCAATTTTTCTTCCAATATTAATTTGTCAATATTATAATTTTTTTTTGGGTTAAATAAATTTTCAAAATAAAATATATCTAATACCCAAAATAAACAAATACTAGTACCATCAACACCTCTTTCAGCTACAACTTCAGTATATCCTTTATAAAAAGTCCCACCCTGAAACCCTTCTGTTTCCTGTGTTTTTATCCACAAAAAAATCCCTTTTAATAGAGATCTGTAGGTCCCCAAAAATTACCAAATATAAGTTAAATATTGCTTAATTAATAAAAATTAATCATAAATTTAAGTTTTACCTTTATAAAAACCACTACCTGTACGATGTATTGTAGCTACTGCACCATCATTAGGACAGCTTAAATTTAATGGAT
>JACKZZ010021166.1_pt1 | contig 23316 bp, 2 predicted proteins | sample 8027871 | NCBI WGS metagenome assembly JACKZZ01 (sample SAMN15724774, study PRJNA655200) | protist metagenome | isolation source: fluorescence activated cell sorting (FACS) single amplified genomes of... | place: USA: West Boothbay Harbor, Gulf of Maine | collected 2000-07-19 | reverse complement strand
AGGCAAGCTTATCCAGTTCTTTCCTCTCATTTTGGTCGAAGTTTTCGGTTTCGCAGGTTTTCGCCTTCTCCTTCCTATAGATCAGAAGACCCAAGACGTAACTCCTAGGACCAGTTTTCTCCAGGTTTTTCTTAGACCTGTACCTTCGGACCTGGTACTTGAGACGAATTCCCCCCTCCGTGTCCGCACCTTCTTCACAATAATAGGTTCCCGGCAGCTCGTGACCAGCTTGCTTGACTTTCCTCTCATACCTGGCGTCCAACTCTTCAGTCAGCTGTTTTCCTGCGTCTGACCAGGACGGCTCGGATTCCTCCGAGGCAGACTCATCTTTCAGCGTGAGAGTCCCGATGTCCCGCTCCCTATTCTCCTTAATATAAGGGTCCTCCCAGGGCGAGTCGGAGTCGGAATTCGTAATCCGAGGGTTTTCGCTCGGCTTTTCCACCTCAACAGCTTGAAATCCCCGAATCCCCTTCTTCTTCTCCTTTTCCAGGGTCCTAAGGGCCTTCTCCATAGCCCTCTCAGCCCTCCTAAGAGCCTTCTCAGCTTTTTCTCTCTTCTCCTTCTGGTTGGAAACATGATCCAAGAGCTCTGCGGCGACCCTCCGCTTGCAGTCAGCTAAACACTGGCGTGCGAGTCCAGATCTAGGTTCTGGATGCGGGACTCTGCAGGTATAGAGTTTCTTTCCTTCATAGTCCATGTAGAAGGAATGAAACTCCTCGGACTTCCCGACCGAAAACAGCTCGTTTTTGTACCAAGGCACCCGCATCGGAGGCGGGCGCGGGTTCAGGTGTTGCTGCATCGTGACTTACTTAGTAGAAGTGGTAGAAATAATGTTGTAGATCAGCTTGAACAATGTATTCAGCTTAGGTGTTTCATTCAAAAATAACTCCTCATTTTCATATTCTCCTCCAGTCGGCGTAATCTCCAGGTTTTTTCGCCTAAAATTTGAAATGAGGGAAATGAGTGGAAGTCGTGGTTCTGCTGTACAGCTGGACGGAAGACAGGTTTCAATGAACTGGAATTTCACGTGTTTTCAACCGGGGTTACTGGATTCTTCTGAACTTGACTCATTTATCTGAACTTGAACCGGAAATTTGCTCGGGAATCTACAGCTGTTTCGGCTTCTCCCCGGTAAACCGCAACTATTGCTTCAGTTATTTCTTCTTCATGGTCCCCCACCGTTCGAGTCTCGCAGGGCGCTAAATCCGGTATATCTCCTGCGTTCCAGCTGGTTCTGGCTCCTCTTCTGGCTCCTCTTCGTCGCGGTTTCTAGGGCTGTTAGAGCTGTTGAGATAGAAGTTGAACGCTCTTGCTATATCAGCCCCGAGTATGGGGCTGAAGCTGGTGGCGACGTCAGGTTGAGCACTGTTGGCAAGCCGGAGTAAGTGAGGTGGAGGCCTAACTGTCGCGTCGATAGGCCTAACGATGTCCAGCTGTGGGCTCGGCGAGATCCAGTTGAATTGCAGGTGGTTCTGAACCCAATAAGTTTGAGGATGATCGAAGACCAAAACGTGGGTTCTCAGGAATTCGAGCTGCTCTTCTATGGTCCTGAGAGACCCCGGAAAAGACGAGTACATTGTTGTGTTAACCAGCTTACTTCCTACGCCTCCTATTTGCTGCTTTCTTGGTTCGTTTTTTCAAATTGAGGGTGGGGCAGCGTAAACAGGTTGCGTTTTCAGGTTTGAACACGGTCTTACTCGTTCTGTTCCGGAAAATAATCCGCCTCGGCATCCAGAGGGTAAACATCTGGATCGTCTTGGAGCTCGTTTTCCGGAATTTCAGGCTTTTCCTCGTCATCTGAACTGTCGTCTTCGGAGTCTTCAGCTTTTTCAGAACCAGCAGTAGTCGAGGTTTCGTCGTCCAGGTACTTTCTGAGTCTGTCGTACCCCCGCAGAATCTGGCTTGTAATCTCAGGTTTGACGTAGTTTGCGCACTCGTCCACAATATCCCGGTCTCGGTCAGCTATAAAAGCATCGTAGATTGCAGCTGAGAAATCCTCAACCTGCTCTTCACTAACAGTGAGGACTTGGAACATGGGATTCGCAAACCCCTGGAATTTCATCGGGACATTTGTGAACCCGAGGGACATCCTGACAGGTATGATAACCCTCCCGTTACAGCAGATCGCCATGGCTCTACTCAGGTTTCCGGCGCAGACGATCGACTTGAACGCCTGAGCCAGATCCAGCTCGTGGTACCCCAGAATGGCCTCCCCCAGAAGCCGGGCGTTACACAGCCCGCGACTGCTGGGAAAGTACGGAGCAGGTTTGGCGCACTTGTTAGGCGCGAGGACTTCGGCGCATAGACGGCCTACAAGGTCCTTTTTTCTGTCAGCTGGGAGACAGTTCGAAACATACAGCGGCCCAGGTTTTCCGACCGAATCCGGTTCTCCAACAGTATAAGCCCAATCCAACATTACTTCCCGGTCCATCAAAACTTCGAGGCGGAAATTGTCGAGCTCATTGTGGTTTCTCAGCTTTGTAGCGGGGAACAGGAGAAGTTTTTCCTCGTCGATATTTTCTGAGCTCATAGTGCAACGAGAAGGCGGGACCGTTTGGCCTTCGCCATGAAACGATTCCTGGAATACAACAGCTGAGATCGCCCAAATATAATCCACGAAACCTCCTAATACCTTCAGCTTATCATCCTCGCTCAGCGAGACTCCAGTAGCCTTTTCGTGCTTCTCGTACAGGAGGTCAAACGCGCCCTTTCGATGGTCTTCTATAAAGAGTTTCGGATCCCAGCACTGGCTCAGGTGTTTCAAAACGGTGCACTGCCACTCCGCCGAGTCTCGACTGCAAACCTGAGTGTTTTCAAACCAGGTTTTCGCCCCTTCAGAGACCCCGTGGAAAGTGTAACTAGTGGACCCCTGATTCTGCTTATGTTTTGAGGTGAAAATTTCTGATTCGGAAAGTTTTGAATTCAGCTTTTTCGCCCCCCGAGTATCCCCCTCCGTTTCGGAGTTAATTAACTTCTTATCTCTGAAGTTATCCCCCTCCGTTTCGGAGTTGACCAGCTTTTCATCCTTCTTAGTATCCCCCTCCGTTTCGGAGTTAATTAACTTCTTATTCCTGAAGTTATCCCCCTCCGTTTCGGAGTTGACCAGCTTTTCCTCCTTCTTAGTATCCCCCTCCGTTTCGGAGTTAATTAACTTCTTATTCCTGAAGTTATCCCCCTCCGTTTCGGAGTTGGCCAGCTTTTCCTTCTCGGTTTTCAGCCTCATCTTCTCCTCTGGGATCGAAGGCCCGTGCGAGTCATAAAACTCCTTACAGCGGGCTTCTCGAACCCGATCCAGGTTTTCGCGGTATGGATTGAGAACAGTAATTTGGATCGGGAGCTTGGAGAGGTCAGCTATCGAGAGTGTAGGTGACTTATGGTGGAGCCTAATCTGAATTTCGAGGGTACCATCCTCAGACACTGTTTTGATGCAGGGAGCCTCCCCGAAATCATTCAGCGTTGTAGCATACTCCTGCCACGAAATAGGTATCGTGACCCCCACTAGCTCTCCAGCTAGATTTGGGAGATGGCAGCTGTAGGTCCAAACGTCGAGCTCCCGCGGATCTCCAAGAAAAACTTCTCCTTGCCCGTTGAGGCTGGCAGCCTTCATCGGAGGTTCTTGTTCAGCTTGGAAAAAGGTGGTCCAGCGGGCCCCGGTTCCCTCTTTCAGAACAGCTTGAGCAGAATCGGCTCCGTAACACTCGGAGTTGTAGAACTCCGAGACTTCCATTTCGGAGAAGGTAAGCGCGGTTGACAGAAGACCCCAGGTAGTTTTGGCCGTCTTATGAGGATGGACCCCTAGTGATGCGACAGGGTTTTCGTTGTCATCCGTGCTCATGCTAAATCCCAGCTTTGAAAGGGTAAACCACCCTAAAATGAACGACGTGTTGAAGCTCGGCTGCCAGGCACTGAACAGGTAGAAATTGCAGGTAATGCAGATAACCTCTTCTGTTTTTGTCTCAGGGTTGAAAACTCGAAGGGCAATGTTAACCCTGTAAACCCAGCTTTCCTGTTCCACTCCGGCTCCAGTAACCCCCTGTACTTGAACCGGATCCACTCTAATTCGTCTCTTTCCGTATCCAACTTTTTCGAGGAGCTGAGCTCCTCCACGGTTGCAGGCTGAGTCGCAGGTTGAGGTCCGAATGTCGTGGACCGTGAGGTCTCGATTCGCAGCGTTTGAAGACAGAGTCTGAGAAGCAGGAACATCCGAGTTGCGGTCTTCAGCGTTAGAATAGAAGGAAGAATGCAACGGTATGTAGGGGAGGTCAGGCCCAGCTGAGGCCCCACTATCTAGAAGAGCAATAGAGGCAGACCCGAGCCGCTCAAGTTCTTCAATGTCCTTGACACAGGGCAAATCAGGTGGGAGAACATACATCCGAGTTCGGTTGTGAGTTCGAATCCCAGCTTTTGGTTTTGACCCAGTCCCAGCGTCGTCGGAGTAAAAACATTCTCTATTTCGGGACGCCGCATAGCACTCAGCTTTTCGGATTCTTCTCTCCAGATCTACTTCGGCTTCTTGGAGCGGGTTCAGGATCGGATCTTGAGTTGACAGCTTTCGCAGGGCAGCATTTGCTCCGTAAGAGAATTCAGCTGGTCTTTTCATGGTAATCAGATTCAGTTCGTCCTCGTCCAGCGGGCGGATATTTGCCGATCCGAAGCTTCTTCCCGAGGGCATCCTCTCCAGGTTAAACCCGGAATCGTAGTCCGGAACCTTCCGAAGCAGGGTTCTGAGCATTCCAAGAGCCCTGGAAAAGGAAATTCCAACGGCGTACTTCAGGTTGAAAAAGAGCCCAAAGGAGTCTTTCAGCGATTTCTTGAGGAGCCTTTTCGGTTTTAGACAGTGCTTTAGTTTCTCAAGATCGTTCTTCCCAGCTTTCTTGTAGTTTACGGCGTCAGACACCGAGATTTCCCACGAAGCCCGGGATCCCTTTTCAAAGAACGTGACCTTTTGCCTGGTCTTGTCGTAGAAAACAGCTGTGCAGTTATTCTTATTGCGTCCTCTAAAATGGGCTCTGAGAATCCCATTCTCCCCTTCCAGCTGCTCTCTTTGCTCCGGCTTCAAGGTTTTAACAGCCTTTTCGGTTGTTAAAAACCCTCCATCAGCGGTCTTAGACCCAAGATTCCCCAGGCTGAACTGGTAATACTCCAATGTTTTAACAGCCTCCAGAATAGGATTAAGATCTAGTAAGAAATCCTCTTCGTCCCCAGGGACCGAAACTTCAGCTTTTTCAGCCTGGATTTCAGGTCTTGAAAATCCATCAATGCACCTAAATTCCTCTTCTTCGCTACTAGGCTTCTGGAATGAATCGTAACACGCGGAGAAGGACAGCTTTGGAGGTGTTTCAGACGTCATAAACTCCGCTCCTTCGTTGGGCGCTGCACTCCTGCCTCTGACGCTAGATCCGAGAACTTTCTTCTCTCTTGAGTCGGTTATAGTTGGTCTGGAAGGCGCGACATATCTTACATTTCTAGGCTGCCTCCTCGGAGTTGTCAATTTTTCAAATCCAGCGGTATTACCCGGAAGTAAACGCAGCTCTGCTGCCCTCATGGCCGACTTCGTCCTCCTATACGAGTTTCCTTCTTGCATTCCATCAGGTGGTCCTCGTAAATTAGCTGGTGGAAGAATTGTTTTCAAGCGAGTTTTTCGCGCCTCCATTTGCTCACCCAGGTTTTCGGAAGAAGAGGACGAGGACGAAGCCTTCGACGAAGACTCGCTTTTTGCAGGTACTGAACTGCTATCATCGGAGGTCTCAGTAGGAATTGACCCAGTCTCCGCTTTTTTCTCCGCAGAAGCAGCTTTTTCGGTGTAGTGTTTTGAGGACTTAGGTCCTCCGTCGCTGCAGCTTTCCTCCGAGCTCTTACTCTGAGAGTCTCTTAAAACAGAGCAGTTTTTATAAAAAATCTTGCTCTCCTCCTCCGTTCGCCTCCTTTTCGGACTATCCTCGTTCTCATAATTCTTTCTTTCGGGCTTGTCCAGGTTTTCGAGGACCTGTTTTATGTTGTTTTTGAGGGTCCTCGAAGCCTGTGCTCTGCTGATAAATTGGTCTGGAGGGTCAGCTATTTTGAGTCTTGCAGCTCCCTTGAAGTTCTGGGACACAGATTCTGCTTTTGGCGGAACCGCATCAGGAACTCCTCCCGGAATCACGGAGCTAGGGTTGAGAGAATCAGCTTTAGAGAATTGAACAGCTCCAACTGACCGGTGAAACCCATCGCGCGGGGTGGACCGGGACCGAACAGGTTTTGGTCTTGAACTTGAGCTGTCTTCTGGGTCTGATTCAGGTTTTTTCTCGTCCCAGAGCCTCTTCAGGGGCTCCAACGTGGACTCGTCCGCTACGAGCCAAAGCATCCGTTTGAAGGTGTTTGAGGTCCAGAAAATGACCTCAACTTTCCGCCCGGACCCATAGTCGCAGCGGTGCCTCAAATCCATTCTTCCGACAGAGCGTCCTGCCCAGCAGCTTTGAAGTCCCGAAAAGCTTGTTAACCGTAAATTCCCCATGCTGTCATTTTTAGTGACTGTCCACAGCTTTGGAATCTCAAGAGGGGTGTTAAAGCTTGAATCAGCGTTAATGGAGGATGCAATAACCTCCCACTCTCCCCGAGGCGCCTTGGGAACAGTTTGACACCCCCCGTAAGCAGTATACCCGTGAGAAGTGGCCTTTCGCACAATATCCTCCAGCTGTTCAGCTGTAGGGCGACAGCAATTAGGGTTGTTGTCGAGGCCCGGCATGCAGGACGCCGGGAAGGCTAGAAAAGACTGTCCTACCAGCCCCAGCTTGTCCTCCTCCTCGAGTCTAACAGCTCTGTACCGCCACAACAGCTTTTCACAAGGCGGTCTTGTTATATACACGTCCGCTAATCTGAGGGTGTGGGTCCATCCAGGTGTTTCAACGAGGCAATTCTCACACTCAGAAGCTCTTAGAATTCCCCTTCTCTCCCGGTGCTTCCGATCTCTCCATAAAATCGGCTTTCCCAACAGCGTTTTAGCTTCCCATTGGTGCGATCCGTTAAAGTAGCACCTTGCTCTCAGCTCTCTTTCGATCTGCCTACTGCAGAGGACAGCTCGAATTTCGGGATCCAGAAGCCCCGTGGTTATCTTCCGCTCAATTAAATCCCTTGAACCAGGTAGAAGATCCTGGAGAAAAATCCCTGCAGGCTCCAGGTTTGAGAGTCGGTTCTCAACCTTTGCGAGAACTTCCGATTCTGAAAGCCAGCTATGGCTTGTTCTGTACGCATGCAGCATTAAACGGGCGGTGTACTGCCCGAGGCATACGTAAGGCTGCTGGTTTGGACTTCGCTCCGCGACCCGGACAACAGCTGTATGTGGACTTAACTCAAAGCACTCTCTGTGAACCACGCTCCAGGTTTCAGAGTCACTTACTGAAATCCTATTAGGCCTAAGCCACCCGGATCTCGGGGCAAACAGCTGGTTTATATGCTCTACGACGGAGAATTCGTCAGTAAAGCGCATGCTCGTATCCCCAAATGGGGTTCTGATCATGCGGATTTCGCGGATTTTAGAATCAGGTAACCGCGGCAGCTTGTGTCCCACCGGCAAGGGGTAGTCGCTGTTTTGCAGCTTGTACGCAAAGTCGACTTGAAAGCAGTCAATCTCCCAGTTTCGTCGCGAAGGACTTTTCAGCGAGTAGCTCTTACCTAACTGCTTGTCGGTGCTACCCCCGCAAACCGGACATGATGCTAAAGCAGCTTTGAGGTCGCTGGGCAAGAAGGTGTATTGACTCCCATTCAGGTACTCCAACAGCGTGGCTTCTTTGAGGCATCCACCGACCCTGTGCAGCTTTTGGAGTTGGAGACGATTCAGCGTTTTGTTTTTGGAATCCTGACGGACCCCAGCTCCCCAATCCCGGACAATTTCAGCGTAGACAGACTCCACTTCTCCCACAAAATACGGAATGAATTTCCTCAGCATTTTTTGGGTTTTGGCCTTATCCGGTTCATTTCCGCTGAGGATCTCATCAACAGCTTGGGAGATTTCGTCCACATTTACCGTGGGATTCTGAGCGTCTCCTTCAAGGTTTGCAAGTTCTAAATCCAGGTTTAAATCCTCCTCAACATCCTCCAGTCCTGAGATTGCATTAAAAATTTCTGATTCCGGCTTTTTGGGATTCCAATGCTTCAGGGAGTCTTCGAACTTCAAAAGGGTCTTCTGGTACTCAATTTTCAGCTGTTCTGGATCCAAAGGAGTCCTCGAAAAGGCGTCTTCCTCGGGAAAAACAACCTTGGCAGCTCTCCTTTTCCTCCTGTTATCCCCCACCGTTCGAGGGGGTGTTTTTCCAGGGGTTGTCGCCGCTAAAACCTCAGTTGAGATATGGACTTGAGTCGGCTGCTCGAAACAGTCTGGAAACAGCTTTTTAAAGGCCTTGGAGTAATACGCGTAGAGAGTTGCGACGGTCTGGGTGGTGTTTTCGAGGTGTAAGTTGTCGGGTTTGCACTGAGACCGGAGAAGCCCGAGCTCAGGGAGGAGAACAGCTTGGAAGCAGCTAGGCCCTTGGGCATTGAGAAGTTCGACAGCTTGCTTAATCTTGTCGTCGATTTTAAACCCGCTCCAAAATCGCCCAAAAGTGGTTTCCTGAGGGACGAATCCAACGGCCGAAGAGCCATCGGCAGCTGTATACCGGTGAGAGAAATCGATTATACCAGCTATGGAGTCGTCTGAGAGCCCCGGGGAAGCCTCTTCTGGATTCGCATAGTGAACTGAGGGAGGTGGATACGAATCCGGTCGAGTCCAGTCAGGCGGCTTAAAGACTCTGATTTTCGCCATACCGTCACCTGTCCTTTCCAGTGTCTCAGCTTTGAGTCCGGCGACTTTGGCCGCTATATGAATCCTCCTTCTTACAGCTGCGCAGACGGAGGGGAATTGCCTCGAAAGCTGCTTTCCGCGGACAAATGGCTTCCAGCCAGAATCAGGTTTTAGGGTTTGGTTCTCAGCCCTAAGGTCTGTAAAATCGTTTCCGGCAGCGATAATGAGGACTTTTTTCCGTCGGCCGACAGCGTTTCCAATCCGGTCTTGGAACCACTTGTTCATATGGAGCCCCGGGTATACGAAAATGTCAGCTTTGACTCCCCCGAGATCAAAAGCCTTGGAGAAATAGCAGCTGGTTTTCGTTCCATCAGAGGGGAGGCTGTCAGTTATAATAACGTAATCAGACTCGTCGGGGTCAAGAGTTTCGACCGTCCCAGGAACAGGTGGTTCTATCCCCTTCCAGCAACAGCATTGAGAACCAGGTTTGACGTAAAACTGGTGGCAAAAATCGCACTTGGACTTTTCAGGGTTAGTGGGGTCGTGGTGTGGAGCCCCGGGGACATCCCTCGGGACAGGGCGACAGAAACCCCCAGATCCGTCCGGGAAAAGACGTACCATTTCCCTTTCCCAGTCTTCACAGCTTGTCGGGATTCTTTCGGGCCGAGCATAATCGAGGGCCGGCCGACTTCCGATCGGATCCAGGTTAATCGGGAGCGTCGTCGTCGTTTTTTCATTTGGGCTCAGCTGGTAGATTTCGTTCTTGTTGAGCGCTGGACGGTACGAAAGCACAGTCCGGGTGTGGAGTGGCCGCTGTGGAAGGAGGCGGTGGAGGTGCTTGTCATCAGCTTTTGTTACGTCGTCAATTTGCTCCATCAAGCTCCAAACCCCGTCTTTTTTAACCTCGGTTGTTCTGGAAGTCACAGAACTCCAATCTGGCCCTCCCAGCGTTTTGGTCGTCATAAAAGTGTGAGCGTGCGTATCCTCCCGAGTCCAGGTCTGAACCTCAGCATTAAAAGCGTCATACAGGCTAGAAACAAGCTGTTTTCGGCCTTCGGAAGCTGCTGCGGCGTCCCCTTTGTCAGCTTGGAAAAGTGCGGTTTGAACAAGGCCACCGCGGCGAATTCTAGACAAATGAAATCCTGACTCAAGCCCCTGGTGCTGAAATCCAGCTTTCTCAATTACGTCATCCCCAATGTGTTCTAAAGAACTCTCAGGTGCAGCGAGAAAGATTTCAGAATCAGCTTTGGATTCGGAAACTGGAGTACAGAAAAACTCCCCGTGGTCCATTCCGCTGTCAGCTTCCCGCAGCTTAAGAGCCTCTTCAAGTAATTCATGGTAGCAATCAGGCTCGGTTTTGAAAGGTTCAGCAGTGAAAATTTCAGAGCCAGAACTCAGGTAATCTGAGATTCGGGGGTCTTGCAACAGCGGGTTGGCCTCAAATAACGAGTCGTCTTCTTTGAAAGTGAAGAGCTCTCGCTCGTATTCCTCTACTAAATCATACTCGTCGTCCCCGGTTTCGGAATCTAAATCGTCAGCTGAGAAGAACTCCGACGTAGGGGGTGCGGTGGAAACGTCCCCGTCGTCTTCGTTCTGAAGCCCAGGGTGCTTCAACGCAGCTAAAACAGCTAATTCAGGATCGCTGCTAATCAGTCCAGGGTTGTCAGCAGCAAAAACGCAAGCCTGGATTGCATCTGGGAACGGAGGTCGAACAGGTTTTGAGGCGGAAAACGCCTCCAAGGTCGGTTCTTGGACGATTTCGAACTTCCCATCACCCCCGCAGTCAGTTTTGTCTTTGTCCTCAAGATCCTTGGTCCCCACCGGGGCGGAATGGGGCTCAGGTTCTGCATCGTCACAGTCACCCAGTTCCTCCGCGTTAATAACCTTAGTATTGGCGGAGAATTTCGCAAATTCGGTCAGTAAATGGTTCCCATCCGCTTTCAGCTTAGCAAGGTCCATAACATTCTGTGCTTCAACAGCGGGTTTCCGCGGCTTTTCAGGGAGAAGAGTCACAGGTCGTTGAGGTCCAAAGATTCCGTTCCTAATAAGGGTGGGTGCAGCTAAAAGGGCTCGCTCCGCAGGCGACTGAGCAACCCGAATCGCGGGGAGGAGATACTCATTAATGACCTCAGCATCCCGCTTGTAAACGTCAGCTATTTCTTCAGGGCTCATTTTCTTCATGGTTTTAGGATCTGTGAGCGGCATGTGATCCGGTTTTGAACCAGCTTGATCCATCATGTTTCCAGCGAGATTTTCTGGGACTCCGAGGGTCATGAGAATCGATCTACTAAACGGGTCTGCCAGGTTGAGCGCTCCGGGGCACAGGAGTATTTTGAGGAATGGGCGGTACGACCATCTCCAGATTTCATACGCCCAGGACAGCCCAGCTCTGTCCAGGCTGCTGTTGGTCTGAAATTTAGACCACGTCATCGCTTCTGGACAGCTGTTCTTAGCGTCGGGAACTATAATTCTTGGGATTCCAGCGTAATGATCGTCCCGCTCGCGCTTGTAAGCAACCATCGCAAACAACTCCCTGTCTTTTTGGAAGCAGCTATCCTTGACCGCCGCTGGCAGTGTTTTGCTGGTGCAGTGAATCAGTTGAAACGCCTTCCATTTTTTCGGGTCAGGTGTTGGGTTCAGGCAGTCCTCTTCCCGCATTTTCATCAAAGCACTAACAGCTATAACACATTCCAAAAAGCTGTAGTAAGTAGGCCCAGCGTCGATAAAGACCACGAACCGAACTTCTTGCCGCATAACCCGGCCTATGGGCAGCTTTTGAAAGTGGACGTTTTCCGAGACCCTCCTTCTCAGTTCCAACAGAGCCTGAATCGCCAACGGATCCTTCTTCATGTGGTTGAATTCCGACTTCTTGCAGCTGGTATACTTTCGGAGTCCCCGCGTGATTCGGGCCCAATCTGGCCCCCAGCTGTCAGAGACAAATCCGGCGACTCCCAGCAAGGTCCCCAGCTCCGTTGGGGTAGACGGAATTTGCCTCAATTCTAAAACGGTCTGGACCTTACCCCGATCCAGCTTGTAACGCCCTCTTTTGTACACATTCGAATAGGAAGTGCACTCCTCCACAAACAGCTTGATTTTTCGGAGACTGAAAACCAGCTGTAAGTGGTTCACTATTTTCAGGTTTCTGAACCAGATGAAAATCCCCTCCATAATCCCTCTGAATGAGGCAGCTATATCGTCCATCCAGCAGGCCTGCGGGTGCCTTCTGGTCTGGTCCCCGATTCTTGGTTTAAAATCCTGCTCCAGCGTTTCAAGAACCTTCGCAAGGTGCGAAATTTCTCTCTTGAGAACAGGTGTCCCGAGGCCCTTATCCTGAACTTTCGCAAAACAGCTTTTGACCATTTTCATAATGTCAGCGTTTGAGAGGCGAATGTTGGGGTCAACATTCTCTTGGTCGTACTCGTCCTCCCCAGCTTTCCCAGTGTTGGATTCTGGATCGAAATAGTCCTGGGACAACTTGTCGCGCCCCTCCTGGGTTGCAGCTGTGTCTTCGATCTTATCCTCGACCACATTGTTGGGGCAACCCCCTTTCACGAGATCAATCCCATTCTCCTCAGCCATTTTGTTAACAGCTTGAGCCGCTCGAATTTGAGCCGCTTGGGACGTTTCAAATGCAGACTTAATGGAGAAAATCTCAGCTTTTCTTTTCTTACAGACGGAAGAAGCAGCGAGATTCTCACATTGGGCGGTGAAGATGCTGGTGAAGTCGCCAATGATGTCGTGATCTGATGCGCGGACAGCTGTCGCTAAGAATCTTAACAACGTTTCACTCGCCTTGATTCCGCTATGCTTGCTGTACTTGGAGGGCAGCGAGGGTTTTGAAAGCCCTGTTTTCTCAGCGTAAGCGGAAATTTTGGTCTTGATGAATTCAAATTCAGGCTCGTTCTCAGGTATAAATAACCGAGAAGCCTGCCGCAGCTGCTTTGGACTCGACCTCGAAGAGATAACCGCGGCTGGAATCTGAATAATATTGTAGAGCAGCTTGAGTTCAAATTTCTCGGTTTGGCTCAGAGAATCCCTCAGCTCTCTTCTTCGGGCTTTCCACTCCCTGTAGTGACCACCGCTCCTCTTCCCGGGAATCCTCCCCGGCTCCAGCTTTTTAGGGCTCTTTGCATGGCTTTTCTTGGAGTCGTCTCCTTCCGGTTTTTTCGGACTAGAATCTTGGTCACTCCCATCAGGTTTTCCGGGTGGGCTTGGACCACTTCCGCTCCCTCCGCCTGGACTCGAGTCTCCAGGATTCTCAGGGGACTCCTCGTCTTCCTTGAAATCGGATTCAGGATCGAAGAAATGAACCGGAATGTTGTCCTGGAGGAGGTCGAAATCCACGTTTTTGTACAGCTGGTATTCGGGATACACGATGGCGTCGTCTTCAGAGGAGTGGTACAGCGACAGATCAGATCCTGGAATACAGCTGTTTTCCATTTTCCGAACCTCTGCAAACGCCGCTGAGAGCTGCTCCAACACCCTCTTTGCTTCTTCCTTGGAAATACAGGTTTGAATAAAGAGGACCCGGTCCTGGTGTCCGTCCCACTGTGACCGGACCAGGATCCTTCGGGTCTTTTCATCCCCGGGAGGGATTCCGAGACGCGGGTCGAGGGCTGTGAACGCAGCTGTACTACGCGGTACTTCAAGTAGTGAGATTCTATTCTTCGATCCGCAGTCACTGTAAGAATAGGTTTTCAGCTTTGGGTCAGAATCCCTGAGAAATCCAAAGGCGGAAATCAGGGTTTCAACCACATTTGCGGAATTCATTGCTGAATCCAGCAGTGGGTTGAACTCTTCGTCTCGAAAAATCTCCAATAAGAGGGCCAGCGGTCGATTCCCGGGGTCAGAAATCAGCTGGTTATGCTGCCAATACTTGCTCCCGACAACGGACCTGTAATCCTCCGCTCTTGGGACAGCTTTTCCTCCGTTTTCGCCCGTTGTAACAGCTCCTTCAGACATCTTAATTCGCAGCGGTGCTTTCCGAACCAGGCTACTCAGGTTTTCATATTCCGAGCACCCAGAACCCACAGCTTTTTTGTTCAGCCACCCCCAGGCTTTCTTCCAGAACCGATACCTCTCAAGGTCGTACCACGACTGTCCCTCAGCTGTCGAATCCCCCATCGGGTGAAAACAGGGGTCTCGAATTGTTTTTCGCATGTGGTTGACGTCCTCCGTTAGCCGCGCAGCTTTTTTGGTTGCGGTACCAATAAACAGCTCTGTATGCCGGGCGGTTTTCAGTTTAACCACTTCGTTTCGGATAAAAGCCTCGGCTGCAGAATCGTTCTCAGCTAAAAAAGTCTCGTTGGAAATTTCGTCGATTCCTCGTCCTTCAGCTGGTTCGTCAGGGAGCTCGACGGCTGAGAAATCAGGGTTGAACGGCTTCTCCTCCAGCTGGTGAATGTAGCTCATAAAGTGCTCGTGCGGGGGAAGTGCGGTGCTCAGCAACAACCTCCGGTAGGGAAGCTCTCGAAATACTGATTCTAAGGAGGCGTATGTCGCCCTGATTTGGGGCCGCAGCTGTACAAGACACCTTCGAACCGTATCTCTTCCCAAAAACGAGACCCAGCGCTCCCGATCCAGGTAGTTGGACTGCTCGCGGATTCTGCAGACTCCAATGTTGTTCGGCTGCGCAATGTTCGCCGACTGAAAGACCATTTCTTCAGCTGTTTTCTCCGCCTCTTGGATGTCCTCGTCAGTAGCATCAGCTGTTTCCAACCGCGTTTTGGGCGCAATTTCATGCAGGTGGAGTCGCTCCGTTATAAGGTGCGTCAGTAGACAAATTGCGATTCCTGGAGCTCGGTCCAACCCTTCGACACAGTGAATGAGAACCTTAAAATCCTCCTTAGCGCCTAAAATCTGGGACACAGCTTTTTCCACGTAAAGCCCGCAAGTAATCAGGAAATCTGAGAAGGAGACCGAAAACTGCCTGAAATCGATGGTTTCAGCTTTGCAATTGCTCTTCGGCGTGTAGGGCAGATTCCACGCGCAATTCAAAACCAAATCATAATCCAGCTGTAAGATTCCATGAGACTTGTAGTTTTTTGGGAGGGACTTTTTCCCGCCGACGAAGACGGTTGAAAACTTCCCGCCAGCGTTAGAAATCCTAAAGAATTCGGTCGGCTCCGAATCTTCGGAATAGCCAGCTATAGTAATCCCAATAGACTCCAAAAGCTCTAAATCTGAGCCTTCCACTTCCGGTTCATCAGCCTCCCTCGCCTTTTTCATCTTCCTCTCCCGGTTCCCAGCTGAGTGGGTGAGAACTAAATCCGCGTCTGGTGGCCTGAGATAAGGATGCGGCGTAAGATCGGATCCAGCAGCTTTGAATGTGGCTAAAACAGGAGCGTGGTCGTTTGCGTATCGAAACTCCCCTTTAACAACCGCTTGATCCAGCTTAAGAACTGAATCGCTTCTGAGGTGGATGTGATCCATTAAAATCCCGTCGTTCCGCTCCCATTTCTCAAAATCGTGAGCCCAGCTAATAACGCGGTCTCCCCCAGTCCAACAATACTGGTACCCACAGCTTTCGAAATTCTGCAGCATGGCGACTTCCCAGTCTAGATTCGTGGCTTGGGAATTCTTATCCAGCGGGACCCCAACAAACTGCTTTGCAATATTCCAGTCTCCACAGACGATTTCAGGCTTGAGAGCGTTCAACTCCTCCATCAGCTCATCTTGAAACAGCTTTTTCTCGATTTCGTTTTCAGCTACGAGCCCTACTTGCGGGTGGTAAACGGACGCAATAGAAGTTCGAAACCCGCTGTTCGGGCCTTCGGCTTCAGCTATTCCTTCATTCTCAACAGCTTTGTACACCGGGATCTCAATACTCCAGCTTGCAAACCGCCCGTCTTTTCTCGAAGCCAGCTGTTGCACGACAAAATGGTCTGGAGTAATCAAGCCCACTCCAGCCCTGGAAGCTGGACCTGAGGATAAATGCAGCTTGTACCCAGGCATCTCAGATTCAAACCGCTGGGTGAAAACAGCCATATTTGACTGCGCAACCGAGGTCTCTTGGAGCGCAACAACCCCTTGCCGGTTCTGGACAGCTAGAAGCCCGTTCAGCTTGACACGCCCTTCATCTAAAATGGAAGCCAGAGATCTGACGTTGTAAGTTGCAGCGGAGAACTGGGTTTTCGGAACTGCCTTAATGTATGAGGTGAAGTGAATTTCGGAGAGGCCTGCAAAGGTTCCCTCAGCGACGAACGCTTCTCTCTTGTAAGGAGACAAAGGAGGGGTGCTGCCAGCTGTTGTGCTTGGAGTTTTTGGCTCAGAGTCAAGCAAATTCCTAAAGACGACCCCGCCAGCAGCTGCTTCGAAAACAGCTTGCTCCGCTTGGAATTCCCTCTCACTGTACCTCAACGCAGCTTTTCCAATTTCGAGGACGTCGTCGACTCCGGTTAAATTCCGAACCTCTTCCTGCCCTGCAGAGATAGTTTTGTGACCAGCTTTCCAGGGCGGTTCTAGGGGTCTTAGAGACTTCACCACAGACTCGAAAACTCTTGGTTCAAAAGTGATCAGCTTGGTTTTCTCCACGTCCTTCGGGTACTCCTTACCGGCTTCAGCTGCAAAAGACTGGAAAATATTCTTGACCAGGGCACAATCCTCGGTTTGAATGACAGCTTTCTCCATGTCAGGAAACGCAGTATCAGCCTTACAAAACTCAGGGATGGAAAACCCGCTCTCCAGCTTGATTTCGGAATCCTCAATCACCTCCAGTTCGTATTTTTCAGCTAACGCTTTCAAGCTCGTGTTGGGACGGACTTCGGAGACCGGTTTTGGCGTTAGATCGCCGCCACCCGCAGAGTCAGCTTTTTGGTCCGCTGCGTCGGATTCAGGAGTTGAAATCAGAGGCGGCTTCATTCCAATGAGAATATGCCACGGAATGTACGCGTCTATCGGGGTTTTCTCCTCGCTTTCCTCCAACGCCTCTAAAACCAGCTTTTTTGTTGCCAGATTCTCAGTCATAACGGCATCAACGTCTGCGAAAACAGCTGTGTGGAATCGCGACCTCCCGAACAGGACGGTATTCCTCTTGTTCTTAATTTGGTGCCCAGTAAGCCCCTCAGGTTTTGCAGTAAGACAGACACCAACTACGAGCCTCTCCACCCCAATCGCGCTGTCCGGAGTTCCCACTTTCAAAAAGATCCACTCTGAATCAGCTTGGGACAGCTGCTGCTTCAGTTCTTGCAAGAGATACTTGTTGTTGCTGTAATAACTCAGAACAGCTATTTGGCCTGGGTGGAATCCTATTTTCCGCATCCGCAAAAGCCATCTCATACAAGCCTGGATCTCAGGTTTTTGGGACCTGGGGACCTCAGGCTCCTCCCAGGGAACGTTGTAGAGAACCCAAGGGTGGCTGACAGCTTCTGGTGGTCCGTAAAACTCGAGCTTCCCATCGTAGCTGCACACATTAAGCGGGTCAAGCAGCTTTTTTGTTTGCCTAAAGCACCGAGTCAGAAACCCATCAACCTCAAATTCAGGATCCGATAAAAGCCCCATTTGGGACTGAGTCAGCTCTTCGACCTTTGCATACGGGTCGTTCTGGGCCGTATCTCCGACCCCAACAGAGTGGTCACAGCGAGACTGCGGGACCGTGGAGGACGGAGGGTAACTATTTGCAGCTTCGTCCCCAATAGACAGGTGAAATCGGTACCGGATGTTATAAGAACAGCTGTTGGTTGCTGCCCAAGCCTTTGCGTGCGTCATCAAGGCGACTGAGACTTGCTTGTCCCAATGATCGACTTCGTTGAACAGCTTTTTCTGCAATTTGCGGCTGTTCTTACTCATTTTCCCTCGTCCAGCTCGAACGCCGTAAGTAATCTCCTCCAATTCTGCCTGCGCCTTGACCAGCTTGTCGAAAATACTTTCGGGCAAGAGAATACTTAATCGTCTTAGCACGTTAACCCTCTCCGCTGCTACAGGTGTAAGGGTGTCGTCAGCCCTCGCAGAGAACGAAACGTCATAAAGAATCGGCAGCTTATTCTGCAGCATAAGAGCGACTTGCCGCATAGCGACGTTGGTGTGCGAGTGGAACAAAACCTGCCAGCTTTCGGGCAATGCAGCTATGAGGGACACTATTAAATGCGTTTTCCCCGTTCCTCCAGGGCCGCGAACAAAGGTGAGTGAGCCCGGGCAAATCAGGTTTTTGAGGATCTTAATAATAGCGTCCTCCTGCCCTTCATGAATCAGCTTTTTCTCTCTCAATCCTCTAGCCGCGGCGGATCCCTTTTCAAAGTCCTCCCGGCTGAGAACTTCCCACGTAGAGTCCACCCCAACTTTCTCCCTCAGGGTTTTGATTCGGGTTTTGGGCCCGAGCAGCTGGTTTACTATCGGATGGTTTTTCGCGACCAACTCCATCAAGGACGCGACCATCCGCCGTGTCGGGACGTCAGAGACGTGAATCCCGACTGAAACAGGTTTGCCCAAAATGTTTTCCCCAATATGGGGAAAGAAGTAGACGACGGATTTCGGTCTCTTGGTGAGAATTTTGACCGGTTCTCCGTCTATCCTGCAGAGATTCTGCCCCATAGTCTCGCCAGCTTTATGTCCGTATTCCACAAATATGTCAGGTGGAATCCCCCCTTTATACCCCACGTTCATCGCCGAAACCTTCAAAAACGCCCCAGCTGTAGACGCTAAAAGCTCGGCTCCTGCAACTTGAGCTAGAGGAAGCAGCTTGTAGTGATCCTCACTCGTTGGATCACTCAGGTTTTCTTCTCTATAAAACCCGTCCTCCGACTGAAACCGGACTCTTGCCGCGAGCCTCTCGGCTTCCCGCTCCTGCCACAGGAGTCGCTCCCAATACTTAGCCCATCTTTCGGTTGAGCTAAACTCCCCCAGCTGTTTTACCCCTGCGAATAGTTCCCCAGCTTTTTGGGCCCCAAACAAGTCGGTTTCAGCAGCTTTGGACATCTCAAGATCCTGTTTTGAGGTCAGGTCGTCGAGCGCGAGATCGTTCTCGTCTTCAGCATCCATTGGCTCCTCCAAAATAGTTACAGGTTGAAGCTCCTCCATCCCCGCGAAAACGTACTCCCCCAGCTTTAAGAAATCAGCTCTAGGATTGGAAGAAGGAGCCGCACTGTTGGAAAACTGCGAAGACTCCTCATTATCCCCCTCCATTCGGCCAGCTGTGGTGGATTCTTCATCCAATCCAAAATCCCCAGCTCCCGCAGCTTTGCTGTGGGATTCTTCAGCTTTCTGGCTGCTGTCCTCGTCTCGAGAGGTTGAGCTCAGCTTTTTATCCTCCTCACCAGCTGGGACTTGGAATCCGAGGGGCTCCTCGACTTCTGCGGCATCCAGCTTGGAATTGGACAGGGGAAGCTTGAGATCTGCGGGGAGCACGGGACCATTCGGTGCCGGGCTCGAAGGATCTGGCTTCAGCTTTTTAGGGCTTTCAGAGCCCTTTCCGGTGTCTGAAGTCACCGCGTCGACTTCAGCATCCTTCCGGGTCCTCTTCTGCGGGCTCTCAGGACTTGAATCCAGCTTTTCGGGGACCCCGGGCGGCGTTTGCTTCCGGGAAACGACTCCTCCCCTGGACCCAGGTTTTGCAGGCGGCGATTCTGCATCAAAAGAGACAGCTTTGGCTCTTTTGGGGTTTTTTCTACTACTACTACTCTTCTTTTCACCATCATCATCATCATCAAAATTGTTGGTCTCAGCTTTGTTCACAGTGCTTGTTGGATCATCGAATCTGCTCACAGCTTTTCGCTTGAGAGCGTGGACTTCTGACGTGCTTCTTGCAGGTTGAGTGCTACTAGTGGCGGTGCTAACATCGGTTCTATGCGATCGGGATCTGATAAACATCTTACCAGCTGCTTCTTCAGCTGTACGAATTCTACGAGGTTGCAGGGTTTTTGGGACCCTATCTGAAGGCTTCGAAAAAGCTCCATACATCTCCGCCCGAGGGGCAACAGGATTAACAGCTGAGTCCCCAGAGTTATTGACCCAAACTCCGCTCATCAGCTTTGGCTGTTTCTTCTCCCCAGCCTCCTGTTTTGGCTGCTCCCCAGGCATTAGCAAAAAACCGATGCGAACAGCGATCCCAATTTGGTCCCCCTAAATTGGTCCACTACTCCCGGAGCGTCGTCCAGCGGGTTAGACAGCTTTCTGCGACGGTCGTCCTTGACGTCGATAAGGCTCATCGCGTGCGAGTTCGTAGGGAACATCGCGTTTGAGGCCCTCAGCTCTTTTTCGGTTCCAATAATCGTGTGCGGCTCATCCTGGTCCATCATCCGATTGTTGTACTTGTGAAACAGCGTTTTTCCATGCTCTTTTAACAGCTTGAGTTCCCTCTCCAAATCGCTCTCATCCTCCCAATTAGAATTGACCCAGGTTGTGAAGGCAACCTTGCGCTGTTCAGCTGTAAAACAAGGAGCGAGGTGACTATACGCACAATGAGGGTTGCAGGTAGGAATGGAATCCAGCGCGATAGAGCACTCCCCGTTCTTGGCCATGAGGCGGAGCCAGTTCAGGTGGCAAAAAGTGCACGGATCCAGGTGGCACGCAAAATCCTCCGAGTCAATCGCTTTCCAGCAGGTTGAAATTGCAAACGGGATGTCGTCGTTGAAGATGGTGCGGTTCGGATCCGAATAAAGCTGCTCGTTAAATGCTTGCGGGGATTCAGCTGTTCTCGCGGGCATTTTCGAGAGGCCCTTACAATCAATCCGGTATCGGCAGAACAGATATACCCAATGCTGGTTAAACGGGGCCTTCGTTGGCAGCGTAATTTGATGCCAATACTTAGCAGCTGGAATCTGAGCTTCCACAGTCCCGTTTTTGAGCATGACAGTTTTGTCCGCCGCAGGAGTTTTCGGAGCCAGCTTTTTTCCATTAGAGTCCGTGTTCCAATTCTTAGGATCCCACCAAGTCTCATTGGAGTTATGCCAGCTTTCGCTACTGAAAAGTTCAGCTTTCATCAAAGCAACGTCTCCTTTGACCTCGACTTGCTCCATCGGAGTCCTACTAAAGTGCATCAGCTGGCGAGGGGAACAGGATCCCTCGTTGACCGAAGCCAGATGCACCTCCGACGCCTTTCGCTCCTGGATCCGAGTCCGCTGGCTCGAGGAGCGAGAATGGTTGTTAGCAGCAGTAGAAGCAGCTGGAGTCCCCCGCGACGAGCTAGATTTTTGAGGGAGGGGAGTTCCAACAGCTTGCGCCGACCGCATCACCCCCGCAGTCGGCTTGCTAAAATAGATGCTAAAATCAGGGGTCTCAGCTATAATCATCTTCCCGTGCGGGGCGAGGTGAGTTTCGTCGCTGACCGCGCTCCAAACAACCCCGGCCATATCAGCTAGAACAAGACACCGAGAAAGCTCTTCAGGAGAATTCCCCAGTTTGGAAATCGCCTCCAGCTTGTACGCCTTCAAATCGTCCGCTTTCCTCCGCGTGAACTCGAAAATCTTAAACAACATCGCCTCAGCTATATTGAGGAACAACTCCCCAAATCCCCCCGACCAAACGAGTTCATATTTGAGAGTTTCAACCATATAGGCGCAGAATCCGAGCAGCTTTTGACCAACTCCATCCACGGTAGTTTCGATCTCCGTGGGCGTTCCCAAATCCATCTCTTGGGACAGGTAGTCTATGAGGGAAGTGAGGCGGATGGTCAAATCCCTTCTCACGCTCCTGTGGGATGACGCCAGCTTGAAGTCTCCAATGCGGGATTTTTTGATCTGAATGGAGATTTTCACCTGCCGCATGAGGGAATCAAATTCCGTTTCCTCAAGCGACAGCTGCATATTCTCCAGGCAATTGGAGATAAAATTTCCCTTCTTGCCCCCGTTCAGCTTTTTCGTCAATTCGAATACGAGCCGCTTTGCATCACTGAAATAGCGGGCGTCAGCTTTATAATACCGGAGGAGTTCGTGAATCAGATGGTAATGTCCACTAATTACCTCCGAGAGCTGTTCTGCACCAAAATCGTCCGCAGCTAGAAAGTGGGAGATGTTGAGGGAGGGGAACTTGATTCCTTTCAAAATCGCATCACAATCGCCCGATTCCAGGTTGGGGTATTTTGTGTCCGATGCCTTAGAGGCAATCGGATACATGTCGAAGAACTCCTTGTCGCTCAGGATTATTTTGTGCGTACAAAGATCCATCGCCCGCGTATCGGTGCACCCCCAGCTGTGCGACACAACCCTTCTCCCATAATCCGCAGCTTTGACTCCGTACTCGAGGCAGCTTGGGGACGGAATCAAGTTCAGCACGGCTCCTTTCTGCAGTCGGTTTCCCCCGGAATCCCTGGTAAAGCAGCTGTTGTTCACATTCATTTGCGCTCCTACAGGGGGCGAAATCCCACTCGGGCCTCCCATATTCCCGATCGGAAACGCGCTATTTACAGCTCGGAAAACCTCCTCCTCGACAGGTAGGTTCGAAATGAGCTCGTCCGCGTCATCATCCACTGTAAATCCCAATCCTCCGCTCTGCAGCTGCTCCCGCTTGGGGAGGTGATAATCCTTGTCCCATTTTTTGCTACCCCAGCTTTTGGCCTCCTTTTTGGAGTCTTTTTTGGAGTCTTTTTTGGAGTCTTTCTTGCTTTTCTCATCAGCTTTTTCGTCCTCGCTTGTGCTGGAGCACTCCGAGTCGCTCAGGGAGTTAGGGTCGTACTCCCAAAACCACTTCTTCCCGGTCTTGTTCGTCTGAAACCAGCTCCATTTCGTGGTTTTATTATCAGGTGTGTAGTTGATTTTCTTAGCTCCCTTAGGAGGCTTTTCGGGGGAATCCCTAGCCTTTTTCTTTTTCTTCTCAGCTTTCTTACCACCCCCTTTTTGGCTCGGATTCTTCTCCCCAGCGGATTCTCCCTCCTCGCCAGCTTTCTCAGGATTTTCAGACTCCTTCTCCTTGGCCTCTTTGGAGTTCTTAGACCCCTTCTTAAGCTCCTTGGGATTCTTATCAGCTTGTTTCCCCTCCATTTCGGACTCCGATGCGTCCTCCGAGGAGGACGAAGAGGCGTCAGAAGAGGAGTCCTGCCTCTTCTGCTTTCGAGTTTTGCGGCTATTCTTCCTCTTATTTTTGGATTTCTTCCGCAGCTTTCTGTCCTCTTCACTCTCGACCGAGCTAGAATCACTGCTATCGCCGCTGCTTCTGGAGGAACAGCTAGATCTCGACTCGGAGGAGCTCCTCTTACGACTGTTTTTCTTCTTTTTGTGAGCCTTGGACTTGCGCTTTTTGCTGTTGTCCTTAGCCGCTTGGGATTTTCTTTTCTTCTTAGAGCACCCCTCGGCAAGCCTCTTCATGAGATCTCCCTCATCCCCGTCGCAGCTGGAAAGGTCCGAGTCACTAAACTCAAACTTGGACTTCTTCTTCTTCTTCTTGGAATCAGCCTTCGACTCCTTCAGATTCATCTTGGCTTTCGCTCTTGCAATTTTGAACAAACGCTTCTCTTCTGATTTGAGGAGCAAGCTCAGCTGGGCCTCGTAGATTTTGCGGTTAGTCTTAGACCTTGTTCTGAGGATTTTTTGCTGCAGCTTATTTCTCTGCGTTCTGAATTGGAGTCTGAACAGATTCAGGTGCTCATCTTCAGATTCTGAATCCTCAATTTCTCTCCCCGCTAATTCCTCAGA
>JACKZZ010000618.1_pt1 | contig 23316 bp, 27 predicted proteins | sample 8027871 | NCBI WGS metagenome assembly JACKZZ01 (sample SAMN15724774, study PRJNA655200) | protist metagenome | isolation source: fluorescence activated cell sorting (FACS) single amplified genomes of... | place: USA: West Boothbay Harbor, Gulf of Maine | collected 2000-07-19 | reverse complement strand
GTCTAGTCCTAAATTGAGGTAATCATCATATGTTTGACGTACCAAGTCCTTGTTAGGTACGATTACAATTGATCTTCCATATTTTTCTACACGCTCAGATAGTGCTGCTGTAATCAATGTTTTACCTGCACCGGTTGCAATTTCTTGTAAGCATTGCGGTGTAGTTAAAAACTTATTAACAATAGTAATTTGGTAATCTCTAAGCACAACTGGCTCTCCAGCAATCTGATGCTTTTCTGGCCAGAGTTTATGTGCAAACGTAGATTCGCTTACTGCATCAAAATCATAAGATTCTTTAGATTCACGTTTATCGTCTACTGCAATAGAATAGCCGTTTTCCATAATAATAGGTAACAACCTATCAAGTAGATTAACATATGTTACTCCGCCTACACTAAAGAAGCTTACACATCCATCCCATCTACCTAACTTATATGCTGGTACATGAAATGCGTAAGGCATAAAGAACTTTAGTTCCTTTTCACATTTTTTACGGGTGTTTAAATCGAGACCTTCGATTTTACAGTTTACTTCGTCTTTAATTACTATTGTACAATTCATAGTATTAGTATACTATAGTTTAGTTGCGTTGTCAATTGATCTATTAACTTTCTAGGTAATGTTTTAGAAATAACAATGCAATCATTGTTACTGAGATAGAACTTAACAGTGATAACCAGAAGTTCCAGTGATTTAATGTAATAACAAACATTGGAAAGAACACTAAACTAACTAAAACAAAATATATTGTTTCTTGTGCTAGTTGTTGAAATACTTTAACATCAACACCTGAATAATACATAAAGATAAGACTAATAACACTACCTAACGGTATGCCAAGTATTAGAGCGCCTAGTGTAGGATTACCACGCTGAGCTGCTGTAACAACACCTGCTACAATTAATCCACCTATGATTGCTTTAAGTATAAATTCCATTAGTTTATAAATCCCATAGTTTATTTTCTTTATAAAGAGTATGATTGTGCAGTATTACATTTGGCAACACAGATGTAATACTGGCGCTGTATAGTGTAAGATATTCATACCAAAGTTCATGTGCAGTTATTGTATTAGTTAGATTAAATGGTTCAAATGGTTTGCGTTGTCGAATAGCCGTTAGTAAGTTGTTAAAATACGAATACTGTGTTAAATTTTTCACTATAGTTTTGTTAAATGCAAAGCAAGTGTCTTGCATACTTCTCCTGCTAGAACTTGGAGTCATTGCTAAAACATCTCCTCCAGGATATGAGTTTTTAAAATCGTCGGTCTTGTTCATCCAATTATTAAGATGTCGTTTAAATGTTTGTTGATTTATACTGTCGTAGTCGCCGTTTCCAATTCTATTGTCCCATCTCCATCTAATAAAGTAATCAAAGTTATTTTGATTTTCTTGAAAATATCTTAATGTATAATCAAATGAGCGTGTCTGTGCGTAAGCACCTATAGAATTCTTCTTCATGATCTCTATTATACCGTTGTCACTTTCTAAAGCATTTATCCAGTCTGGATTTTTGTTCCAACTAGTTTTATAAGGAACTCTAGACAGGTCTTCCATAGCCCACTCTGAAATGTCATTATCAGTAGTTTTCTCGAAGTGTCTAAATCTTTCTACGTGGTTAGGTGTTTGGCAATAGTCCCAAGTATGTCCTACAAATGAAATATCATGGCCTTCAAACAACTCATATAAAGAGTCCCAAGGTTTCGAATATCGTCCTTTATCATTAAAATCTCTTGTTTGCCCGCTGATGCTTATGCCTATTTTCATACTAATATTTATGTCATTAAAAAAGGCTTGTCAACCAAGCCTTTTTATTATTGTTTATATTACAGTCGACGCATACACGTAACTTCTGCAACACGTTTCCACTTATCGCCACCCATTGACTTTTTAAGGTCTGCAAGTTTAGTAACCATACGCAAACTAATCTCACGCATTTTTTCTTTGTTATCCAATAAAAATGACATAAGCTCATTTTGTTCTTCTGCTGTAAAGTCATACTCGTTAAGCATACCATCTGCAACAATCTGCTTACAACGTAATACTTTTTCACGCATTGTATCCATTGTAAGATCCAAGTAGTGACAACGTGACATAATAGCATCTAAGTGATCTTTAATCTTACCACGCACTTTGTCAAACTTAAGGTTAGTAATAAAAATAACACTACCTCTAAATTCAAATTGGTCTGGTATTCCTTCTCGGCGTAGCAATGCACTATCTGTATTCCAGTTTAGAGTACGTTTTTTGCTTGAGTCTAATGCAGCTTTAAGTAGGTTAAGACTTGTTTCATCATACAATACTGTATCACAATCATCTAGCACAAGAACACTATTACGATCTGCATTCTCAAACAAAACCTTATACAAACCAATTGCACTCGAAGCACCTTTGATAACTGTAAAACGCATCTTGTTGCCTGCAAGTTTATCAAACAAACTGTTCTTTTCTAACACGGCTTCTACACCAAAACTTTTACCAACACCCGGAGGTCCTGTAACAACCATACCACGTACAACACCATCAATTGAGGCTTGTGTCATGTCATCTAGGATACTAAAACGTTCACGCATACGTTCTACGATTTCTGCATCAGATTCATTTGGATTGTCAACTGCATCGTCTACAATCTCAATTAATGTCTTTGCTTTTGAAGGGCGTCCACGTTTTTTAGTAACTAAATTTTGCATATTAAAACTCCTGTTTTTTAGTATATGTATGTATTATATAGTAAGATATCTTGCTTGTCAACCTAATTATGCCATTGCTACTTCTTTAAATCCAAAGCTATCAACTACTGATTGTTTACCAGTTTCATCTTCAACAATGTCACCAACGCTAACACTATACATACGTGATAAACGTTCAATGTTTTCTTCTGGACCCATGTTACCTACAGTAAATACATTCTCTAAGCTCTCGGCAGTAATGTTTGATACATGTGTGTAGTACCCACGGTTGAACGCATCTGCAGCAACTCTACCAGTATCGTTTTTACGAAGACCCATATCTAGTTTTAAAGACTGTTTATGAACTGCATCATGTCCTTCTGCATTGATTAGGTCAACTTCAGCGTCTGTTAAATGTATTTGGTATAGTTTAAATAGTGCCATTTTTCACGTCCTTTTTTTATTTAATATACTTATATTATACGGCAAGATGTCTTGGTTGTCAACCTATTTGTTCAAGAAAAAACCCTTGCATAACAAGGGTTTAAAAGTTTTTTTGAAATTAATTTAGAAACTTAGTTTAACTCTATTGAAAAGAGTCTCTTTTGCATCACTATATTTGCTAACTTCTTGCTTGTTAACAGTGCCTCGCAAAGATATTGACTTACCTTCAATAATATCAGTTAGATCTGGCTGTTCTCTCCACCAAAACTTAATAATATCTCTATTGTCAGAAACGGCTGTAATCATATACACATCACTTGACTGTATAAACTTAACATCTATGACATCTACTTGAATATCATAACGTCCGCCTTTTTTGCCAACGTATTGACTGTTGTGTTTCAACTGTGTCATTTTATCATCAAGTGCTTCACGCTTCTTGTCAATTTCTATAGAATTAGGAATACTTGCAATAATACTTACAAAGAAATTAGTTGGTGCGTGTTCAAGTGATTTGATAAGTCCATCTTCAAAATTTGATAAAGTTCCACCAAGTTTTTTCATTAATAACTTACCATTAATGCGCTCAATTTCGTTGGTTGCATCTGTAATATACTTGCTAGAAGACATATACTTATTTGGTTTTGCTTGTGATATTTTTTTAAGGATACATGTTTTGTTATCAGATATCAAAGTATATATTCTTTGACCTTCTTCATCAAACTCATCTGTTGGTGCGCTGTAGCCATGCCCACTTTTAATAAAGCCTTGCTGTTCAAATACTTCAAATGCGATAGCCAGTATTTCTGCTGGCTTATAATGACTTATATCATTTTTTACTGGTCTAGCTGGCATAATAATCTCCGTTTTTAAACTTTATACTTATAGTATAGAGTAAGAAGTCTTACTTGTCAACCTTTATTTAAACTTTTATTAAAGTTTCTTTTGAACCGTTTAATATACTGTGTGTTTGTTCTGTTGTCCAGCCTGTTACTTGTAGCATAGGGCGGTTTTCCCAACCCATATTGCATGTAGCATGTGGAATATCACGCCATTCCCAAGTAATACATTCACCACGTTTCCATTGGTGCCAATTGCTGTTACCTAATGCAAACACTTGTCCGTGTTTCCAATCATCCAACATAATTACAAATCTACGCATTAATTCTGGGTTTTTATCTGCGGCTATTTCTGTAAATGTATTGCTACGTTCCTTGCGACCTGCAAAGTTATCAATGTGCCAGTTTAACATTTGTCCTGTGCGTTGATTATGGAATTTAACTGTATATTCTTCCATACCAAAGTATGCTGCAATGTTTTGAAATACTTCAAAGTCTTCTGCTTTTGTGCGTTGGAATACTTCCATTTTTGGATCAGCACCTGCACGAATTAAATCTTGTTCTTCTGCATCAGCAGTATATGTTCTATGCTCATCATCTTTGCTTAGTTGATTACGACTAGACCATGAGCTGTCAAGAACTCTGCCTAAGCACTGTGTCACTGCATCATCCCAATCACCTTCGAATGTGCATACGTTTTGGTAATCTTGTGGGCCTTCTTTTAGAGCATCAAAGTGCCATTGTGATTGAGCTTTGGTAAACTCCCAACGACTATCTCCCCAATTTTCATTTTTATTTTCCATACAATAACCTTTCTAAGTCTTTTGGTAATACAGTATTTATCATACGTTCTGGGTGCCATATTACACCCCATATGTTTCTTTTTCTATGTTTGAATGCTTCTATGTCGCCACCTCTTGTTGTAGCAAGAACATCAAACCCGTCAGCTAATTGTAATATTTTGTTTTGATGGAAACTGTTTACTGTATGTATCTCATCATCCATTAAAACATCATGTTCTACATTATAATGATTTTCACACTCTACATTAACACCTTCTTCAAGTTGATTAATAAGCAAAGCTCCATGACAAACACCTAGTATAGGTTTGTTTTGTTTATAACATTCTGTAAGTAAACGTATTTCTGTAGTTAAACGTGGAGGACTTGCATCACCACCTGTAAAAATTACAAAATCTAGAGAGCTAACTAATTTTTCAAAGTCTTGTTCTTTGTCATTAGCTATTGAGGTGAGCGTATGACCGCCTAGTAGTTGTTGCCAACCGTGTTCTAGACAATCATACACAATATCATTGTAATAGAATATGCGTTGTGTTAACCCAATATTCATTTACGATATATTACCAACCGTAAGCTGAGTTTACTAGTTCACGTGAACCAGCTGCTTCAACTGTGTTTGCACAAGAAACGTCAAACAAATCTTTACGCATTCCGTCTACGATGTTAAGCACGTGTGCTTGAACTTCTGGAGTAGTAGCGATTTCTTCTAATTTCATTGCACCAATAGTTGAGTGAAAACCTTCGTCTGAAGCAATTTTAGCATATGATTTAGCGATGAAAGAATCTTCGATTGTTTCAGCCATTTGTGACCATACTGCTGCCGCTCTGCCTTCAGCAACGATTTGATATACTGCAAGTGCTGCTGCATCAGAAGATGCCTCATACGCTTCTAGTAAGTCAGCACCTTTAGCTGTTGGTTTTGCTGCTTCATCAGCTATAGCTTTTGCTACGTCTAACTCTTCGCCAGTGATTTTTTCGATGCATTCTTTTACCATACGGAAGTGGATTGCTTCGTCCATCGCTTGCTTAGATAGGTTTTGTAATTCAATTGGATCAGCGTCCGCTGGCATGTTCGCAACTTGGTTTGAAATTTCAACCATGTTCATACGCTCATTAACCATACGACCAGTGAAGTGCTCTACTAGAGCTTCCATTGAATTGTCTTTGCTTTCGAAATACGCTTTCACGTTCATTTTAGAAGCTTCGAAAAGTGCTTCGTTGTCTTTTTGTAGTTGTGCTACAAATTGTGTTGATGTTGTCATTGTATATTCTCCATTTGACTAGATTTAAGTCTACATATTGTAAACTATGAATAAACATTTTTCTCTTGATTTAAGGGATAAATGAGTTGCACTCTTTAATATAACTACTCAGTTATAATTGTGCAATCATCAATGATGAGTAGCAAAGCTCTTTGCTACATATATATTTATCACCTTTATTTGATAATTATATTATAATGAAATATCTTCTAATCCTGCGGCACGTAGTTTAACTACGTTATTAATTTGAAAGCCTTTGGCTTCAAGTGCCTTGATTATACCGATATATTTGTTTCGTATTAGACTAAAATCATTGATTAGATATTGTAAGTCTACTACGTCTTGTTCACCGTCTACATATTTTTCTGCATCACGGCTACTTAATGCTTTGTTGTAATTTTCTAAAAACCTACGAAATGTTTGACTACGTAGTTTACGCATTTCTGTATTTAGATGTTCTAATATTGCTTCTACTTCTTGTAACTGATTAAACCTATGTTCAACTATTCCAGGCATTTCTCTACTATGTTTTTCGAGAACACCTTTCATGCCACATTCAAACTTTGCAGCATCAATTTCACGTTCGTAGAAAGAGATAGCCGAAACTATCTCTCCCATGTTTTGTGAAACTTTACGATACCAGTTGGCCATCAGTCTTCGTCTTCCCAATATTCTTCTGCATATTCATCATCTGAATCAAATTCATCATTTTCACTAAAATGATGTTCAATTGCTTTGTCAAGGTGTTCTTCATGTTCACCTATTTCTGTTGCATTACGTTTTAGGTCAATTCCATAATCTCCCAATACAAAGATAAAGTCTTGTGCAAAATCACTTTTTACTTTTTCGGGAACATACTTAATTGCCTTATCGTATATCTGTAAAAATAACTCTAAATCGTTATCACTCAGATTCATTATTAGTCTCCATCTGATCGTTGTCAATTAATTCTTCTTCAACAGCATCAACTACATCATCATCATACTCACGCATAATAGTTTCTAATGCACCGTCTTTATTAGCATTCCAAGGCTTGCGAAACATTTTAATTACTTCGCCTGTTGTAGGGCTAATGTATTCTAAACTGTTTCCACTTTTCTTTAGTAGGCCTTTAGCTTCAAAGAAGTCAGTCAAGCCACTAAATGGACTCATACCTGTTTCATATGGAATTTCTACTTGTACACTCTCAAATGGTTTTGAATAACGTGTTTTCATTACTTTACACGCTGCTCTGATACCAAATACTTGTGATGTTTTGTTACCATCTGCATCAACTTTAAGTTTAAGTTTACGCATTGCAATAACAATACTTGATGCATAGATAAAGCCTTGACCACCTGAGATCTTATCATCTGGGTCAAACATATCTTGTGATGCATATGTGTGGTTTGTGCATAACATACCAACATTATATTGTCCTAGCATGTTAACTGTATTACGTACTAATGATGTTAGTGCTTTAGGTTTACGACCCATATCACCTTTCATATCACCTTTTTGAAACTGATCAACATCAGTAGGTGTTAGTAGCATACCCAACGAGTCAACTACAAATAATACTTTAGGACGTTCTGCATCGTCTTTTTCTGCATATTCTGCTTTGTAGTCTTTCATGAAGTCACTAATTGTTTTAGCAACATCGTCAATCATTGACATGTTAAGTTTTAATAGTTTATCTTCACTTGTATCAACATCAAGTGCATGTAGCCATGTTTCGTCAAGTGCGTTCTCTGAGTCAATTAGTACTACAAAGATACCTTGTTCTTGTGCTGACTTAACTACATTGCCTGCTGCAATATATGATTTACCTGCACCACTCTCGCCTGCAAGTACTGTTACTTTACCAAGTGGAATTCCTTTATGGAAGTCATTACTGATAAGTTTGTTTAGGGTGTAATTTCCTGTGCTAATCCATGTGTCTGGATCATTAAAGCCTACGCTTAATCCTGGTACACTTTTAGTAATAGCTTTACGGAATTTACTTACGTCAAAAGGTTTTGCCATTTATATCTCCAATCTAAGAAACTTGGACATGCTTGTGCATGCCCAAGTTTTGTTATTTACTTACGGTTACGAATTTGTGCTAAGATGTCTTCTGCACTTGGTGCCGCTCCTGCCGTAGCTGGTGCTGGCGCTTGTACTGGTGCAGGTGCTGCTACTGGTGCTTCAGCAACTGGTGCTGGTGCAACTGGTGCTGCTTCTGCAACTGGTGCTGGTGCAACTGGTGCCGCTGGTGCGGGTGCCATTGCTTTAGGTGCAGTTGTAGTTGGTGCATCTACGCCGTATGGACGATAAAACTGTCCAAAACGTTCTGGATCATATAACTGTCCATCTACACTTGCTTCAAACATTTCAAAAATTGCTTGTAAATGTTCTGCATCTGGCTTCTTAGGTAAGAAGTCATTTAGATTATGTAACCCGTTAGCTGAAACTGCATCACGTTCTGTCTGGTCTAGTCCACGTGAACGTCGACTCCAGTTAGATGTGCTATAGTCTGCATATCCGCCTTTGCTTGATTTCATCACTTTAAAATCTGTGCCAGCTTCATAATCCGTAGGAATTTCTTCAAACTCTGGATCCATTAATGCTGCACTAATGATTTTATAAATTTGTGGTGAAATAACAAACCTACGAATTGGATTCTCTGGTTTATTATCTTCTGTTGATTCGTTTTCAGTAACAAATCCTTGGAATATATAACTACGTTTCTTCCAATACTTACGTGCAGTATCTTCTAGTGCCGGGTCTTTAAACCAAGGACGAATTTCTGCATGTACTGGACATTGGTCTCCCCACATTTCAACACAAGGAACTTGAACCATTACTGGTTTGTTCTCATCTTGTCCTTTAACGCCTGGAAAACTCAAACGGATCATTTGACGTTCTTTCCAAAAGAACGTATTTGATTCATCTGCGTCTGGTAGGAAGCGTAGTGTTGCACTTGAACCTTCGTTTATGTTCCAATGTGCAAAGATAGCATTATCGCCACCTTGTTGTCTTGAGCCTGAGCTCTTGTTGTCTTGTGCCTGTAATTTAGCACGGATTTCAGCGAGTGTCGCCATTGTATTTCTCCTATATTAGCCTATAATAGCCTTTGTTAGTTTTATAATGCACACCTTATGTATGCTCTTTTTGCCTTTGTTAGCCTATACAGTATACTACTTAAAGTGCTTACTGTCAAGCACTATTTCCTGGTTTATTAGGAAATTCTTCTACGAAGTTCTGAAATAACGGAATCTGTAATAGATTCTTCCGTTGTAACAGCTACTTCCATGGTTGTTGCTGAACCTTTTTTATACAAATAGTTAGCAATTTTTGCTGCTAGCATTGTTTGGTTAGTTCCCATGTCGTGTACGTCATTACTCATTTTTGTTAACATATTGAATAACTCATCATTCTTTGTTGTCATACCAATATATGATAACATCGCACTTAATTTAGCAAGTGGTCCCATACCTCCGCTCCATTTTACTGGATCTTCATTATTAGGATTAGTTGGATCGTTTGCGTCAACATTTAATTTAAGGTCATCACCTGACTTAATTACAGCCAGTACGTCATTTAATAATTTATCATGCATAGTATCTTTTCCCTCACGTTCGTTAAAAATGCGAGATACTGTTGAAAGAACTTCATTCATATCTACAGTCTCAAATGTATTATACAAGAACTTATCAGATATGTCAACCGAATTTTCTTCAGTTTCTACTATTTCTTTTGTTTGATAATTATTATAGCCTCTTAGTGTCTGAAGACCTTTTACTGTTTCTTTAATGCTTTTTAGTTGTGATTTGATAGTTTCAACTACATTAGCATTACCTTCGTTAACTAGTTTGTTTGTTCTTACATGTGTAAGGAACTGTGCCATTTCTGTTGCTTCTTTGCACATATTCATAATGCCTGTGCCTTTGCTATCTTCAAATGTTCCACCGTGGTTAACATGCATGGCCATAGCTTTAGCGCCTGCCATATATTTGTATGGGAATCTTGTTTGTTCTTTATCTGCATTTTCAATAAACAGACTATGTATATTTCTGCTTCTAGCTCCACGCTTTTCTTCGTTAACACCTTTACTGTGCTTAACAATTAATCTTGCGTTTTCTAATTGTATGTAGCTTGTTTTTACGCTACCAAATGCTTTACTAAATCCTTCTGTCACGCTCTGGTGTGAGAAGTCTTTTGGTTCTATGTTTTTATCAAATCGTTTCACTGTATATTCACCCATCTGTTTATGTACTGCACTCTTAAAACTATCCAGTAACGTTTTATTGGCATTAATGTCAAAATCAGCACCTAGTTGAACTACTAATTCTAACTTGTTATTTTCTGATCTTACTGAAATCATCATGTCATGTTCACTAACGTAAAACCTTGTTGCTGATTCAGCATCTAACGTTTTTTCGCCAGCTTCTGTAAAAAGTACAACATCATAGTTTGCGCCTTTTATAATATTAAATATTTCCTCTGAAACAGTATCCATGTTAATTCCTTGTTGTTCTATGTATTTATGCCTTAACGCAAATTATAGCATACTAAATGGCATCGGTTGCATGAAATCTTCGTCATCATCATCGCCTACTAGGTATTCAAACGCTGATTCTTCGTAGTTAACAATTTCTTGTGCCATACGTACTATTAGTATTAATGACATTACTAAGTCATCATGTTCGCCTTCTTTTGCTGCATAGCTATTACCACGTGCAATAAAGACTTTAAGTTCACCTAACAGTTGTTTACTTGCTATTTCAAGTTTGTCTGTTTCTACCCAGTGTTTTAGCTTACTACACGCCATAATTTTACTTTTATGTGTAGTAGTAAATCCTTTTCTAAACTTACGTGCATTACCGTGACGTTTTGTTTCACTAAGAAATGTACCTGGAAAGAATTCTTCGCCTGTTTCAGATATAACAACTAATGCGGCTTCACCTAATGTATTGTTTTCTACACTAAAGTATTGTTCTGCTTCGCCACTTGTTTCAGATTCAATGTACATTAATATTTCACGTAGTATCTTGACTTGGCCTTGTACTGTTGTCTTATTATGTTGCCATTCTGCTACTTGTTTCATTCCTGGCATTTCATATACTTGAATTGCTGATGCATCTCCACCTGTTCCCAAACTAGGATCCAGTGCAGTCATATATATCTTATCTTTGCGTATAGGTCTAAACCAACGCACTTGTCCCATTTTAGCATATGGTTCTTTGTGTTCCATAAGTGATAACTTAATACTATCAATAAGTGTTTCATCAAATGCAATGAACTCATTAAGGTGCTCACGTCTAAAACGTTCTTCGCCAATTTTATTACGTTCTTCGTCTGCCCATGCCTCGTCTCTATCTGGATGATATTTCCAATCAGCATTAAATGCTTTAAAGCCATTTTTGCCTAATCCTGATTCTGTGTTGTTTCCAAACTCATCTTGTGCTTTTTCTGCTTCACGATAAATTTGTGCAAACTGATCATCGTCCTGGTTTGGCGTACTTGTAATAATACACTTACCACCAGTTGATAATGTAGGTGACAATGCTGTCCAAAATTCTTTAGCAATATTAGGACGCACAAATGCAAATTCGTCTAAGTATGCTAATGATATAGACAAACCACGTCCAGTATTTTCTGTTGTAGACTGTGCAATAATACGAGAACCATTATCGAACTCCATACTACCTTTATTATAGCTTGTTACACCTGCACGTATAAAATCAGGAAGTGTTTCATATGCGAAACGAATTCGTGACATAATTTCACTTGCACCACTATATTTGTGTGCTGCAATAAGGATTGTTTGATCAGGCATAAACATTGCATACCATAATAGGTATCCTGCTGCTGCTGTTGATTTACCCATTTGTCTACTTACTAATGCAATACTATATCTATTATCGTGATATGTATCTACTAATTCTTGCTGGTATTCAAATAGATCAAATCTTACACGACCTTTAGTTGGATGTTGTATCCAACAAAAGTTAATCATAAAGTATTTTGGATCTTCTGCGCACCTGGCTAGTTCTAAAAGCTGCTCTTCGGTAAACTTTTCTCGTTGATATGGGGTTTTTGTTAATTTAGTATCTGCTGTACTCATACTACTATTTAGTAAAGAAAAACGGCGTAGTTAATTAAAACTACACCGTTCTGTTATTCACCTGGGAGTAAATTATTTCGATTTTTTTGATTTGTAGGCTTCTTTGAGATCTTCTACTGTATGTTCTTTAATTCCTACTTTCATGCTTTCCGCATCTAAGTATCTTTTTAAACTTAGGTTAACGCTTTGTGCAAGTTCATATGGCTCAGCATATACTGTAGATTCTTCTTCAGCTGCGCCTTCTGGTGTGTTTGCCCATTCGTTTAATTTTGATTCAATTGCTTCTTCTGATAAGCCTGAATTTTTCATTAAGTTAACTAATTGTGTAGTATCCATTGTTGGAGACTCTTCTAATTCTTCTTTATCATCTTCTGCTACTGCTACTTCTTCAAGCTCTTCAGTTTCTTCAGCTTCTTCAACTTTATCAGCTTCGTCATCTTTTTTAGCACCTTTTTTAGAAGCTAACATTTTTGCAAATGCGTCTTTTTGTGCTTGACTTTGTGCTTCTTCAAGCTCTTCTGTATCAGTATCTGCTTCTTCAGATTCTACTTTGTATTTCTTGCCGTCAACTTCAAATTCTTTCTTATTAGCTGCTTTAGCTTTTGCTAATTCGCCTGAGAATTCATTGCCTTCGTTTGGAGCTTCTTCTAATGAATCTGGAACGCCGTTGCCGTTTTTATCTTTCCACCAGCTACCGGTTTCATCATTACAATCATGTCCACAATCTGTAGTTGGGTTGTGCATTGTATCGCCACAGTCTTCGCATGCGTAATCTGATGCGTTTAGTTGTTGTGCTTCACCAAAGTTTTCATCGTCATCACCATAATCGCCATCTTCACCTGGGTGGTTCATGTCGTTGTGTCTACGGAAGTCTGCTACGAAATCTTTAATTGTGTCGCCATCTAAATAACGAATTAATTCGCCAAGTACTGGATGATCTGAATCACATCCTAAATCATCGCATAGATCTAAAATTGGATCTGCAAATTCTCCAACTGCTTCTTGTGCTACTGGCTTCATTTCTCTTTCGGTTGTTGCTACTTCTACTGCTGGAGCCGGGCTTTGGTGTGCTTGGCCAGCAAGTTTTAAAATTCTGTCTAAATCACTCATTGCCTTTTTCCTTTTCTTTGCGGAGTTTAAGCAACTCCTTGATTAAATTAGCGTTATGTTTATCGCCTGAAAGTTCGTCTGCTGGAACTTCGCTTGGAGCTTCTTCAGGAATAGTATCTACATCTGTTTCGTGCTCACCTTTTACTTTAAATGTACCATCTCTTAATCCCAACATGTTCCCAATCTCATTTTGTACCTGAGAAGGTGTTGTAATTAACTTTGTTTCAAATTCATATGAATAAACTTCATATCCTCTATGTTGAGGGAAGTCCCTTGGTATACTTTGTAGTATTGTTTTCTTTTCAGCACTGAGTCCTGTCGAGTCATATTTCATTAAGTGCTTCTCGATGCGATCACATTGTTCATCAGTTAACTGATGTACGGTTTTAATACAGAAATTCCAAGTTTTATTAGATTCTGTTAGATATTGTGTAAATGATTTCATAAAGTCTTCTCCATAATACTATTTATCATCGTTCTTCATTTTATCCATGATTTCTGTAAGTAACTCGGATCTACTACCAATTATACGTCCTGATACCTCTTCTGTATCATCATCTGTTCCAAGTTTGTCTTTTACATAAGCATCTGTTTTCTTTTCTTCTTGATCAATTCTACGCTGACGCATTTGTAGTTCAATCATTTTTAATTTTTTATCCATTTTAGCTTGTTTTGCTTGTAGTGCTGCGCCTAGCATTTTACTTGCACTATCAAATATTGGTGCTGCATGTCTATCTTCTACATTTTTACCAAGATCACATAAATCTTCAAATGTTTCCATAGCTTTTTTTGCATAATCATCCATTTCTTTATCAAGCTGTTCCATTCCTGTTACCATTGGCAATGCTGCATCAGCACGTTCTGCAATAGATAGGTTGTGTTTATACTGTACTATTTGTTTTTCTGTATCTTCTACTGTAGGCTCAACAACTTCTTCAGCTTCTACATCTGGCATTAATTCTTCTATTGAAGGTAAATTAAATTCTTCTTCTAATTTTTTTGTCATTTCTTCCTCTTTTTGGAACGAGTAGGTTTATTAAAAATTTGATGTTCTGTTATTACTCTAAAGCCCATTCCTTGTTGCTTACACCATGCTTTTGCCGATTCCCACTTAGCATGATTAACTACTGCCGCTGCTTTATCCATTTGTGTTTTAGCTTCGCCTAATGTTTGCTTTGCTGGTTTTATTTCAACCATTTCTGCATGGTTTCCACCCTGTGAGTCTTTATATACCATTAGTAAATCTGGAACATATGTAGAGTGTTTACCTGTTAGTGGATTTCTATACGGTATTCTATGTGTTTCGCTACCCCAACCTAATACGGCTGGATGATTGTCACACATACGGAATACTGCTAGTTCCCATCCGCTTCTATAACGTGGTGCCTTTTTACCTAAGTATTTACCTGGGTTTGAAACCTCGTAAATGCCTTGCATATAATTTTTAGGCATTGAGTCTCCTTATCTGTCTGGAGTTGTTATATCGGTGATGTCGTATCCTTCGTACATAATTGTTATTCTGTATTGTGATAAACTACTATCTGAATAATCTAATGTGTCAGAATCTATATTAGTAAAAATGGGATTATAAATTTGTATTCTATTAACTGATTGGTTATCTCGTCTTACTATGTTCAATGATTTAATAAAATTGCGATCTTTTTGTAATTTAAATCCGTGTGAATTGACTGCATTTATATCAGCCATATTCATTGGACCTGCAAAATAATAGTTAGAATATTCTTTTAAAAAATTCTGCATAACTGAAGGAGAATGTGTATCGTATGCAATTAACGTAATTGGAGTATATTCGTAATTTGTTTGAACAATTTTTTTAGCATTATAAGCATTCATCGTTATTGCAGATGATGTCCAACTTGGCATACTAACTTGTGCTACTTTGTCAAGTTCTAGGAACCCACCATTGATGTAGTTTAAACTAGCAGTAAAATTAAATTTAGTCCTTGGGACACCCTTGACTACATATCCTTGCGGAGTAGCCTGGTTATATTTGTTATATGCTTGATTAAGTATTGCCATGCTCTAACTCAATAAGTATGTTGACCGTCTATAGGTCAACATAATTACTTTTATGCCTATTATAGGCCTGATAATGTATCTGTATCGCCTGCTGCGTTATGGCTAGCATTGTCGTAGCGAATTTGCATAGTTACTTGTACCATTTCACTTGTACCATAGTTCAAGTCACCATATTGTACGTTAGACAAATAACAACCAACTAATTCCCATGTATCAATTGCGTTTGCTTCTGCTGTACCGTCTAGTATTTGAATTTCCATATTAAACTTATATGCTAATCCACTTATTTGACCTTCGGTATTAGTTACACCAGCGCCTTGGTTAGCATGATCAAGTTGTTGTCTTAGTTGATCACCAACTAGTTTCACAACCTGTGAATTTACGTCATCACGTAAAACAATGCTAATTGGTTCCCATGTGTGCTTACCTGCAATGTACATTTTTGAGTTATATGAATCAACAATAACTTCTTCGTGTGTAATACTTGGACGTCCTGCACTAATTACATTTTGTGTTGACGATGTTCTTGATCCAGAGTCCGATCCCATTCCTGTAAAATTTACTCTGAAACGGTATTGTAATTTGGGCATTAACGTAGCACTTGATCCAATGCCGTTCGTTGGTACTCCAAAATTTGTTGTTACAGCCATATTATTTTCTCCTTTAAACTGTGTAGTTTTCTATATTTAATTACGCAAACTACTTAGTAGTTTTATATATGTATTTATGCAAAAAGGTAAAAAAAATAAAGGCTACTTTATTTTAAGTAGCCCTTATTTAAATTTATTTCATAATATCTAAGATATTATGCTATTTCACCAGTATTTACAATACGGATTGGGATGTATATAAATTCTGCTGATTTAGTTGGTTCAATTGCAACGTCTATCCAAAACTCGTTTGCATCAATTCTTGCTGCTGTATTGTTTGTTTCATCACATACAACTGCAAAGTCTGTTACACCTCTAGTTTGTAAAACGCCTGCTAGGAATCCGTCAAATGTTGCTTTTGCATTTGTTCTTGTGCTTGTATCATTTGGTTCAAACAAGTAAGGACGAGCAATAACTGCAAAACGTTCTCTTAGGTATGCTGTTAAACGAGCAACATTAACACGGTCTAGTGCTGAAGCACTTGCATGTAAAGTTTTCTGTCCAAATACAACCACGCCCTCTGCTGGAAATCTAGCAATTGGGTTTAGTTTGTTTTGATACATTGTATCTCTGTTGCCTTGTGTAAGTGAAACACCTACATATTCGTTTTCTCCATTTAAGTAACCAACACCTGATGCGTTTTGTACTACACCACGTGTTAAGCCTGCTGGTGCAAACCATTGAAAGCTCACGTTATCACTGTATGCATATGTATATAATGCCATGTGTGATGCTGGAGCAACAACTGCTGAACCATCTGCTGGGTTAGTAGTTAATGCGTGTGGATAGTAAACTGCTGAATAAGTATTCTTTGTTACTAGTCCTTTTTCACCGTTAGCTGAAGCGCCTGAGCCTTGTACCCAAGTTACTGCTTCTGTTGGTGTTAAGCGGAATGGTGCGTCAATAATAACAAAACCTGTTTCGTTACGATCGCTGTTTAATGAAATCATTTCATCTGCTAGTTCAGGATAACCTGGTGCTGCAATTAAGCTAAATGCTGCTGTTTCTGCACGTAGTTCTGAAGCTGTTGCTGATGCTTGCATTGCTGCAACTACAACTGCTCTTTGAGCGTGTCTACCAAATGAACCTGATCCATCTGCTTGGTTTCCTGCGTGGTTACGCCATTTCCAAGTTGTTGTTAATGATGTATTGTACTTACGTACTGTACCACCCGAACGACACATGTTAATACCTGTTGTTCCTACTGGGTGTAGTAATGGATTAGCTGCGCCTGTAATCAATGTAGCTTCAAATGCGCCTGCTGCTGTGTCATTAGCTGTAATATCGCTAAACACAACGCCTGCTGATGATGTTTGATCTGCATTGTCTTTTTTAACCCATGCACTACCATTTGAACGGTAAATTACTGGGTATCCAGCTGCGTCAGTATCAATCCAATAGTCACCTGCTGAACCTACTGCTGGTGCTGCTGTTGCATATGTTACGTTAGTTGCACGTTTCCATTTTTGTGTTCCACTATCGCTTGCAACTTCATAAATTGCTAATTCGTTAATGTCACCATCATGCCATACAGTGCCATTTAATGGTGTTCCTGTAGGTTGTGCTGTTTGTGCTGTAACTGCAATGTTAGACCATGCACTTGATACATATGCTTTAACTACAAGTTTCTCAGTGTCTAAGTCTAACCAAAGATCACCTTCTTGTAGTGTACGTGCAATTGCTGCTGAACCATTTTGGTTAATGTCACTTGTAGTTCCGTCTGGTGCACTATTATCTGCATAATGTACCGGTTGTGATACAAATGCTGCTGCTGCAGTTGTGTATTTAGATATAGCTAATTTAAAGCCGCCACTTGGTGAAGTAGTTTTAACCCATAAGTCGCCAACACTTGGTGAACTTGGTTCACTATAGTGTGGAGCAAATGTTGCACCTGTTGCAATCCATGCGCCTGCGCCTGGTGTTGAATGTGCTTTCCAATATTGAACTTCTGTTGAACCTGGTGCTGCATCAATTGATACTAAAGTAGCGCCTGCTACTGAAACAGCAGTTGGTGCTGAACCGTCTGTTAGTTCTACATTTGGTGTAACTGCTTCCCAACCATTAGCTGCATATTTAAATAAGCCAAAGTTAGATTTGCTTGGGTTAACCCAATATGTTCCATTTGCTGCAGGACCTGTTGGTGCTGTGCTTTGTGGACGTAATGTTGTTAGATCTACGTCTGCACGTACAATGTACGCTGCTGAACTTTGACCTAAAAATGAGTATGCTGCTAACAAACCATATTCGTTTGTTTCGTCGCCTTGTTGAACTGTACCACTTACTTTACGGAAATCTACATTACCGAAGTTTTGTGTTAGTTCACGTTGTGATGTTACTAGAACTGGTTTTCCAGCTTTAGCTTTAGCAGTCTGTGCTGCTGTTGATGTTGTACCAGTTGGGTCAACTTTATCTTGGCCAGTTGCAATGAATAACATTGGTACTGTGCCTGTTCCAGTTGGGCCGTAAACTGATTCGTCTGTTATTGTTACCTGTACTCCAGGTGAAACAAGATTTGCCATGATTTAGCTCCTTTAATATTAGTACGTAGAATCGTGTCTACATGTATTTATCGAAGGTGCTTTAAAAAGGGGTGGTTACAGAGTTAAGTATATAGTTTATGATAAGTTTTAGTTAACTTATTGTATCTATTATTGGAAAGTTTGGACTGTTATGTTCATGTATATGACCTTCACGATATGGAGACCAAGCATAGTGTTGATCGTCAGTTCCGTGTCCTACTCCTAATGCAAATTTAAATGATTTATGATTAACTGGATCAATATCCCACTTTAGTAACCATTCCGGCCATGCTTGTTCTAATACTGGGCCACATCTAGTAAATCCAGTTTTTAATCCTAATGTAGTTGCTCTTGCTGCACATAGTCCTGCACTAAAACCTACATGAAAATCAGGAGCAACCATACTAACAGATGCAGTATACACATAACATACATGTCCAAGCATCTGTGGTTGGAATACTTTGTCTTCTGTTTTCATTGCAACAACATTCTCTACATTTGTTGCTGCTAATAGTTTGCTTAAATCTAGCATAGTTTCTAGATTAGTAATTTTTATTATGTTATATTTGTGTTCACCACATTGTGTTGGTGCTTTTCCAACCCATTCATCTATGATAGACATTTGTTCTGGATTTATAGTTTTATCTCTATCAAAATTTCGTTGACAACTTGCTACTTCTCTGAGCATTTCGTCATTGTAATAATTATTGCGTGGGGTGGTCATGTGTATCTCCTATTGTATGTTATATTTATTACAATAAAAATTTTAAAGTTTGTGTACGTAAATCTTCTAGTGTGCCTACATTGTTAATTTGCTTTTCAAAATCCCAACCAGCCCAACTCCATTCACTTGTATGAATATTTGGATATTGTGTTTCCATAAGATCTGGTTGATGTTCAATATTTGCTTTACAAGCAGATCCCCACCATTCAGGTTCAGTATCACGCCATACAACGGCAGTTGTTCCGCCTAGGCGTCTAATAACATTTAGTTCATTAAAGAATCTACAATCGCTAATAACAACATTCTTATCTGTCATTGCAATTTGTCTTTCACATGCTGCTACCCAAATATCTGGATGAAAATGCTTACGCATAACATCTGTACCTACTTGTTGTAGTGCTAATCTAGGCGTAAAGTTTGGAATGCTTAAACGGGTTGCCCACCATTCGTCAACAGTTTCTCGCCACACTCTACTTTCTGGAGTGTTTCCTTCTAGTAGTATTCTATCCCATTGAAATATATTAGCACAAGCATCCTTTAGTACACCTGCAAAACTAATACGATGGAACCCTTCTTCAATTAAGAATCCAGCGGCTGTATCTTTGCCGTGGCCAATTAGCCCACATATTCCTACTACTTTTTTCACACTTATCTCCTATGTCTTGTATACATTATAATAGAATTTTATAAATTTGTCAAGTAATATAATTTGCAACAAACATATTGCAACCAGGAACAATTTTAGGTTCTTTGTTAAACTTTTCTGCCCAATCAAATAATGCGTTTCTTACTTCTTGCCAATGAATATCATCACCGCACAACACTGGAGTATCTTTAAAGAATTCAAGTTGGTCATATACTTCATTGTAATCGTGATCAGCATCTAAGTACACACCATCAAATTGTATGTTACGTAATTGTTGTTTAGCATCTTGAAATGAAGTTGGTATAATATTTTTTACAATATTATAATTAGGATGTTGTGATATTAATTCTGTTAAAATATCTTGTTGAGTTTTGTTACTAGAATATGAACTATTTAAATAGTTATTTACTTCTGCTGTATATGGCATTAAATAATCCAACTGCTCTTGCTCGAGTGTTGGATAGTGCAAGGTAAACAAATCTACTATGTAGTATTCAGTAGTTGGTGGAAGTACATCAAGCCAGCCCCATGTACTACGTCCCCATCCACAGCCAATTTCTAAAAACTTAGGATGACTTGGTAGTTGATCAGATATTTTTTGATAATACTTATGCTGTAATGGATCTACCCATCCTGGAACGTCAGATGCATTAATGCACTGATAAGTTGACATTATTTCTTATCCAATAACAAAACCTAGACCTGATTGTCCATCATTATATAATGTTAACTCAGTTTCTAGTTTGTCAATTTCTGATTGTGCATCTGTACGTAATTGATCAGCGTTCATTGTAGTTCCACCTTGTGGTCCTGCAATCTGTGTAAACTTACCACGTGCTTCTGATATCATAAGTTTTGCATGACATAATGCGTAGTCTTTAAGCCAAGGACCAGCGTACTGATCGCTTATTAAGCCGTCATCAGTTCTATAGTTGTAACACCATAGCACACAATTATCTGGTGCTTTGATTTTTCTATGTAGAATAAGTTTTTTATCTTGATGTCGCCAAGTAAACATAAGCTCTGCTCCAAATAAGCGGCCCATTGTTTCTCTGCTTTGTTGTAGGAAGTCATACTGTGCTAAACTACCCTTACGTGAAGAACCAAGTAAGTACGTTTGCATGTATGCTGATTGGAAAGGTTCAAAGTCGTTACCAGAATTTGCACTTACACCTGTTGTACGTCTAAATATATCACGTACTTCAATTACTTCGTTTGGTAAAGTGTATTCGCTTTGATCCATAAGTAGTTCCAATACAATAAAACTTTCTTCTACTGCATTTGAACTGCGCTGTCTATACTTTTCGAGACTTTTTTTAATGGCTAGTTCGTAATGTTCTGGATCAAGTTCAACATCAACCATTCCTCCGCCTAAACGAAGTTCAATTTCTTTTTGTAATTTAGCTTTTTCACTCATGAATAAATTCTCCTGGTATGCTTTTATCCTACTATGTATTTATCAGTAAGTCTCCAGAAAGTTCCACTAATGTAGTTGCATACTTTATATCTGCGTCAGATATTGTTTTTAATTTGTTAATATCAGGAATTGTGTCATTTGCAAGCATTTCTAAAAATTCATAATTAGATTCATCTGGATTTAAGTAAGATATATCCAATTGATCCATACTTACATGCTTTAATTCATTAACAATATTTCCCAAAAATGGATCTCTAATATCAAAGAACTGATACTTTGCTGTTTCAAATATAAAAAACTTTCTAAATACATAATCATCTTTTATAAATGCACTTAAATGTGGGAAGCGTCTAATAGTTTTTATGCTTTTGTCTCCAAACATTGTACCAGAAAATACATATATAATTTTCCACACACCCATTTTTGTAAGTTCAGATACTGCTATATCAAAATCTTCTCTATCTTCAAACAGTACGATATTACTGAATCCTTGCTTTTGTGCTGATGCAAGTGTTAGTAATCCTAGTTGTTGATCTAATGACATATTACGTGATGGAGTTTCTGTGTTCTTACAATCTACAATGATAGCAAATTTATCTTCATCGTTCTTATTGAAGATTTCATACGGACTAATAAACATATTTAGAATACCGCCAGTATTATTGTTTCATCATTAAACCTACCATTAAGTTTTGTTTCAGTTGTTTTTAATGTTTGAAACAACTTCTCTGTTTTTGACTTTGTAGTTTTTTTAATTATTGGCAAAAACTCATCAGTCTTACGTACTGTGCGTTGTACACTTTTTTCTTCATTATAACCTTGTAGCGTTGTTCCTTTTACACTAAAGCCAGAGCCATCTCTACCCATGCCTGTTGGATCTATATTACTTGCATAATACAATCCAATTTTACGATTCTTACAATTAAATACCATGGCAATATTTGCACCAATTAGTTTTTCTGCAGGTATACTTGCAATACCATAATTGGTATCACTCATTTTGAATTTCAACTTTTTAACTAATTGATCTGCAGGCTTAAACTTTGCTTTACGTGGCTTTCGTTGTGCTTTATTTTCTACAGAAATAATGTCACATGCATCAACAATACGTTGGAACATTTCCAATATACTTTTTGATTGTTTAGATGTTAAATGATTGTATCCTTCTTTAAGCTGAGAATACATATCTTGATCATGTTCATTCATCTTTTTAAGTTTAGCACTAGTAGGAAAATTTACTAAATCATAAATTTCATCACGTTCACCTTGATACCATGTTTTAATTAAACGTGCATGTCCTGCTTTTGCTTGTTCACGTCTAAGTATTTTTGCTGGTTCAAATTCTTTTAATGCTTTAGTATCATGCGTTTCTAAAAATGAAACTACAAATTCTTCTATTTCAGTAGACATTACAATACATGCTTCACGCATGCGTTCTTGTATAGTTGGAATGTGTACTCCAACTTTCTCTTTAGCCTCTTCTTGTTTTGTTTCAACAATTAGAGAGCCTTGTTCAATTGCATGTGCAACACGCTTTTTAAGAAATACTGTAATAGGTTTTACCTCGCCCATTGTACCAGGTAATGTTTGCCAATAATCATCATGTGCTTTACAGTAATCAGGCATACCATTTAATAGTAACTTTGCTGTAATTGCAGCACTAATACTTAGTGCATGACCGGGTGCTAATTTTACTGCCTTAATGTCAGATTCAGTATAGTCATCAGGTAATGTTCTCATCCATTGTAGAACTGATGGATACAAATCTGCGGGCTTATAATTTTGGTAATACCAATCTCTATCAATTACTGATTTTTTATGAAACTTTTCGCCGGTTAATTCTTCCCAACCTTCCCATGATGGTTCCATCAACTTGCTACCACGTTTAATTCGAGGTGCTCCACGCACTACTTTCTTTTTACGAGGTTTTACATTTGTTCTTGCCATTTGATTTCTCCATTGAGTTTAGCATACATGTTAATACAGTTTGGTAGTTTTGTCAACCTACTCGTTTTCAAACTCATTATCTAGTGTTTCTTGATCAACATCTTCGAACCATACATCTTCCATTGCAATTACGTCTGCTGGCATATCTTCGAATTTTATAGT
>JACKZZ010013461.1_pt1 | contig 23339 bp, 39 predicted proteins | sample 8027871 | NCBI WGS metagenome assembly JACKZZ01 (sample SAMN15724774, study PRJNA655200) | protist metagenome | isolation source: fluorescence activated cell sorting (FACS) single amplified genomes of... | place: USA: West Boothbay Harbor, Gulf of Maine | collected 2000-07-19 | reverse complement strand
CTTTTTACGATGCGTAAATAGTCTTCGTGATGTTCTGCAACTTTCTTAAGCCATTTCATTGATTAGATATTAAACAAATGTAACGATTATTTTCTAATAGTGTATAGACGTAGTTTTTAACAAAACGTTGTGCATAAAAAAAAGCGCCCATTTCTGAACGCTTCTTCGATTTGAACACACCTAACTTAAAAAGGTAAGTCGTCTAATTGCTTTGGTAAGTCTTGTGGCATATCTTGTTTAGGTGCTTCAGCTTCTTTGTAAGGTTCTGAAAACTTCAAGCTTAAATACTTTGTGCCGTTCTTTGATTCGTTTAACCATACTGCAACATCTTTGGCTTTGCCGTCTATCATTGCTTTGCCTTTGTAGTCTGGGTGCTGCTCCGTCTTTTTGTAGTCGTTCTTAAAAATTGCACCTGTGTTGTTTTTCTGTTCCATTTACTTTATTGTTTTACTTAAAATGTATGCGCTTAACGTCTTTCGTGTGCGCCTTGCTTTCAATTCTAAAAGCTTCTTTTCTTCGTCTGTTACTCTTAATGTAATCACTTTACTTTTTCGTGTTTTCATTCGATTAGTGTTTTGTAATATTCACGACATTCTTTTACTCTGTCGTAGATTGCTTTTACTACGTCTTTGTCATACTTTACTTCAAACGTTTTTATTCGTCTTTCTGCTGGTATGTTATCGAAGTTGTGCTGCGCTTCAACGTGTGATCGTAGTTCTTCGTTTTCGTCTATTAAATGTTCTTTCCAATGCGCACGTCTTACTTCGTCTTCTACCATAAGTTCTGGCGTATTGATTAAGCAATAACATAAGTAAGCTTTGCGTTTACCTGTTAAAGCCATATAGCCTTGTAGTTGGTAGTAGTAGTCTTTGTTCGGTATGTCTTCAGCAAAAAACGGAAAGGTAGTAGCGTCCCAAGAAGATTTGACATCTAGTATAATATCCGTGTTTACGTCTGGCGTTCCTGTCAAGTAGTCGTTTGTAAAGTGTTCTTCGTTCTTGTACATAAAACCCAAGTCTAAAACGCTTTCACATAGTTTGATTCCTTCGTCTTCTACTGCGTTGCCTTTGTCTGTGTATCTACTTGAAAACTCTTTACGTTTGCCGTACATTTCTTCTATTGCAAGTTCTTGTAAGTATGTCTTGCAAGTCTTACTTAACGTTTCTGTTTTACTTCGTGAATTGGTCATTATTTTACCAATGGAAGAGCAGCGAATCTTCAACATAATTCAAGTGCTTTAGATTGTACGTTAGTTAGTGCAAACTTGTCTATTAGTTTGTCTTTCGTAATCTTGCCTTCTTGTACTGCAATAAGTGCATCTGCAAAACGTTTAGTGTTTAGCTTTTCTTTCTTGACTACAGTTACTTGTTCACCAGCTGCGTCTGTGTCTTTGTCTGTTACTAAACCAAGTGCAGAAGAAAGTGCGTAACGTCTAAAGTATGTTACACCACTACCGAAGCTTTGATAGTCGTTCATACCTTTTAGTGTTGCTTGTGGTATAAGTGTGTTGCTTTCTAACGTTTCACCGCTTTCTACGTGAAAGATAATAGTGTTTAAGTAGTTATCTTCTTCGTGTGTGTTAATTAGTTGTGTAAATCCTAATCCGTGTTTTTCTAATAATGGATTAATCTTGTCGAAAATCGTAGGCAAATCTGCATAAGAATAGCCCAAACCTTTTGTGCCTTTAAATATAGGCTTTACTTCTTGCTGAAAAGCTGCAAGTGCTTTAAATAAGTGTTTCATAACGTATATATATTAAGTGTTTGTGTATACAAATATAGTAATTTATTGTATATGTTTTACTTTTTGTTTATACAATTCTATAATATCTTTTAATTCTTCACGTGTATACTTTCGTGTCTTGTGTGCTTCTTCGTGTAGGTTTATAAGTTCTTCGCCTCCTATTCGTTTTTCTATGCCTATTTGATAGTTAAGTAAGTTTCCGTGTTTGTGTTGGTTACAGGCAACGCATTGACCGTGTACGTTTCTTTCGTCAAATGTTACCGCTTTATGTGTGCCGCTGCTAAAATAGTGTCCAGCGTCAAACTTACCTGTTAGTAAAGTGTCGCAGCTTATGCAGTTTTTGTTTGCATCACGTCTACGAATAAACGAATTAAAATAAGTCTGTGCCTTCTTCATTAAACTTTGCACCGTTTCAAGTTCTTCTTTCAATTTCTTCTTTTCTTTTTTCCAGTTCTTAACTTTTGCAGTTTGTACCCATACTTTAACGCATTCAGACTTAAAGCAGTATTTTTGGTTAAAGTGCTTTGCTTCAAATTTGTCTTTGCAGTTTTTACAACGTGGCATCGTCTTTTTGAAATATGTAAACTTCTTCTACGTTACAATCTATGTTAGTGCAAAAGTGTACGTTTATTATACCTTCGCCTTCTAAATTAAAGTCTTCGTATTCGTGTTGCTCTTGCCATTTTATTGGCTCTGCGCATTGTGGACATTTCATATTCCTTTGTGTAAGTTGGTTACTAATTTATTTAACTTGTCTATTTCGTGTTTATGTTCTGCTATTATAATTTGGTTACGTAGGTTCGCTTTACATTCTAAATAGTATTCATCTTCAAACTGTAAAAAAACGTTGTGAAAGTGTTCTATGTCGTTTGCGCTTTCTTGCATAGAATTTATTAAGTCTGTTCTGTCTTCGTGTTTTTCACGTAGTTCTTCAAGACTTGACTTAAACTTTATCAAGGTAGTTTTTAGGTTTATCTTGGCTTTTAATATTTCTAAACTATTCATCTTTCTTGTGCGTAAATTTTATTGTAAACATTTGGTGCTGGATTTTCTTGCTCATAATACAAAAACTTTTCGACATCGAACCACATAATTAATTGTCCTATCTTACCAGCAGAACGTGGCTTAATCTTGTTAAAGTTTATAGTTGCTTGGTTGTAGCTTAAGTCTTCACGGTGTACAGTAATCATACACTTACCACTATTGAACCATTCAGAACCACCTTTTAAGTCATACGGTGAAGGAACACTTCTTTTTCCGTTTATCTTTTCTGTAAGCTTTGGGTGTATAATTGTGTGTAAGTGTAGTTCGTTGTCTTCTGCTATTTGGTTTCTATATGGTAGCACTACTTCTAAATATTGTGCGTAACCTCCGTAGTCGTGGTATGGGTGGCTTAAGTCTTTCCAACTGTCAATACTTGCAGTTTGTAGTCCGTTTTTTTGTTTAAGTTCTACTGCATAGTCGTAAAATTGAAACGGTGTCATTTTTGCTTTTACGTCTTTCTTTGTTAGTATGTGAAAGTGTTCAAATATCCAATCTAAACTGTTTGTGATTTCTCTGTCTTTGATCACATTGTTTTCTAACGGATTAAAGCTTTTACCTGTAAGCTTGTGTATTAAGTCTGCAACTATTTCTACGTTGTTGCCTACGTCTGGAAAGTAAACTAAATGCTTCCAACCGTAAAACTTACTTGTGTTTAGTAAACATTCCATAAGCACTTGTGTTTTTCCCGACATTGGGAAGCCTGTCCAATCTGTGCAGTTGCCTAATTGCATACTGTAGAATTCGTCTAAACCTTTCCAACCTAAATACTTACCTTTTTGATTGTAGTTATCTCTGTGCTTAAATATTTTGTCTATTATGTCGCCTGTTTCTGTTACCTTATAACCTTCTATTCCCACGGTGCTTTAAATTTATTAAGTGTTTTTAGTTCGTGTTTTGTTTGTTCCTTCTTCAACCAATTCTTGCAAGTCAAATATAGCGATTTGTATTTCTTATTGTTTTTAAAGTTCTCTATGCTATCAATACACGAATCAATAGTTTTCTTTTCGTAGTCAGCTTCTAACTTGTTAAACTCTGAAACAGACATAGACAAATGCGCAAAGCGCCTATATATATCTTTTTCATTTACACTATCACTTACACTTACACTTACAGTAGACGAAACTGAACGACCGTTAACGACCGTTGCATTTCGTTTACGTACTTCAGCGCTTTTCTTTCCAGCTTCTTTTCGTTGAACGTGTTGCTTTTCCCATTTCTTTAAGTCACGTTTTAAAGTGTGTTTAATGTTTGCAAATACTGCATTGATTAACATACATTCACTTACAGGCGATTCGTCATTAACGTAAGCAAAAATGTGTTTTATAAGTTCTCCAGCCTTATCATCACTTAATGCGTCAAAGGTTTCTTTCCAATCTGCATAAGCAACAAAAGACTTTTTATTTTCTGCCATAAATTATTGTAAAAAAAAAGTGCAGCGCTTTCGGTGGGTAGGAACACTTACTAACGCAACACTTAAAAATTTTGATTGTCCTACCAACATTGCAAATATAATTAAAATTCTAAACTCAAAAATTTTATAAGTTCTTTTTCTGTTATTTCTTTTTTGTTTAGATATACTCTGCCATTTTCGAAAGTGTCACCTTCAAAGGTTATTAGATTATAACCGTAATACTTCCAATTATCGTCTAATCCTTTTTTAATCCACCTATGAACGTTTTTGATCATCTTGTATTGTCCTACACTTGGTTCTACATTTCTGCATTTTATTTCTAAAAGTGCAAAGCTTTTTGTTTTCCAATTCCATAGCATAAAGTCTATGTCGCTAACGCTAAAACCTGTGCTACTATCTGGTAGGCTTCTACGAATCCATTGACTAAAGTAAATGTCTCTTATTCCGTGTTTTTCTTGTCGTGTCATAATCCTTTAAACATACATAAACCAATAAAAGTAGACCTGTGATTTCTTAAATTTCCTACAATCATTCTATTATACAAATTAGAATCGTAGTAATCTGGTAGACTTCCGTTTTTATCTATTCCAACAAAAAAGTGATGTTCATTATAACTTAAATCTCTATAAAGCTGCTTGGTATTTTTACAAGGAAACTTTATACGTATTTTCTTTTTCATTTTATATGAATAACTTTTATTGAGTAAACTTTTTTCTTTACTGTATTGTGTGCCTTCAAATAAATCAAACTGACTATCTTCTATAAAATTTTGACTTGTTTCTATAGTTATTTTTTTGTTCGTAATATCTATTATACCCATAGAAAGTTTATTATCATTCATTTCTTTTATAGATGTTACAGGTAATTTATTTAATAAATTAGTTGTGTCTATTGCATCTTGTTTTAAGATTTTTCTCATTTTTATAGGCTTATAACTGTTTTCACGTCTGCACGTCATAGGTTCAACTTCTACTTCATAGATTTCGTGTTTTTTCATACTAAACCTTTCTACAGGATACATTCGCACTAATTGTAAAGTATCCATATTTAAACCAATAGTGCAATGAAAAGTACCTTTAAGCTTGTTATTGTGTTCCCATTGTGCAATGGCAACTTGTAAAAAATTAATTTTCATCTGCTAAACTTTTTAAGTGATCACCGTGGCATCGTAAAGGCGCACAATGACAACCTAAAGCTTTACCTTTTAATTCTTTTACTTTGTTATGTAAACTTCTTTTGTGTTTAAAATACTCTATATATCCGTCACAAACTTCATCTCTATTACCGTCAGTATCTAAAAAAAAAGGATTGCCATAACTACTGTATCTATCTATTTGATAGTATAAACCGCGTTCTTTTGCTTCTTTTAATACGTGGAAATGTTTGTTAATGTTAATTACAATAGTTTCGCCACTTGATAATTTATCTATTAAGTCTTGTTCTTCTTGACTTATTTCTGTTTGACTTACTTTGTTTTCTATTCGTTCAACTATCTTCTGCTTATAGGCAGCAGCTTTTTGTTCTTTTATTTCTTTTGCCTTTTTTAAAATGTCTTTATCTGTTGCAGCTACAAATATACCTTCGTTTTTTTGTTGTTTAATTTCTTTACTTGCTTCTTTCCAATCGTTAGCAACTTCTTGAACTTTCTTTGCAGTTATATTTTCACCGTGTTTTTCTACGGTTTCTTGCCAAACTGCATTTTGTACTTCAGGTTCTAAACTTGTTAAAGGTCTTACGTGACGTTCTAAAGTAGGTTTGGGACCCGTGGGTCCTAAATTATCCATTGTTTTTTTTGAACTTATTAATCTGTTTGCAACTCTACTTGGCATCTGCCATTTTTCTTGACAATATTGTTCAAAGCTTTTGTACTCTATTCTATAAAGTTTATTTTCTCTTATTTCTAAAAGTGCTTGTCCTACTTCTACAAAGGTGTTTAAACCTTTTTTAATTGTAGTTTCGTGTTTTTGTAATTCTTGTTTTTCGTTTGTTTTTAGTTCTTCCATTTTTAATCGTATAAATTATTGTTTAACCTTCTTTTTATTATGTTTAAGTCAGCTATTGTAGTAGCTTTTCTTACGTCTTTTTCTAAATTGTAACGTTCTTTTGGTACAGGTATTTTACCAAATATTTGTTCGTATTCTTCTGTGTCTACTTTTAGCATTGCGTCTTTAGACTTTGTTAAGTCGTTGTAACGTTTTATGCCGTGTATGATCGTAGCGTGATTCCTATTAAAAAACGAACCTATCTTTTGAAAGTTCATTCCGTGTTTACGCATTATCGTATACATATACATACGTTTGTTTATTAAAGGTGAAAAACGTTCTTTACTGGCAAGTCCGTCTTTTTCTATTACCTCTTTAATCAAGTCTTCCATATATCCAAGTTATAAGTGCGCAGTATATTATTTCTGTTAGTCGCATAGTTCAACTTTAATAATTAAGCCTTTCCACAAGTTAAAGGCGTTTATTGCATCGTGTCTGTTGTATGCCTTTATGTATTTAATTGCATAGCTTACTGGTGCGCTTGTGTCGCTTCCTTTGTAAGTCTTGTAAGTTACTCTATAAGTGTTTAACATTTCTTCACGTTTTAGTAAATAGTCAAAATAAAGACTGTCGTTGAAATTATCCCAAAATTCAAGTTTAAATGGTTCTATCATATTATTTGTCTTCGTTTAAAATTCGTTCAAGTTCTGAACATATATCTTGTTTAGAATAGTATAAAATGCCTTCACATTCTAAAGTATCCATTCTTACAAAAGTTGTAGTTTCTTGATGTTCTTCGTATTGTATTTGATCAGTAAAAGAATTAAAACTTACTGCTTCGTCTATCCAGTATGTTTCTTGTTCTATGCAAACACGAAAAAAAGCGTCGTGTATTCCAAATTCTACAATATCGTCTTCAATGTTGAATATATCTATTTCGCCTCTCATTATCCAAAAATTAAAAGTGTGTAATAAAATATCGTAACCAATCCAAAAAGCGACATAGCGCCAAGTATAAAATCTGTTGTTTCCTTTTTCATAATCTATTTCCAATTATAATTAATAGTTAATAATTCATTTACTTGTTTACTTCTTTTTTTGTATAACGCTTTTTGTTTTTTAACGTTTATTAATGTGTTATTTAATAATATTTGTGCTTTCAACATATCTATTTGGTTTTTAAATTTATCAATTGAATAATATCTTCTTTGTCAAGCTTGTCATAAACTTGCTTTAATGTAATTCTAAACTTTGGTGGTTCGTGTTTATACTTGCCTGTTTCTAACAATCCGATTTTACGAAAAAGCGAAACATCTAACCTTGTTAATTTATTTACTAAATAATCTTTTGTCATAATCTATTTATTTAATTCGTTTTTAAGTGTTTCTAAAAATATTTCGTAATTGTGGTCTCCGTAATTGTTTTCTAAAATACCAGCAACAGAAGCCGCAAAGTCTTTTACGTTTAAGTCTTCGTCAACAATGCGTATAGCTTTGTCTAAAAGTTGTTCTAATAATTTTGTTTTTGCTATCATTTTTTTAAGTGTTTTAAATAATTGTGTATACAAATATAACAACTATTACTAATTATCAACACTAAAAGTTACGTTTTTAACAAAAAAGTTTTAGAAAAGGTGTGTAAGTCTTGCTACTTGTCCGTTTTCACGGTGGTGTATAAAGCCTTCTACGGCAGCTAATGAAAGATAGCCTTTCCTGTGATGCCAACTGTCGCTTGACGAAGGTGAACGCAAAGATTCCACGGTTACACCTATATAGTCTTTACTTGTTTTGTGGTGTACGTGATGCGTGTAAACATATCTGTGTTTAGTTTCTGACCATTCCATAGGAAATTCCGTAGCCATAAGCAACGGTAAATCTTGGTGCTTTGCGCCGTCGCCGTGTGTAGTTCCTATAAGATTGCTTCCGAAAGAATACGCTTTACGGTGTGCTATTGAACAGTCGAAACTTATTTCTTTGTTGTTTCTAAAGTACGTTTGTATAACGTCAGCAAGAAAAAAACCGCTTTGGTAGTCGTGGTTACTTGGGTTGTAGGTAAAGTGTACAGGTGCTATTGCAATCAGTTGTAAAAGTATATCAACATAAAGTTGTTTAGCTATTAAGAAATTACTGTACCATTGACCGTCTGTATCTTGTGGCGTTCCGCTGGTAGTAGTTCGGTGGGGTGTGTCTATGTGCAGAATATCGTTACCGCCGATAAATAAAATCTTATCAATAGGAAAGCCTTGCGCTTTGTTTAGAATGCCTTGTACGCCTTCTTTGACACGTTTAACTGCAATTTGATTGTTATAGTCTTCGCCTGTTTCGAATGAATCTGCAAGTTTGCCTATGTGAATGTCTGCTGGGTCAATTACTAATAAATAGTCTTTCTTTTCTTTGGTTCGTTTTAACGTTGGGTATTTAGGCGCAAATTGCTTTAAGTCTTCTATAAGCTTTTTACTTAATTCTTCAATTTGCTTTTGTGATTCGTCTTTATGTAAAGGATTCTTAAAGAATAAACTAGCATCTTTTGTTTTAAGCCAACCGTGTTTAACGCTTTCAACGTCTACACCAGCTTGTTCTGCTGCTGCCTTAACGCCTCTGTATTGAAATATTAATTGTTGTTCGTCTTCTGTTAGCCTATATCTTTTGTTCATAAGAATTTTTTAACTAATTGCATAACTGCCAAAACAAGAACGATAAGAAAAACCCATAATAAATAGTTAGGTTGTTTACTTGCTTTTGCTTTCTGTACTTCTACTCTAGTTTCAAATCTTATAGTGTCTCTGTGTATCTTGTATTCTATTCGTGTTTCTAACCTTGTTTTCGGTACAAATACGTTCTCATAGTGTACTATAGTGTCCTTACTACTAAAGTATTTTTCGTATACAATAGTGTCGTGAACAACAACAGGTACAGAATCAATTGTAGCAATCCTTATCGTGTCACTTGAAATAAGCGGTTTTAAGCCTTTTTTAAGTGCCTTTTGGTAGTGATAGTTCGATGAACAACCAAACAGCGTTAGAACGCAAATAAGACTATAAATTCGCATATTCTTCTTGTACGTTAAAACTTGGACAAGCTTTGTTTGCATATTCGTTGTGTCCGTGAATCGTCATATCTTTATTATACTTATAAATTAGTTCGTGCATAAGTTTTATAAGTGAATCTTTCTGTGCTTGTGTTCGTGTATCTTTAGCTTTCTTCATATCTTTAGACATACCACCGACATAACATAGACCGATGCTGCCTTTATTTTCTCCAGAACAATGAGCACCTTGTTTGTTTATTGGTCTGCCTTCTTCAATAGTTCCGTCTATATGTATCAAGTAATGGTAGCCTATATCGTTAAAGCCTCTTTTTAAGTGCCACCTTCTAATATCTGCAACATCGTGTTCACGTCCTTCTGGTGTAGCCGTGCAATGAATTATAATCTTATTTACCTTTCGCATTTATGTCTTTAAAGTCTTGCGTAACTTCCTTTGCTCTGCTAAACAAGTTTTTAAGTGAAGTCCATAAGTCAATGCCTTTGACTGCTTTTATATTTTCGTTCAAAGAAATTACTTCAATTGATACTAAAACTAAAGCAAGTATTTTAGTAATTAGCAGCTCTACGCTAAAAAATGTTAACACTATGTCGTTGATAATAAAATAATCTATTAAATAGAATAGCATTACCGTAACTTCATAAAGCAATATTTTAGAAATTACTGCGCTTAATTTTCTTGACGTTATTGGCGTCTTCATTTTGCGAGATTTCCAAACGCCTGTAATCGTATCAACAATTACAGAAACACCGATTAAAATAAGTATGCCACTTATAGGCATAAAAAAAGAAGAAATAATTCCAAGCAGTTGCATAGAGTAGGCTTTTAGTTTTAGTTGTAATATTAGTAACTGCGTTTTCATTGTTCAAGTTGCTCGGTTAGTTGGTAGGTTAGGTAAATTGCAAGAAAACAACCAATAGCTTTTACGTGAAAAGTATTATCGTAGAACATTCCAAAGGCTGCAATGTAACCTGTAATGAAATATAATATGGCTAAAACTTTTGTATGCATTATTCTACAGGCATAGGTTCAGACCATTCAGCACTTGCCATAAGCGTTAAGGCTTGTTCGTGTGTCAAAGTTTGTAAAGGCGTTACCGTACCGTCTGCTATGAACGTTGGTTCTGCATTCCACTTTATTACAAATTGTGTTTCGTCTAAACTTTTACGTATCGTGTTTTCGTCAGTTTCGCCTACTTGACTGAAGTCAATGTTTGGTAAATCTGCAATGTTTATTATTGCGTATGTTTCTGCTTGTTTTGTACTCATTTTTTTATTTGTTTTTTTATTTGTTTTTATGTTGGCACATCTGTGCTAAAAGTTGTAAAGTTTGTCATTGTTCCGTCATTACCTCCGCTTCCATTATCTGTTAATGTAGGTGCAGTGTCACCATCACCGCATCTCCACCAAGACAAAAGTGATAGACTACTTATGTCATTAGGTTCACCACCGTTGTAAATGCTTGTAATGTCACTTTGTGACAACTCTGAATTGAATAGTGAAGTTTCATCTATATTACCATCAGAATATAATCCTGTTTCTGTTCTGCCTATATTTAGACTTCTATTACCATTTTCCATAGCAACATAAGTGCCGCTATTAGAATTAGTATCATCTATGCGTACACCATTTAAGTAAACTTTTATACCACTTGATAATCCACTACCGTTATAAGTTGAGCAAATATGAATCCATTGATTCTCGTAACTTGTTAAAGGTGTATTGTAAAGTCTGCCTATTCTACTATTGTTACTTGAATCATATAAAAACAATCCTAACTTATCAGAAGCGTTAGTGTTTAAAAGATATTCATAATTGCTTGAAAATACTAAACCTTTACTTAATACATAAAATCTTGTAGCATCAGTCATTTTAACCCAAGTAGAAATAGAGAAAGGAGAATCAGTAGTACCATCGCCAAAAGATAAATTACTATTGTCTGATACTTCTACAAAGTCATCCACACCGTCTAATGCTATGCTCTTTGTATTTGTAAAACTTGATGCAGTTGGTACGTCTGTGCTTCTTACAACTGTATTCTCTAATGTTCCGTTATTGCCTCCGCTACCACTATCAGTTGCAGTTGTTCCTGTTCCTTCAAAACGCCACCAACTAAGTGGAGAAAGACTGCTTATGTCGTTAGGTACACCGCTATTGTAAATGCTTGTTACGTCGCTTTGTGACAACTCTGTATTAAATACTGAAACCTCATCTATATTTCCATTAAAATAATTAGAACCGTTGTTCCATTTGCCTATAAGCCAATTCGCTCCGCTATTTGAATAAGCGCCCGTTGACGTTCCTTTACTTACGTTATCTAAATACATTTCAAGCGTAGTGCCGTCATAAGTTAGCACAACTTGATGCCATCCTGATGTGTCTGTAAATGCTACTACAACCTCTGTCGCACCGTTGTTATATATTCTTGAATATAGTTGATTATTGTTTATAAATATATCTACACCTTTTGAAGTTCCTATACTGTTTATTCTACTTGATATAATAGATTGATTCGAAGATGACGTATCGTCACTTTTAAACCAAGCAGAAACACTAAATGAAGTTAAAGAAGTAAAAGCATTTCCACAATCGACATAAGCATCAATGCCGTCTAATAGTATGCTCTCTGTATTTGAAAATGGAGGAGTATCAGGCGTTCCTGTTATGTTAGTTTCACCGCTCCAAGACGTTGCTTCTGATTCACCAAATCCAAGCGTGTTATTTTTAGCAGCTTGTCCATAGCCTAAACTGTTGTTTATTGCTGCTTGTCCCCAATCTATTGTATTTGCCATTTTCTTATGTTGTTATTTCACCGAATAAATACCACGTATTCGTATCTGTTTTTAATAGTGTTGCTTGTGAATACTGCGCTGACAGACTATCTTTTGCGCCTTCGCTTTTTAATGTTACACCGCTTACAGGTACTATTTGAACGCTTCCGCTATCGTTTTGTATTATTTCTATCCGTGTTCCTATATCAAAAGCTACAGAAGTGTTGTTAGGTATTCTTGCAATTACGCTTGTAGCATCTGCCAAAAACACGGTCTTATTCGCATCTACTAAACTAAAGTTATAAGTGCTATTAGTTGTAAATATTAAGCTACTGTTTTTTAATTCTGCGCCTGTTATCTTTTTAGAAACATAACCACCAGCACCGTCATCTTCAGCAATTGCAAATTCGTCTGTACTTGCTAAATTACTTGCCTTTGCCGTTAGTTGGCTTATCCGTATTTCTGCCATAGTATTTTTTTAAATATAGTTCTAAACGTTTAACGTTTTTTGCTTTTGGTTTGTACTTCATAAAACCCAACCTGTAAAATTATTGTAAGTATTTGGGTACATATCACTTCCGCTATTTGCATTGTATTCTGGAAACAATGTACTATTTTGACAAATGTAGTCTATGAACCTTTCTTTGTAATGGTCGTAAGTCTTTCTTTCTCGTTCTATTAAAAAGTCTATTTCGTCTTTACTTACAGTTTCGCTATTTTCTGCTCCGTGTTTATATACGCCTTTGTTGCCTATTGTAATAGCTGCAAAAGGCAAATACTCTAAAAGACTTGCGTGGATTAGACAAGGCTTAATATAAGTCGTTAGAAGGCTTAAATATGGGTCTGCTAAAGTACCAGCAATTATGTCTGCTTGTATCTTTTCAAGTAGTCTTGTTCCTAACATACCTTGTATGTGAATATCTTGTGCAATAGAAACGTACTGAATAAACTTGTCTACGTCTACATTTCCGTTTACAGAAGTAAACTTAACAACGTCATTTCGTGAAATTAAAAGTGCCTTCATTTTTATTGTCTTTTGTTACTTGGTAAAAAACCTCTGTTCTTCATATCTATTGGTCTTTCAGAAACTAATTTAGGATTCTTAATTACATATCCGTATTTAGCTGCTTTTGCACCAGCAATTTTTCTTGCCTTTGGACTTTTAACGTCTATTCCTGTACCTTCAAAAGCCACATATATTTGTTTGTTCCAACGGTGGTGACAGTTTCCGCCACCTTTATAAAGCCATATTGAATAAGTGTCTGTGCCACGTGGTCCCCAACCTGGGTTAACTGCTACGTTTTCCATTCTTATAATATCTTCTTTTCGATATATCTTATTCTTTTCTGTCATAAGTTCGCAAAAGGTTCTTACTTGACCTGTTTTGCCACCATTCATACCACCAGCATAAACATACCTTGTAATAAACTTAATACCGTCTATTACTTCGTCTTGTGCGCTTTTTGCGTTTGGATTTGCAGTACCTGTTGAAACAAGGTTTATAAGTTTGTCTTTTAAGCTTAACTTAACTTCTGAAGATAATAGTTCGTTTTCTTTGTCGTCTATGTCGTAGTCTACTTCGTATTCATCAAGTAACAACCAATCTTCGTGTGGTTCTTCACCCAAGTCTATGAAGTCTTGTAAGTCCTTGTTTATTTCGCTTAATTCTACGCCTGTTTCTTCTTCAAGTTCTTCTGTTCCTACTTGAACACCTATTTCTACAAACTCAAGTGGTTTAAGTGTCTTAAAGTACAAGTTTAAGCTTATTCCGTTATATGCAAGTATTTCGTCAAATGCGTCTATTAAAAGTTCTTGCATTGGTTTAATTACCATATTGTTGAATAGTGCAAAACTGTCTTTTAGTTCGTCTGAATTACTACTAAAGCCATTACTTGAAGCAATACCAAAAAGTAAAGGTGAAGTAACGTTATGTGCTAACATTATCTTGCGTAGACATTCTTCAGAAAGCGTACTGTACAAGTCTGGTGCATCGTTTACAGGCATTGCGTCAACACTTGTTTTACTTTCTGCGTTGTTGTTAAATGCAACAATCAACTTTTCACCGTAAGTACCTGTAAGTTGGTTAAGCACTTTGTTCTTGATCAAGTGTTGTTGTTCTTCGCTTGGTATTCCGTTATTAAAGTTTACTACCGTTCTACCACTAAAGCCGTTGTTTACTTCGTTAATTAGGTAGCAGCTTATGTCTTCTTCTAAAGCACAATAAGGTAAGCCACCTGTATAGTCTACAAGTGCGAAATATTTCATACCTACACTATAAGGTTTTACCATTAGTATTTCAAGTCCGTCTTTTGAACAACCAAAAGCACTAATTCTTTTAGGTGGGTATTTCTTTACGTCTGACCAATCGTCTGAATAATAGTAAGCTTCTATTTTGCCTTCTTCGTTACACTTCTCTGGTCTTAATAACTGAACAGGTATATGGTGAACGTTTACAATCTTCTTACGGTCTTTAGAATATATTACTTGCATTGCACATTGACCAAGTAGTTTTAAGTCTGTTACAAGTTGTCTAACGTCTTGCTTCTTAAACAACGACATCATAACCGCATAATCATTAGGCTTTACTTGTGCGTCTGTTGCGTTTAAGCCTTTACCGTATACCAACCTTGTAATGTTGTTTATGATAGCATTGTTTGTTGTGCTATTAGTGTACATATTGATAAGGTGATTGTAATATAAATTGTCTTCACCGTATTCTACCCAATCGTTGCGCTTACTTTCTGTTATTACAGGTGCTTCGTATGTGCTTAATTCTAGTAAGTGTATATTATTACTCATAAATTATAAATTCGTTATTTGAAACGTTAGACGTATATTGTCCGTCATTGACTGAATAGTTTACTACAGGCGTTTGATTCGTGCAGAATATTCTGTCTTTATGTACTGTTGTAGTTCCGTTTTTTAGTGTAAGCTTATAAAAGTTGTTTTCAATTAAGCTAAAGTCACCGTTTACAAAAGTAGCGTTTATTGTGTCGTAGTAGTCGCCATTTGTAAAACTTGTAATTGTAATAGTCACTTCTTCGCCTGTTGCTTCGTTCTGAACAAGTAACGTATCGTAAGTTTGGCTTCTTGGTATGAAGCTAAAACTTTGCTCTGTTGCTATTGCTTGAAGTATTACCATACTATAATAACTTAAAAAGTGTAAATCTGTTTTCTTTTCGTGTTTATGTAAATAGAAAAAGCACCCCGAAAGGTGCTAAATCTACGTTATGAAAAGGAAAGGAAATTTAATCCGTTACAATATTTGCATCGTCAGTACCATTATTAAATACTGCCGCAAGTTGTGCTTCCGTTGTGCAATCAATAAAGTTTGCTGGAAGTTCTTCTTGTGCAACAAATGTCAAATTTTCATAGCCATTGAACGAATCAAGGCTACTTCCAGATGCTATAGTTCCAGAGCTCATATCTGCACCTTGGTCTAATCCAACCAAAAAGAATTGGTCAGTCATTGTTCTAACAACAATACGTGGTCTTCCGTATGCCAAAAGTTTCACGTTTTTAGTTGTTGCAGCATCTTGTCGCTTTAGATTCATCACTAAAGTTTGTTCGAAAAATGTCGTACCATTATCGCGCGACGCGTTAATACTGGTATTGAAGGAATTGGCTGTAGACTTTAATTCGTATTTATACAAATTTAAAGGCGTTGCCGTGTCAATAGGCACCCAAGTGTCTAAAACGTCTTCACTTCCTACAGGTGTAGTAAGATACGTTGCCGTATCTGAATTTAATTTGTCGTAGTTAATTATGTAAACTGCCTTTAAGCCAGAAACTGAATCTTTACATTGTTCTATACGACCGTTGCTAATATCACAAGCCATTTTATTTTAGTTTTATGAACAAAAAAAGGAGAAGGCGCTTTACCTCCTCCTTTAGTATAGTTCTGGTTAATTATTATGCGTAAAGAATAATGTCTTCTAACACACCGATTTGTGCACCAGCAGCCATTCTATAAATTACTCTTACGTTGTCGCTTCCGTCGTACTGATATACAGGAATTACAGCTGCCTCTGAAACGTCGCTCAAGAGCGAAACTCCAAGATACAAGTTAGAGATTTGAGCAGCTAACATTGTGTCGTTTGGTAGACCTTCAGCCATAAACAACTTAACACCGTCAAATGAAACACCTCCGCCGTCAGCGTACCACATTGTACCTCTGTTGTCTACACCGTTTGCACCTGTAGCAGCAAAGCCACCTAAAGCACGAACATAAGCAGCCATTACATTTCTTGAAACAAAGATTCTTGTGTCTTCTTTACCAAAAATGTTAGTTTGTGCATTTAAAGCATCAACCACCTTTCCAAGCTCATCGATAACATTTAATGCAGTAACCGCAGCAGCAGCAATTTTGTTAGCAGCTGGAGCACCAATTGCAATAACACTTAATCCACCGTCTGTGAAACCACCAGCAGCACCAGCAGCACCTTGCCATAATGTAGTTTCCATTTCCGCAGAAATTTTAGAAGCAACATAACCTAAAAGATAGTCTTCGAATGTTTTCGGAATGTCAGAATGTGCAGAAGCACCCATTTGCATCGATTCCCACGTGTTAAAAAACTGACTTCGGCAAAGTTGCATATTTACTTGTAAATCATTGGTTTGCAAAATTTTCTCGCTCAATGTAACAGTTGAACCAGCAGCGTCAAAGTCGCAAGTTGCGTTAGCTAATAAAGCTGAAGTTGAAAGGTTTTGTAGTACCTCTTTAAATTTGACGTTTGGAAGTACGGTAACGCCACCGTTTTCGATTGTTGATGCACTTAAAAGTGCTGCTGAAATGTACTTCGAAGCGAATTGTCCGCTATAAGTAGTACCAGCAATAATTGGATTTGCCATTGTTTAAATTATTTATTTATTAAAATTTGTTATTTACTTAATTTTGCAAACACTCTATCTAAAGTAGTTTGTGGTCTGCTTTGACCGTACTTAATGTCATTCGTGTTTGTATTGTTTTCTGGATTGTGTGCAATAGGTTTAGCAGCTGGTTCTTCGTTAGAAAGTTCAACTTCTTCTTTTGCAAATTCTTCTTTGTTGTTTATTTTAGAAAGATGTTCTACTTCTGCTTTTAGTTCGTCGTTCTCTTTTTTCAAAGCTTCGATTTCAGAAAAGAAAGTTTCTTTAACGATTGATTCAACAGTTTTCTTAACAGGCTTTTCTGTAGCCATTTCTTCTTCAATCACTTCGTCTTTTACTTCAACTTCTTCTTCTACTTCTACTTCTTCTTCAACGACTTCTTCTTTCTTGATTTCGAAAATAATACCTTCTTCTTTAATTACAAGAATTTCGCCTTCTTCACCGTCAAGTTTATACTCACCTTCTGGCATTGGAATACGTTGGTCGTCTTCTGTAACAATTACTACTTGAAAACCAGCAGCAAATTCTTCAGCTTCGATTCGTGTTTGTCCGTCTTCAAGACGTCTTTCTGCTAACTTAACTTCCATTCCAAGAAGTTCTCTTACTTTGTTTAATATTGAATTATCTTTCATTTTGTTTATTTATTCGTGTTTATTTAGATTTTAGGTAGTTCAAGTTTATTTACATATTTAATAAATCCGTTAATGTCTTCGTTTAAATTATCTGACAATTTTCTTGTAGAATTTTCACTACTTCTTACACTTGAATCTATTATTTCATTTATAGAAATTTGTATACCCAAATCTTTTTCAGCACTTTTTATTTTTTTAATAACTTTATCGCTTTCAGTTACTACATTGTCGTCTAACTTTCTTAAAGTTTGTGCAATTTTTGCTAACTGTCCTGTATTGCTTTTTGCTTCTCTAATGGCTTTTTCTATTTCTCTAATTGAAACGTATGCATTATCCACTTGCTTTGCAAAATTACTATATTCTTGTGAATACTTTTTTACTGCCTTTTCATAGTTATCTGCTAAAGCTAATTCTACTTTTTCAGAAGCTAATTCTGTTTTGTCTTCTTTAGCAAGTTTGCTAAATACTTTGTTTAATTGTGGATTCATACTATAATAACTTATTTATAAATTGTTTGTTGCATTTTCGTTTTTAATTCGCTGCTATACAAGCCGTGCAGTCTGCATAAAGACTTACCGAATTAATATGTAAACCTTCGCCAGAAATACTTTCTGTAACCGTATAACAACCGTTATGGTGTCCGTTTTCAAACACGAAATAATAAACGTTGCCTATTGTTAATTCTGTTCCGTGTATATGTACGTTGTGGTGATGACCTGTAGTACAATGCGTTATTTTATACTTGTAAGCACCGTTAGTATCTTCTTTAGTTATCTTGCCTATACCTTGCGCCCATATAGAACCGTCACAACAGTCTATACTGTATGTTCCGTTTTTACATAGACAAGCACGTGTGCCTCCTAAAATACCTGTTCTACTGCTTTTCACTTATTCGTGTTTATTTTAGATTAGTATATTTTTTAAACTTACTAATATTTTCTTTTGCTGCATTTAATTTATTACTAATGTCTTTTGAATCAATACCTAATTCTTTTGCTAACTTTTCACCTTTTTCAGCAACATCAACAACCAAACCGTAATTTTGAATAACTTGTTTAAAAGCAATTTGTGTTTTTTCTAACAAATTAAAAGCTTCATTTTTCATTGTATTTGCTCTTTTATTATATTTATTAATGTCATCTAATAAAGAAAGTTCTACTTTTTCACTTGCAAGTTTAGTCATTACTTTTTCAGTAATTTCTTTTTCGATTTGTTCTCTTAAATTCATTTCAATAGGTCTTTTAGTTTGTTTATGATTTCAATTTGTTTTAAGTCCGTGTTTAAGTCGTACTTATCTGCAAAGTAGCCTTCTATTGAAAAGCCTTTTACTTCGCCATTCTTCGCTTTTTCGTAGATTTCGTCATTGTCTATTTTCATACTTACAACCCAACTACCTTTAGGCAAGTCTAAACCATAAAGTGCAGACTTATCTTTTTTACTGTCTTCTACTATCCAACTTTCTGTGATATAAGTACCTTCAACATTTTCATTGTGTTCTAAAGTTGCGTTGTGGTGGTTAGACTTTTTAAAGAATAGTTCACTTGCCTTTCTAACTGTGTCTTCTGAAAAGTAAATATAGTATTCTTCGTCTGTCTTGTCGTTACGTCTGTAAATTTGTTTATTAGGCACTAAAGCTGCACCCATAAGAATACGCTTTTCGCTATCTACTTCTTTCAGTAAGACTTCGTGTTTATTTAGTGCTACAAAGTTTTCTTCTATTGCTGGTGATTCTACTACAGATATTGCTTCTATTCCAGCTTGGTCATCTGTTAAATCTAAAACCAATTCTACTATCTTCATATTATAATAACTTTTAAAGTGTTAAAGTGTTGCATTTTGAACACGGTTTCTGTCTAACGCTTGTGCAGTTGTCACTTCGCCACTAACTACAAACGCTTGTGTTGGTTGTTGATTAGCAGTTAAAGAAGCAAGTTGGTTTACTCCGCTATCACCGACAACGTTAAATTGTGGTGCACCGCCTCCAACATCTGGCGTAGGTGTGTCAACACCTGTACTTGTAGATTTAAATTTAGAAGAAGCAATTTTTGCAATATTCATAGCACTTGTTGTTGCAGCAAATGCAAGTGAAGCAATACCAGCTGGATTAGGTACAGGTCCTATTGCAATAGGTGATTGAGCAAGTGAAGAATTTATTGCTTTTGCAGCGTCTATAACCGCACCACTTAATTGTAAAGCTTTATTAAACTTAAATTGTTTTCTTGCAAGTTTTTCCTCTGCTTTACTTCCTTTTTCAAGCTTTGACATTTTATTAGAAAAAACTAAATCCGATAATTGCTGCAAAGCATCTGCACCTTGTTTTGCAAATTCAAAATTTTGTTCTATTCGTTTTTTTTCGTCTTCTGCTGCTTTGTCATCTAAAGCTTTTTTTGCATCGTAAGCCGCTTGGTCATATTTTAATTTAATATCATTTTCTTCGTTTGCTTTTGCAATTTCAATTTCTAATAATGCCTCTGCATTGCCTTCTGCTAAAGTTTCAAGTCTGAAATATTTGTCTTGTACCGCAAGTAATTCACGTTCTTGTTCTGTTAAAGTATTTTGATAGTTTTCTTCAGCAATAGATTCTATTTCGTCTTGGAAAGCATTATTAAAAGCATCTATTCTATTTTGCGTTTCTGTTTGTTGCCTTTCAAGTTCTGCAATAAAATTGTCTACTATCTTTTTGTGAGAGTCCATTTCTTGCTTATCGTATAAATCAATAAGCTTTTGTTTTTCTTTTCGTGTTAGGTTAGTAGCTTTTAAAGTGTCTTCACGTAGTCTATCAAATTTCAATTTGTTTTCTACTATTTCTTTTTTGCTTCCTTCTTCAAACAGTTTTACTTGTGCGTCTTGTATTTGTCTTGTAGCATTTATTCGGTCTGTTGCGTATTGTTTTTGTTTTTCTGAATTTGATTTATTTACCGCTTCTTGTTCTTTGCCAAGTTCAATAAGTTGCGTTTCTAAAGCAATAATCTGCGCTTGTTTTTCAATAGCTGCACCGCTTCTTTTAAATTCTTTTCCTTGAATTTCTGCTAAAAACTTAAATTGCGAATCGAAAAACTCTTGCGATGACTTTAACGCTGCAAGGTCTGCTTCTACCTGTTGCCTTCTTAATTTTATTGTGCTTTTACCAAGTGCTTCAAGTTGTTTAATTTCGGCATCACGTAAAGTTTGTTCTGCTTTTTGGCGTTCCATTTGCGCAACGTTTCTTTTTTTCCGTTCTTCTGCAAGTTCTTCTTCTTTAAAGTTTGTTATGCCTAAAAAGTCACCAACACTTTTTAAACCGTCTATTGCTACGTCAATAGCATCTGTAAACACCGCAAAATAACCGATTATACCAATTATAGCAGTTGCTAATAATGCTAAAGGATTTGCTTTTACAATAAGGTTAAATGCCTTTGTTACCTTACCAGCAAGACCAATACTTTTTGAAAAATCTAAAACACCTTGAACGCCTTGCTGAAAAGCCATAGCACCTTGTACTTTCAAAAGCGATTCTTCCAAAGCTTCACTTTCTGAACCTGTCAAAGCCATAACGCCTTGTACTGCTGCGAAACCACTTGCAGCACCTGTAAGCGCACCGCCTAACTTTTGGCTCATTGTTCCCGCTGCTTGGTCTACTGCTAAATCTGTTTGTATTTGTACCTTACGATAGTTACCTACACTCTTTAAAAGTTCTTGGTATTCTTTAGATGCCGTGTCACCCGCCAAACTTAATTCGTAAAGCCTGTCTTCAGCCTCTCCCATTCTTGTAGTAAGCGGTTGTAGTTCACCGTAGACTTCTTCAAAGGTTTTATTTAAGCCTTCTACAGAATCGTTTGCAGCGTTTGTTGCTTTTGCAAAGTTTTCAAAGTCTTTTGCTGCTTCGTCTGCATTGTTGTTTATGTCAATGTTTATCGTTCGTTTTTCTGCCATTACTTAAGAATTTTTTTTACTCGTTTTTTTATAACCTGTTCACGTTTCTTTTGCTTGTAGGTTTCCTTAATTCCTTTGGGCATAGCGTATAATCCTTTTGCTACTTGTATGTTGTAGCTTTCTTCTATGAAGTCGTCTATCTGTAGTAAGTCTATTATGTTCTTTAACATTATGGTTGTTGTTGTATTTGTATTTGGTTTGCTACTTGTGTGCCGTCTGCATAATCGTAAGTAACAGTAAGTGTATAAATTTGTACGTTACCTTCTTCGGTTCTTATTCTTATAAAGTCTTCCGTGTTTATGTAGTCTGCATCGTCTTCGGTTACGATCAACCCAAGCGTATCTGTATTTGCTGGTATGCAAACTTCTACTGTGCCGTCTGTTGTTAGTGTGCTTGGCGTTATTGTTACTCCAGCATCACTTGTAGTTATTGTTGCGCTTACTGTGTTATTCGGAAATAGTATTCTAACGTCTAAACATTGTGCACCTAAACTTGGTAATAAAGGTTCAATAGGTTCGCTTCCTCCTTGACTTATAAGCTCTGTGAAGTCATTTAACAAAGTAAAGTTTACTTCGCCTGTGGTTAGGTTTGACTTCATATCGTTAATCATATAACGCTTGTCACGAATAATAAGTCTGTCGTTTAGTTTTAGGTTTGTAAGTAAGCTAATTGGTAGGTTCGTCTTTACGGTGGTTTCTCTGTTCTTTAAATTGTACAGGTTACTTAAATAAGGTTGGTAATAAACACTATACAAAGTGTTTGGTACAATAGCATCTAACAACGTGCTTATGTCAGCGTTAAAATTAAGCGTGTAGTTTACGTTTGTGTCTATCAAGTCTTGACCAAAAGGCGCATAAGAAGTTAATGTTTCTGGCGTTACATTATCTGTAAAACTAAAAGAAGTTGTTTGATTTTGATATTGATACATTATTAAAGGTTTTGGCGTGTACTGATTGCCGTCTTTATTTAGTGTTTCGCCAATTTGTAAAGTAGTACCTACAAATTTTTGCATCATCATATTTTCAAAAGGCAATTCTACTTTAAAGTCGCCGCCGTCATAGTCAAAACTTACGCTTGTATTACCGTAGCCTCTACTTGTTAAATTTCTAAATATTGTATTTGTTGCGCTTTCACTTTCTTGATACTTAAATTCTATGTTTTTGTAAAGCTTAACTCTATCTATGTTTATGCTTTCTATATCCGTGTATTCGGTAATGTCTACTACTGCGCCTTTTGCATACCAATCGCTTAATGGCTCTAATTGGTAAACGTCTTGTTCTGTTCCGTAACAAGTCAAGTTGAACATTTGTAAAATGCCTCTAAAAAAACTTTCTACTGTCATATCTGGCAAGTAACTTTCAACACCAAAAACACTTAATAAAGCAAAAGGTGTAGTTCTACCATAAAATAAATTACTTAAAATTATAGTAGTAGAACCGTCAAATATTGTGCATTCCTGTTGGTAGCTTATAGATATGTTAATAGTCATTGCAGCAGTACCACGTACTTGAAAAGTATATATTCTGTTTAACGTTTCAATAAATCCGTCATCGTCTGCAATTCCATAACTTGCGTTTCCTATGCCTTCTATTGTCTGTACTAATTGACCATTAGAAAATACATCTAAATAGTAAGTGTCTGAAGACGTTGTAAACACACTTGCGCCTACTCTATTGCGATAGCTTACTACTGAATAACCACTTGGTAAACTTGGAAAAGTCGTAGTGATAGGTTGGTAAGTATATGTAAGTGTGTCTGCCGTTAAGTCAAAATAGTCTGTGTAATTTAAAGCACTATTGTAATTGTTACCACCTAAAGCACCTGTTTGAAAGTCTAAAGATTGTGGCTTACTTGTAAATAAAAATTCATTAGCATTTTGACAAAGCAAATAAGCTTTTTGAAATTGTTCAGTATCTAAAAAAGTACCGTTAAA
>JACKZZ010019018.1_pt1 | contig 23357 bp, 19 predicted proteins | sample 8027871 | NCBI WGS metagenome assembly JACKZZ01 (sample SAMN15724774, study PRJNA655200) | protist metagenome | isolation source: fluorescence activated cell sorting (FACS) single amplified genomes of... | place: USA: West Boothbay Harbor, Gulf of Maine | collected 2000-07-19 | reverse complement strand
TAACACCTACCATTATTCTTCCTTACATGGCCGACCAATACGAAAACGCTGTGTACGCACAAGAGAGAGGCATTGCGAAAAATTGTGCTCGTTTCGTTGCGTATATGAAGGAATCACTAGAGAGACGTCCGATTATCAATGGATTAGCGAGATTGTTCGTGCCCATGTCAGAAGGGCCGGAATGGTACCAGCCTCCACATGCATGGATGGAAGACATGGGTAAGAATGCGAAGGGCGAGGTGAAGGTGGGAGTTTTTGACAATGGTCAGGGCTTTAAATTTGACGACGCCGACAAAAACTGCATGAGCATGTCCATTTTGGAATTGCTGGAGGGTTACAGCCCTTCTGCTGGGGAGGATCAACATTCATCTCGTCGGCTCCCTGAAGCGTCTGGAGCAGGATTGGAGGAGCATCATGCAGCGAACACGTCGTGGACTTGGGCGGACTACAAAGCGAATACGGCGACCCTGAAGAGGCAGCGCGACGCCAATAGCTTTACACAAGATGAAGTTGCTGAGAACTACAGACAAATCGCAAACCATCAAGGAAGATGGCCAGAAATTTTGGATGCTCTGAGCAGGATCTATGTTCGCAATTTTCGATCCACCAGTACTTAGGGAGCTGAGTAAAAATGCCAATCACTTGGAGTTCGAAGGGCTCCCTTTTACCCTCAAATTCTGGCATACTCGTGTTTCTCAGAGTCATCTCCCGTAATATTAATCACGGATCGAGCTTCTATCGATGTGCCATCATCGTCTTCCGATTGACCATCACCCTCGTCATAATATGCCAGGTGGTCCTCACCGCATGCTGCCCAGCCGAAGGTGGCGGTCGAGTGCCCAGCAGCGAAAGGAATCAAAACGAAATGCAGCGGAGCCGATCGAATGGCAAACAATGTCGATCGATCGAGTCCGGAATGATCGAGTGCCCAGCGGTAACGATCGATTTTTTCGATATGGGAAGATGATAGCGGATTGATATTGATTCATTCGTTATCGAAAATCAAAATCAATGGGTACATACAAAACAATATGTAGAATAGAATGATCAACAGCCCAGTGGTAGCGATCGACTTTTGATAATCGCAAACGATTGTGGAACTTAGTGGAGTGCAATACCCAGAATGATGGAATGCCAAGCGGGAGCGATCGATTTCGCCCTAAACCAATTCTGTGAGAAATGATATGAGTCGATATTAGTGGAGTGATAGATACGCGGAGTGTGAGTGATTCCCAGGTATCTCTTTCCTATGCACGTGCTTGTACACTGATTTTCTTCTTTCCCCACGCGGGAATAGCCCTTATGAGCCCGAATCATTTTTCAACATCAGGGAGGGTATTCGCATTGATACGCGCTACTAAAAATCACCATTGAATTCTGCACAAGATAGAGCCAGTAATCGGAAGATTGAGAATTTACATTTAGTGGTCGTGGCCTAAAAAGATTCTTGAAAAGTGAGTTGCCAAGGGCGTAATTGATTATATTGAGGAATGATATCGTCCCGTCGTCATGGAGAACATGGAACGGACCCATTATCATTTGAAAGATTTGTCATTCAGGAACCGGAGTGATCTTCCTCCGAGTTGGCCAGAAGTTCCATTCAGGAAACGGAGTGACCTTCCTCCGACTCGGCCAGAAATTTTTGAAGTGCTAGACTTTGGTGAGCAGACGTTTTTGAAGAGAACTGAATATTCGCAACATTTATTCATGGTGACCGTCCAGATTTGTCATTCAGGAACCGGAGTGATCTTCCTCCGAGTTGGCCAGAAGTTCCATTCAGGAAACGGAGTGACCTTCCTCCGACTCGGCCAGAAATTTTTGAAGTGCTAGACTTTGGTGAGCAGACGTTTTTGAAGAGAACTGAATATTCGCAACATTTATTCATGGTGACCGTCCAGATTTTTCATTCAGGAACCGGAGTGATCTTCCTCCGAGCTGGCCAGAAATTCCATTCAGGAAACGGAGTGACCTTCCTGCGACTCGGCCAGAAATTTTTGAAGTGCTAGACTTCGGTGAGCAGACGTTTTTGAAAGAGAACTGAATATTCGCAACATTTATTCATGGTGACCGTCCTTCTTGCCTGATGTACTCACTTCGATTCGTGAGAACTCATCTTGCAAAGCGGAGCGATTGTCTCCCATAGAGTTGAGTGAATTGTGGAATTCCCATGAATTGTGGCGCTTAGGACGATTTAGGGCGCTAATATGAGTTCTCTAGTCGATTGACATAACTCCTCAGGAGCGTATGGGAACATGTTAAGTTCTTAATTTGAGTCTGATACATCGCCACTGACCTAGATGAAAAATAGTCCCGATCTCGTCGCTACTTAAACAGACGCCCTCAGAAAAACTCATGCTTCAGCTGCTGAAATATAAGTAATATCTCTTATGATTAAAAGCATTTGAGTCGGGCATACAGGACATCTCGAAAGCTCGAAGATGCGGCCACCTCCTTTTGGTTTTGAATTGATTTTGGCAGCGGTGCAGAGGAAAAGAAATTTGGGCACTCAGTGTTCGCGTGGCCTACAGTGTTCGGCGAACTGTTCGCTGAACATACTGTTCGCTGAATATACTGTGCATTTCATATTTTCTTCCAGATACATGATTCTCTGCCTTTCGTATCTTTGTCGTCATCCTTTTCGTCTTTCTATAGACCAAGACCAGATAAGTGTACATTCGCGTTGGTGGCCCTGAGAAAGGTCGTCTTGTTGGTCCTCTTGGATCTGTAGGTGATGCAACAGCGACTGGATCTGGCGTTGGTGCAGCAGCGAGTGGATCTGGACAATCTTTGCTGCAAAATGCGCCGCAGTTGCGTTGCCGCTGATGCGAGCCACCAGAAAGCAGCCGCAACAAGTCGGCGTGCATCTCGTCGTCCTGAATTTGATGTAGAGATCAGCTTCGATGTCCAGTCACGGTTGCAACGAATCCCAGAGAATTTTGACACCAATGGAAAGCTCCTTTGGGTCGGATAGCCACGGCTATATTAAGAGAGCTGCCAAGGATTTCGGATGAGAACTGTCGCCATCATAAATATCCCGCAGCCGCATCTGGTGTGGATTATTTTTTGGGTTGATGAGGCAGGCAGCTTCAGCTAGGGAAAACCGTGTTGCCCAGGAATGCCAGTGACGCCCAGGAATTATATCATTAATGCAAAGAGTCTGAAATCGCAGCGGTCGTCTTTTTATCAGAAAGGCGTAGTGCTGAAGTACGAATAGTCGTAGTGCTGAAGTAATACCTACTAATACCGACTTTAGTGTAGTAGTGCTACAATCTGAATGACATTATTGCATCGCTACACATAACTACTAGCGCAGTGTAGTGCTGAGAGTGCATTGCATAATGCCGGGTAATCCACCGATCCTGTGTACGCAGAGAGTCAAAAGGGAGTCAGCGTGATATAGTAGCGTCATATCTTTTCTACATATGACTCGCATTGTAGTCGAACCACCACCCGCTGAGAAGCGGTATCATAGATCATAGGACAGATCAACAGTGCGTATCGTATCGCAAGAGGTGACTCGTATCGCAAGAGCTGTGGAGCCACTATTCTGTAGAAGCACACCGGATACGAATTCCTTTCTCACGAATGAAAATTCCTTTCTCACGAATGATGAGATAGGTGGATAGGTGCACCGCAGACCGTAGAGACAGGTGCATTACGATGACGACCGCCACGCCAGACGACGACACAGATACGATACTACAGATATATCCACATATTATGGATCGCACTGCACTTGAGATCCATGTCTATGTTCTGTATAATTTGAATCGATTCGCCCGGTCTGACAACAGCTCACCTGGGTATGTCTCTTCGCACTGTTGTCGAACCACCGGCACATGATAATTACTGTGCGCACCGCAGACCGTAGACATGTCGTGGATTATGATGACTACTGCCTTACACCGACACGACGCGATAGGGTATGTTGTCCACTGATACAGATGGTACTATAGCCCACATACGGGTATAGTCGCAGACGACGAATCTGATCCCTGCTCGGTATCATCATCCGATTCGCCCGGTCTCACAGCAGCAGACCAGGGTATGCCTCGTCGCACTGTTGTCGAACCCCTCGCATATGATTATGATCGAACACCACAATAGACGTAGCCCACGCTAGAAGGAGCTGGTTTTACATGCAAAACGCAGAGCAACATCGGTCACGAACGTCATATCAGAGCAGATACTACTCTGTCAGCAGGCGAGACTTCCATGTTCCGATTTCGAAATCAGACTCCGTATCTGCGGTACACTAGACTCATCATACTGGACTCACTGTCACAAAATCGTATATGCGCAGCGCAATAACGTACAGCTGCTGATGGACATCGCATACGCGCATAGTAGTTGCAGATTGGCACACTTTTCTTCTTCTCGGAAAAATCTTTCGTCTGCTCTTGTTTCGCACCGCGCCGTCACTCCGCACAGCGCTTTTTTGCGATTGCCTTGATTACTTTTTTGGTGGACACTGCCTTCCGCATCATGCGAGATTTCATAGTAATTTTGGCTGTTTCTTCGTTTTTCCGAGCTTCTTCATAGTTTGGACTCGCTGTGACAACTTCGTTTGCTTCTTCATTGTTTTGACTCGTTGTATAGCTCTGGCGATTTTTTTCGCCTTCTCGCGCTCGATCCGCTTACGAGAGCGTGTTGCAGGATGTGCATCAGGACGCATGTTCAGACGAAAATATTCGTTGCGCCAGCGTGCGTAGCCTGATGGCGTTTGGAAATGACGTCGGTCCAATTCTCCTCATCACATTGCCTAGCTCGCATTGCCGTGATATTGTGGATCTATCGCCGCACCATGGTCTTGCTAAAGCACTTTTCCAGAATGAAATTTATTTTGGCTCATACTCGTCCCACGCCTGCGCTCCGGGCCAAATCTCTCCAAACCACATAGCTAGACGTCAGCGCTTTACCGAAGCGAGCTAAACTGGAAGAAGAGCCGCCAAATAATCACCGCAATCATCGCTATCCTTACCAGGGATGAACGAATCAGCAAACCTCCCGTATACCACGGCATCTCAGAGAGAGGATCTGCGAAGTATGTCATATAGCATATCCCACCCGGAAGATCACGCCCAAATCTTCGCTATCCCTTGGAGCCGCCAGAACTCCTAGATCCACGCTCTTCTGTGAAAACTGGCCTACTGCTTACTTGCTCATCCTATGGCTGCTGGCCTAATGATTGGCTCACTGCACTATCGACCCCTTTTTGCACTATCGATCCCAAAAAACCACTAATCCAGAATACGTCTGCCAAGCAGAAAAATACCACGAAAGTGTTAACTAAGAGGTCATTCCTACCACCGGCGCCCCGCAGCGTACCTTTCTCCTTTTTATATAGGAGGAGTCACAAGATATCCTACTAGCACTACGGCCATATGAGATACTGAGAAACCAGAGGAATTGCGGTGGTAAAACGAATTGACTTGCATATCAAGCTAATTACTAGAGGAACTATGCCTATGGGTAATATGAATTTAATGATTTTCCACATTGCTTGGTGGGGCAGAAAGATATTGAGCTTTCTTGATTATTTTCAGGATCCGTTACCTTTCCTTTTCGTTTTTTTCTTTCAGGAATCAAGTATAAACGCTTCAAGTATACTATAAACGCTAGCAGTCGTGCGTGATTAGCGCGTAGCACAGAAGGATGAAAAATGTTCTTGGATTGAGAAACATTGATGCAGCTTCGGGATGCGCGTGTTGCAGCACAGATAGGGTGCGACTTTTTAATTTTCTGCCTTGGAGGAATTGTGTGAGGCTCAGTCAGGCGGATTCTATTTGAGTCTGCGTGAAAGATACTGGGCGATGGGTGCCTCCTGCTATATTTACGCCTCGAAAAATATTTCGTCTCATGCAGATGCTGAGAGAGCAGGAGCCCGAAATAACACCGCACCTATCTCATTTATGCTGATTTGCGAAGCCAGGGAAAGAGCCAAGATTGCTTCTTGATCTCTCAAAATTGCTCTCTCAAAATTTTAGTTGGATTTTCAAAATTTCTGCCTGGCTCGGAGGTGTCTTTCAAGGCTCGTTGGTTTGCAAGCCCGTTATCTGACAGATAAGATTTCCAGGACGCTCAGTTGTCCTCTGACCCAAATTGGAGGCACGCCATCTGAATTTATAATAACACAGCAGGGTGCGTTGTACTCTATCCCCATCGCAGTATTTGCCGTTTTAATAATTAATGGTGCGACTGCCGACTGCGACTCAGATTCCACTCCCTGACAGGCAGAGATTTCGTTTCCTGACTAGCAGTATCAAGCGGTTGTCGTTAGCTTGGGGATTTGCTGCGTCTCTCAAAGAGATTGCAAGCATGGCGGTTCTGGGGTGCCTGCGCGGTACTAGGTAGCGTATTCACTGGTGGTGGAAGCGCATAAATCCACAACTGCTTGACAATTCGCTCCGCTCGAAAACCCTTGGACCTGATTTCTGTTTAGTTGCTCGATTAACAGTGAGGCACCGCAGTTGGAACGACAGATCTCCCAGCGAGGTCTTGAAACTAAGGGCTACAGGCAGAATTGCGCAGAGTCATAGGGGAATTCTCGGAGGTCAGAGGACGGAGTCGGAGAGCTTATTACGTAGTTTCGTACCAGTGCCTAGGCTTTGAGGCCACGTCTAACAGGATTACTACTGGATGAGATCTGCTAGCCAAGACCAGTGAGTGAAGAACGTTTGAGAAAGATTCATAGAGAATAATCTGTGAAGAGCGTGAGGTACAGTTTCGTCTGTTCTGAGGGTACATCGAGGACGCAAATTACCCGAGTCAGCACAGTCTTCATTGAGGTAGTTCGACATAACTTGATATTTTACTACTTAACTTCTGCTGGCGCTGCCAAAAACCTTCATAATGAAAGAATCATCCATGTGCCCGCATCTCGCTGCATATGAAGTCTGCCACTAATTAATTACTATGGATATTTTTTTGGGATAGATTTAAAGTCAGAAGCAGGTGACGATGGCAGAGGAGGCTGAGGATCCTGGACCACAGCCACCCCCGATTTTCCGAAAATGCTTTTTGGAGGCGGGTACGAAGAAACACTATTGATATTTCAAGTAGCTTATATTAAGGGACTTGAGAACCCATTGAATTGAAAGGTGTCAACTTTGAAATAGAAGAGGCAGTGCTGAATAGATATAATGGAATCTGGCGTCAAATTAGTACAATTAATCTGCCAAAATCAGCTCCGAAATTCTCTATCTCTCCTATGTATTCTCATGCAGGTCAGCTCTACTATGGCGACGTCAAGATTCGGGGGCAGGAAGAGGCGCCGCCCCCCCCCTGCGGAAGGAGAAGAGGAAGACACTGAGCCAAAGGAGTACGTTCGACATGGAAAAGGCCATACCTTCTTCCAGAAAAAAACCCTCGCAGGGAAGACCATTTTGGCGCGCAAGCATGAAGGTGAAACAAAAACTTTGTCGGCTGAGAGTTTCGCGTCTCAGTTTTTCATACCTATAAGGATGCAAACGATAGCAGGCAGCTGTCTCCAGATAAATTCACCAAATGCTTCTCAGCTTCAGCTTTGTCTCCAGAGAAGATACTGTGACGCGGCGATATATTGATATCACACCCAGTGGGGGCTATCTTCTGATATACGCAATCAATTTCAACATTTATTCCAAGTCGAGCTCCGTGAGCGTCTCTTAAAAATAATAATAGTGAGTCTTCCTACCCGTCCTCCCAGGTGAATAAGAAACGAGCTAATCTGAATAAAAAACGAGGACACACTCAGTTTTGGTAAAAATTGTGAGTCTTCCTATCTCTCCTCCCAGGTGAATGGGAAGAGGATGCGATGAAGGGGGAATGCACCCTCACTTACTACGATGGTTCCAAATATCAAGGGCACATTGAGAGGGGTCATTTTCACGGGGAAGGTACGTTTCACTGGCCCGATGGATCCTACTACCGAGGACAGTGGAGTAAAAGTGTCATGCACGGGAAGGGCTTCTTCCAGAGCGACTTCACTGGTAAAATGTCTTCTTCCAGAGCGACTTCACTGGGAAAATAAATAGAAGACTCATGTCATAGTCCGGTCAGGAGGTGGGAAAGCATCTGGCTCCTAGGAATGAATCAAATTGGCACAACACATATTAATGGTCCAGGCCAAGTTGATTCTACAAGACATAGGGCGAATGTGCCAAATATTAATCTTCGGTTGAAGTGGACGTCGCTGAGTATATCGCTAATCGGCTGCAGAGGCATTCTATGAGAAAACTCACAGAGTTTGTTGTATACGAAAGAGTAGAGACTTTCTCCGTGCTGGTTTTCGTCTTCATAGTCTGGGTCTCCAATTGTTTTGGTAGTAGTGGATACCGCTTTCCGTTTCCCCCCTGCGCTGATCGGAATAACATTCATCGCGGATCATTTCTTCGTGCTCCTGTCCTTCCGTTGTGCGATATTTCTGACCGCATCCATTACTGGACGCGAAGATCGTCTTTCTGGACGAGAACAGCCGTGTATGTTACTCTGGAAATCGGAAGCAGCAGGATTTTTAAGAATTCGAATAATTATTTTTGAATACGTAATTAAAATTCTCTTATCTAAAATATCCACGTCGCGATAAAAATAAAGTTTTTGGTGTGAATTCCTTGTCTCCTACTGACTCCTTCACACACACTTACACTTTCCAACTCCAGGCAATTTTCGCGAGGGTCAATTTCACCGGAATTGCGTGGTGAACAATTTCAAGTGGGTCGATGTATTGGCGGAATTGAAGGAATGGGAGATGCAGAGTGTTGTCTTCAATCAAAACACAGCCCGTGGGTCCCAGAGTCAGCTGTCAATTTCCAAGACATCCACCACACAGGAAGACATCTCCTTCCCATGTGTAGAGTGTTGTGATCCTGCGAAATTGCAACCCCTTATCGACAAAATGATTCAAGAAGACAATATCGTCCCAGTTCTTTGTCTGGACTCCTCATTCGGGAGTGGTGAGTCATTTAGGTCGTTTTAAATCAAGCTGACTGAGACTGGCCTCATCTGTCATTTTATGTAAATGTAATGTGTCTGTGTTAGACTGAGAGCGGAGTCTAGTTGTCTATCCTGATTCGGACTTCAATTTTATGAGATTGACCAAAAATAATATAACGAGATTAGCAGGCTCAGGATCGCGTCTTTCTCTTTCTTCTTGACAAAATTCGATTAAATGTTCCGACGTCACATTGCGAAAATCCCTCGCAAATTTCGGAATCCCACGAGGTACATTTTCTCCTATGGATTGGATAGAAATTTTGCAGAATGAGGCCAGGGAAACCGCCCTCCAGAAGAAGGAGACGCTGAGAGCCGAGAGAATCGCAGCAAAAAAACAGGCAGCAGCGGAGGCAGCGGAAGAGGGGGGAGAAGCGGAAGATGGAGATCCAGCAGTGGGCGAGGGAGAGGAGGAAGATGGTGATCTATCGTTAGAACCCTGGGAAGATCTTCCTGCTAGTTTTTCCGATCGCGTTCTGCATGTCGGACATCTGGCAAAAACAAAGCGGAGGAGGTAATTGAGTACTGAATAATATTAGTAGCACTGGCTCGGCTGTTGACGTCGTGTTTTTTCCTCATACGAAGCGTCCAGCAGGTTGTACTGGTAAATTAGTATCGATTGGAATTGGAGAACAAAGAAATAAAAAATACAACAGTCAATTTATGTTTATCAAATCGTATGCACCGATGGTATGATTGAATCTCTCATTGAGGTAATGCTTCGACATTGATGCAATCTGGTAGTTATTAACATTTCTGTCTCAGGCACCACCTGCATGAATCACAAGAAAGAAATATTTGTACTTAAGAAATCCAAGTAAAATAACGACAGATACGACTACCACGCCTTGCTGCGATCCGGCATTCAGCGAGCGCTACTAGCGGGAGATAAATTTATCCTGGTTTTCGATCAGTATGATGAGGTGTTGTTGCCAACCGACAACCAAATTCCTCTCCCACTGGAGCCTGGTACAGAGGATTCGCATTCTATTTTCTAGACATGGTCTACTGTAAGTAAGTTTTTTAACATTTATGACTGACTGAAATTGGAGCAGTCTCAGGGTCTGTGTCTACATCTAGAGCAGTACAGGACACTGCTTCTACATGGTTCTTGCTGATCTTCTGACCAGAAATAATCAGATGAGGGACATCGTTCCGTATTTGATCCAGGAAAAGTGATTTCCATTTTATCTTAGGCTGAAGGCTCTTAAGACTGTAGCCACGAGTTTGTGAATACTATTGAGGCTCTGCAAAAAAGAATGTAGACTAATACTGACAGTAGTACAAATGCGACCTAGTTTTTCCACGAGGACAAACTCATTTCCAATTCGTCAATTTCTATCGAATCACTCCTAGTGATTCAATTCCCTCTTCTTTCACATTTTCTTCTACCCGCCCTCTCAGCCGCTAAGACCTTGGATCAGCCGGTTGGCGATGAGGAGGAGGGTCCCAAACCGACATCTGTGATGGGGCGGGCTCTGGAAATGGAGGTGCAGTCCCAAAAGATCCATGTGTCTCTACAAGCCCCCAACGACTGGCGACTCTCGGAATTCTATGACGAGAGCTCCTTTCCGGTGCGCCTGTTTTTGCCGAAGATCTTTCTGGGAAATCAGAAGGAGTTGAAAAAAAAATTCGTCATAGACGACATGAAATCGAAAGAGCAGGGTGTCGGATTCTACGGAAAGTCAGTCCTCTTTGGAGGCGGAAATTCCGGAACGGGTACGGACGGTGAGACGGAAGGAAATCATGAGGGAGACGGCAATAAGGATCCGAATGAGGAGGGACTCACACCAGGCGATGATGACTTGGTTGGTACCGGACCGGATGACGACGATAGTTTTGCTCCCGGAAAAGTACCTTCAATATTGGGACTAGATAGAGATGGAAAAAAAGTTCATTCCAATACCTTTTATTGGATGGAATTTCTCATCGTGATCAATCAGCCCATCGTAGTCCATTCTACCGAAACGAGGGAAGCCGATATCCGTAGGCAGTTGCGGGATCGCTACGGCGAACATTTTCCACTCCATAGAATAGGAGTGATATGTTGTAGTATGACAACCAATGAACTCAGTAATAGTCATTGTTTGGGCGGTGAAGACTGAGTTTAATTGAATTGAGACTGAGAATGGAGGAACATATGATATACGTAACGTAAGTACATCTACTACGTACTTATCACTATGGTTAAGAGAGATCGTCTTCATCATAGATAGAAGATGATAATCTGGACACAGTTGGTATTTGCCAAAGAGTCACTCCGAAGTTCCAGTTTTACTCCATCTGTCAGACGAAGCCTAGTCAAGTTTCTTCCTCTTGGTCTTCAGCACTATACGGGTCTGTTTTCCTCGAGCAGCGTACGTGTCAATCGAGTCGTCATCCAGAGCGACTTCACCAGATTGAAAGTAGTCAGTGTCAGTAAGTTACAAAAACTTTTTTTCGTAAGTATCGTGTTGCGATGACTTCAGCAGAAGATTGATACCACGATATGAAAGTCGGTATCATAGTAGTAAGAACAGAAATCGATTTGAGTGCGCTCGACTGAGAATGGGTTCGTGAATTCCTTTAGTTTCTCCGGTGTTCGTAACACGGCTGGCGTTGGCGGGAGCATGAGAATGTTGAAGGACTCAACTCGAAAAAATAAACTGAATGAAAGATGCTGCAAGACTGATGACTGATCGACGTGCCCGAACCGATGTAGCTGCATCCTTGGTAATATGGCGATTGTTCCACAGTCTTAGGGACGCGAGGCTTACACTATCGACATGTACTGCACTGACTGTCTGGATCATCTTGGGTGGTGGTGAGGTATCTGGACTCATCCGGTTGTGAAGTGTATGGAGAGCGTACTATTTCGGAGAGGAGTTTGGACGAGAGTGGTTCAGAATACATTCAATCGAACGATAATACATTCAATTGAACTATTCGGGAATGACGGCTCAGAGGTGCGGATGCGTGATATCTGAGAATGATAGCCTGTTGGCATTGTAGAGGTCGTTTGAGCATGGTTGTTGGCCACATTGCACGGTGTTTGTTTGAAAAGTGACGACTCTGGTCAACTTTTGGCATTCTAGTGTACTGGTGGTCTTTTTTTTTTCTTTACGGCACCGTTTTTTGTGTGCGCAGTAGACTGCTCTTGTCCTCAGTCACTCAGAACAAGGACCTATTTTGAAAATCGACATGACGACATAGGAGATTCGGTACGTCTTGGGGTCTTTTCGGCACAACCTTGTCCGGAATACCTCTGTTCTAGATGCACGTGGGGTAACACATGTTCTGGACAGCACTGCTCTGGTTGGCTGGCTATATTGTGGCAGTGGTTCTACTCACAGTATGTGTCGTGTCATTGTTTCTGTGTTGTGAGGCACGTCAGCAGAGACCCTCGATACGCTTTGTGATGGAGCTTTTGTAAATAAGACACTCTTCGGTTCCACTAGTGCGAAGTGTCTAGACTAGACAGCGGGAGTTTTTTAGTTGCTTTCCCCCCTAGGCAGAGAATGTATAAGAGGTTTCTGCGCAGGCCGAATTGATGCTGTGGTAATGAATTTTGTTGCACAGGCCAAAGTGATGCGGAGATAACGCGCGTCCTGAGAAAGCATGAGTTGTCGTAACAGCCTGGAGGATCTCTGCTTATTAGAAGCATAGAGACCTGTTGGACCTGGGTTAGTATCCTACTCTTGTGTTAAAACGATGACTCGGGAGTGGTACATTCTCAGCCAGTCTTATGAATGGTGATTGTGCCTACACTACGTCATGCTCGCTTGGCACCATCGAGCGCAGGTCTTGTTTGTTGGGCGGTCCTGTTTTCTGGGACCAAGCTCTGGAATGGAATCCGGTGTCTCCGTTGGAGAGGATGCAGAGTTTTGCCTGTGCAGAGCTTCGTCACTCTATTGGCATCATGAATCCTTCCAACACGCACTCCACCGGGATGGAGATGGACATTTCATGCTTCCAAAAAATCCTCTTTTAGAAAGTTCGTCCAAAGAGCTCTATCTGTGGACGTTGCAGGGATATACCTGAGGCTTTTGTGTGTCTCTTGAGCAGGACAACATCAAACAGTGATGCGGTACAAAACCGGAGTCGATTGTGCCAGTGCTTGTGCCAAAACGGCACTTCCTTTTCCGCCACATTCTGTCCGTCACATGCTGGCTAGGACACCAGTCGACGTATTCCATACCAGTGGGACAACATCACCGATTGTCCCACCATTTTTGCATCAGACGAGTCGTATTCGGGCGTCGTCTTCGCTCTGTCTGTGGCAAGGCCTCTTGCTACAGAAGAAATATCTGAGCAGTACCTCAGGTGTTTCATCAGATCAGACCATCACAGCGAAGCAGATTCAAACAGAGTCACGACGCGTGAAACTGGAAAGGAAAAAATCATTTGGACCACCTGGGATGCCCTATCTTACCGAGGCTAAAATGTCACTACCACAATCCACCAGTGCACTTGCCCGTTATGTTGTGCAGTTTGTTGCAGTGTCATCTACGCCGACGGGAGCAAAAGCTGGTGTGAAAAGCAGTGTGAACCACGTAGCCTTCGAGAAGACGCGAGTTGGTAACGGTCGAGCTGCCGGTATTAGTGCTGAGGAAAAGACGTCTGGCATACCAAGACGAGAGCGACTGTGTTATCTCGTGAAAAAGATTCGAACTCCCAATTATTCTCTACTACAAGCACAATACAAAGCAGTGGCACAGAGTTTTGCGAAACGTCGAACGTCGGCAAAGTTGGATTGCGTGGAGCGTTCCATGTCTTCGCGGATGACGAAGTCAGTCGCAGGGACGAAAACTAACAATGCTCGAACAGAGAAGATGACTACATTGGGGACGAAAACTACGAGTGGTACTCGGGCAGAGGTGAAAAAGGTGAGTTCGAGTAGTGGGCCGCCACTCGCAAGTCGGGATACTACTACTAGTACACTAAGCGCACCAACGACCTCCTCCAGGTCTTCGTCGTCCACAAGAACAGAAAAAACCTCCATGGTGTCGCCGCGTAATGCAGTTAGCAGGGATGATGGATTTGAAATAGAATTGCGAGCATCGGATTGGTTCTGTCAGCAGTTGACACAAACCGAAATCGGACGCGGCATCTCTTTTGAATTCTTTGTCATGCCAAAGGGATGTCTAGTAGATATTCTCTATCGACCAAAAATCCGCCATTCAGGCGGCCCGACAGATGCAGATCACCGTGGAAATCAGCCATTGAACAGAAGAGAACAATCTACGATACGTGGTATGCAAAATTCTAATCCTAACCCGACGATCAACAGTTCTTGCGGGACTATTTCACCGAGACTAGGTTTGGAAACGACCTCCGAGTCAGACTCCCACTACTCGTTACCCTGGGCTCCTTTGCAGATGAAATCGACAACGAAAATTTCTGGCCCCTCTGAAGTTTCTAAATTTTCCAAACTGTTTCATTACTCTCAAATGGGGTTGGTGCTCATCAACATTACCAGTAAGCGATGTTGGATGATATTAGGGCGGGAGATTCGGGACATGCATGCGCTATCGGTCTCCCCCAATGGCATTTACAGTGGTGCAGAACAGAAGAGTGCACTTGCAATGGCACGGACCTTATACAAGTGGTATTATGAAGAAGGATACCTCGAAAAGAAACCAATTCTCGAATGGCAGCGAACATTGCCTGGATCGTATACCGATGTCACACATGCACGTTTGATGGCCTGCATAGTAGAAAATGTCTATGTCAAGATCCCACAAATCGTCCAATTGCGATATGCGCCTCCGCAAGTCGCCTGTAACGTGTTTCTTCATTGGAGGGGGGAGACTGACTCTGAGGAGGAGTTTGGTGGAGAAAAAGAAGGAGGCGATGATCGTGGTCGTCTTTGTACAACCAAGGCGTTGGATAAAAATATTAATACCGCAGCATCCTCAGAAATGATGGAATCAGTTGTTGAGGACGTATCTTCAAAAAAGACGGAATCGGAAATTTGTCTAAATGTTCTGCATCGCACCGCAGTTGGCGAATTTCAAAGAGTCGGTCCGCGTGTTACATTGTTCAAACGGAGTATGGAAACAGGAAAATTCTTACCCTACAGTGAATCGGACGACATTGATCTTTTTGCGTTTCTGATTCCAGCTTTCGACGAGCAAGATTGTTCCATGGAGGGTGGTGATAATCCTCCTCCTTCTGCCACAGCGATAAAGACTTGTTCGACTCAACAGCGAGAACCGTTGAGTACGCTTAGGGGATTATTTCTCTTCCCGAAGTCGGTCTTGCGAGATCCCTATCTGTCCGCAGCACCAAAAAAATTGCCACCGGCTCCACAAGTAGTGGCGGAGAGACCCCGGGGTTTTCGTGCACGGAGTTCCAAGAACCACACGTGCGTCGGCGGTGCACAACTACCGAGGGCGCACAATGACTTGCAGAATCATGGAACCGGTGGGAGAACGGGACAGATTAAAATTCCGCTCTATCCACCCCATGTAGTAGCACGTGCGAAAACGATGGATCCGAGGGTGAAAGAGTTGGCGAGAGAACAAGCGCGGTGGTACGTGGATTTGGCAGATCCAAATCTTGCACAAAGGGTGACAGGAATCCTGAAAATAGCAGCTGCAGAAAAACGCAAAGTCTAGAGATCATGAAGAAGTGTTCATCAGTCAACAATGGTCTCACGAAATTGATGGCGATAGGGGGAGAGCCAGGTGCAGGTAACGTCTTGGAAGATTTCCTAGCAATACTATGAAATTGCTCTTATCATTTGTTCAAGAGATTCATGAATTAGGTCACAATGTGAGTTTCCGGAAGTCTAGAGAAAGAGTAGGACGATGAATAGATGAATACTGTTGCTGTATCGCAGATCTTGATCCATAGTTGACACTCGACCAGCATGGGCCTGACCTCAACGCCGTTCTCCGTAGAAAATTGAGATCCTCCTGTCTCTGAAACGCTACTCTTTGCAATCATCATGATTAGGTACAGTCAGGTGCAAGACAGGAGGCGAGAAAAGCGATGGAAGTGTGTCAAATAGTCTACGAATTCGTTTGCACGATAAGAAAAGGAAGCTATAACTTGAAAGTCTCTCTCAGAATTAATGGAACCTTCATTTCAGAATTACACGGAAGAAATTGCCGTGAGTTCCTGTATCTCGCTGTGTAAATGTCTGCGTTTGCGAAATCCAAATTCGAAAGTCTTGGCGTGGGAACTTGAGCGTTCATGTTGATTTTTCGTCGCAGGGCATCCATGAGCCCATCTCAGATTAAGTAAGAGACTCCAGTGTTCGTGATCAGTCAATTCAGGTCTCACATTCCAGTCGTCTGTCTCCCGCATCGACTCATGTGCAACAACGCGATGTATAATCACAACTTTTAAGTGGACTGCAATCGACATCGATCGGACAAAGTCTTGTTCTTGTAAAGACGGCCCATGTATATTTCCGCGCAGTATTCGTGTTTCTTGATGAGCTGGGTTGCGGGGAAGAACTCGCCCGCTCAAAAGACAGTCCAGATCATTTTTTTCCCCCTCGAAGAAGTCTCATTCAGGCCCGTTAACGAAATCACAGATCGGAACAACAAAGCGCTTCTGTCAGAATGCGAAAATAGTTCAGCAGATTTCACAGAGCTGCTCCCAAATCACCAGATATACAGCGCGTTTTCCAATGTGTAAGTCTTTCACTGTGATTCCCCAGTTTATCGTAACTTCGACAGCGAATGTTGAGCCGTAACAATCGATGCACGGGACTCTCACTTTTATACCACCAACAATCATTCCACAGCTCACAAGGTCGAAGTACTGCCTGTATTGAACGATTTTTTCACTAAGTACAGAGCTCGAAAATTTGATTTCCATAATCACTCAGACAATCACTATTTCAGTATTCCTCTGACGGCCAACGGTAGTGATTTTCCATCCAGAAGTAGTACTTTACTGGCTTCAAGTCAATTAAGTAGTATTAATCTTCACAAATCCAACGAACACCATGTACCACACGAGACCCAGCAATCACGGAGGCGGCCCAGGTGCCTATGGAGGTCCTCCGCAAGGACCTCAGGGAGGCAAGGGACAGTCCGCAGATCCCCAAAATGGTATGGGTCCGGGAGGAGGCGGCCCCCAACCACCCATGGAACCAGATTGGACCATCAAGGAAAATGTCAGTGACTTCGAAAAAGAAAACGACTTTGTTCAGTTCTTCAAATACGTAAGATTTAGATTTTAGAATTAGAAAAATACGTTGGAGATTTGCAGATTTAGAATTAGAGAAATGGAATTTCCTAATCCTGCTGTGAATTAAGTACTTGATGTCATTTTTCTTGTAGGTAGAGACTTCAGAAATACTGGACTGTAGGTAGGTAAGTCTTTCCCACAAGTGTAGCTGTAATAGGTAGGGTAGGTATGTTGTGCTTCAACATGATTATATCAGCCCCATTGAGGATCGGATGGTGTTTTTTGTCTTGTTTTAGCCGTTTGGAGACCACAAGTGCTTGTGTGTCGGAGTCTGACAAAAATAAAGCATTATTTGATCTGGCATAGACAGTATTTTGTTTTTGACACCAAGCCAAGGGACACAGTAAGTATTTTGTTTTTGACACCATTTAGTTGTTCAAATTTGTGTTTTTGACACCATTTCGAAAATCAGATCCAAGGACACCATAGTTGCACGCACAGCTCCATGATCGGACCGTCGGATCACCGGATACCGAGATCAGGAAAATTCGACGTAACAAAGAGGGACGCCCTGGAAAAACTGTATTTCTTTTTTGGGGGTGTGACTGGGAGTAATACTAGTTTGATTTTGATGACCTTGATTTGACCAGCGGTGTATAACCTTGCGTTGACCAGCGGTGTAATATTTATACTACACAGTAGTCGTGTTGGGATTTTTTCATAATTACTTCATGGTTTGGAGATATTAGTCTCTTGGGCGTTTCAACCACAGCAGACACGTCCAACTCCATGCAGAAGTGATTTCAAAGGTGCGTGCCAGTGTATCAAGGTTTCTGGTATGAATATACTGATGATAATTATAGCGAATGGGTACTTCTGTGGCACACATCAAAATTCACAGAGCAATATGATCTCTAACTTCCATACGCCTTCTTCTAAAAAAAAAAATATTGAAAAACCCCAAACCAGATACGCTGCCGTCGCCTTCTTTTACCGCCAGGGCAAGCCGCTGGTGTTGTGTGAAATCGCAACGAGTCGATTCCGATTCTTTGAGGACGTGGATCTGTTGCTACCCGCAGAATTAAAAAATGAAGTGGCTCCCCTGCAAGATCTGTGGGTGGAGCATTTGCTCCGGCATCGTGGCGCGGTACTCGGGGCAGTGTGGCGATCAGATGACCCTTTAGGTAATTAATATTTGGTGGTTAATAATACCGCAGAAAACCTTCGGGCCTTCGAACTATCACTTTCACTAGACTAGAGCAGCACTTTGTTGGATATAGTGAGAGTGAGTCTGGGTATCCATGGAAGTTTCTATGTAGAGAGGTAAGCCGTTTAGGTCGTGATGTTGTTCAGTAAATCTCATTTCTCTCGGTGTCAATACTGATACACTGATCAGCGGATCTTGATGTTGACTTATCATCTATCAGATTAGGATTCTACTGACATTGTACCTATCACTATCTCGGTAAATGTGAAACACAAGCACAGGACATTCAATCCCTTCGTTGACAAAGGCAAACATCATCGCGAACATTTCTGCATTATTCTTACTGGAAGAAGGAAAAATAGATTGATAACATAATAATAGATTTACACATAAACCCACCCGCAAAGAGGTGAAATTGAAATTGGTTCGCCCTACTAAGTCCCCGATGAATTCTACCTACCGCTTCTCAATCACGTCAGGGGTGAAGTGCAAAAGTGAAAAGGCAGTAGTGCATGTCTTTTCTTCCAGCGGATGGTCCTCCCGACATGGACAACCGAAAATTTCCCTTCATTTTGTCTGGCCAGATCTAATTGTCACACCCCGCGAGGCGAAAGGTACGATGAGGCTCTTCATCAGACTCTTATGGGATGTCATTATACTAGGATCTGTGATCATATAGTGTTACATAAGTACTCATGGCTGTTACCTTACTACATAATGCTACGTACAGGACAACTACGTGCGTCATTTAGTCATAATGCTACAACATATAGCGACTACTTCTAGTATAAAGACAGATCAGCTGCTCATAGCGAGTTGATGCTATTATACCCCAGCTGTGCCCTGTGCTAAGAACTACTCCACACTCACGTCGTAGTTTCACCAGGTAGCGACGCTAGCTGCATCAGTCAGCGACTCTCTATTTTATACACCATTGAGTCAGCGACGCCACTTCAGCATGAGTCAGCGAAAAGGATCTGCAAGTTTCATGTGCACGGGTGCCCCGATAGAAATAGGACCGAAGTCAGCAGGGTGCTGATGAATTCGTCTTACAGAATTAAGTGTTTTCCATGTCGTGGCACAGTCGGAGACGGGGCCCCGTCTGAGACGTAATTTCCCAATTCCCCAAGGTATTCGTTCTGCAACTATCGAATTTCTTCGGGAATCTTGCTCGTCCGACTTGGAGAATCTCTTGCACAGATGCTACTCGAAAAATGAGTTACAAATGGATCAGGACATGAGTCCCTGGGAAGAGATATTTGATAAGGCGGCAACCGAGGGAACAAGTCTTCGGTAAATTATTTTTTTGGAGCATACCGCACATTAGGGCAATGACTGAGGGAAAGATTTTATGCAGTGGACTACGTTATGATATTCGGCTCACGATAAACAGATAAGACCGTCGCGACCCCACTGGAATGCGTGAAATACTAAACTCGGATGAGACGTGTTGCGGTAGGACCAAGCCCGGTCATAGTTGACAATAGTTCCTCCGTCATTTCAAGGTAATTAGACAAAAGAATCTCTTCGTCAAAATAGTCCCCTTTTTTTTCTCAATCCCCCCTTCCTGTGCAGCACATTTTCATCTATTCTAACATCTAATACGCAAGTATCTAGCTATATCCTGTAATCTTCATCTACTTATTTGCAGTCTGGTCTTTTGCGATAAGGGTGCGAAAGCGGATTTGGAGAAGAAAACTGCTGCTCGATTGGAGGGTCGACCGAAAGTGCCAGTGGGAACCTATCATGTAACGCTCGCTGCGGGTGATACAGAGGCGTCAGTGGTGGATATGAACTGTCCACCAGATCAGAAGCCAGACATTCAATGGCTCCTGGACGCATCAATTCGTCTGGATGGCAACGATATGCCAGGAGTGTCCAATGTCTGGCTCTCCGCCTCCCAGACAAAGGGTCTTGCGGGAATCAAGCCGCAAGCGCCACCCGTTTCAAATAATTCAATGGACGCATACGATGGGTATGAAGAATGAAGTAGCGTTTCGTCGGTCTGTCTTGTGACTTGTATCAATCGCCCTATTTAAGTGAGAAGGACAAAGATGAAGCTCAATCGTGATGAGGACGAGCTATTAAGCACTAGCCCGTCGGCCTATAGTATATAAGTCCTACTGTAAATATCACCTGAAGAATTAATCAGCGTGTCATCTCCCTATGGCATAAGTGTCCTAGCAAAGAGATAATCCTTCTGAAACAAGATGAAGCAATGGTCTTAAAAATGATAGTGAGAACAGGCGTGAGTTTAATATTTTTATCTATGAGACGGTCAGAGTATTGTTTCATCTCGGGCCGCCATGCGTTACTAGCCACGGCAAGAATCTGGATAGGAAATCTGCGAAGCGCAGATTAAGTAAAGGCTGAAGTTCCAATGCTGCAAGATGCGAAACCAGTTCCAAGAAATCAATTTGAATACGTAACTAAGTAAAGTGAAACCAACACTGACACCCTGACACAACTCGGCAAATTACGTAAAATTATTTTCTGTCAACATCCGCAACGTCTGCGGCTTGCCGCTTTCGGCTTGCATAGTTATAGAATTCAATATCCACATGCTCTTCCTCACTTCTCCATCCACATTCTCAACCTAAGTAAACGCTCCATCAAATTACCTACGTAAAATTCTTCACCTCCCATCTCCAGAAATGCCCCGAACGCGGCCGATATGATGATGCCCAACGGAGGAGATGCGTACTCGCAAATAAAACGGGAACTTTTGGGCAAGAAAGTGGACCAAAATGCAAATTGGATGACGGTCGAGGAATATCAACCTGCGGTGCCGGAGAAAATGGCAGGTAATAATCATTAGGAGGGATAGAAGGTCTTCTAGGTGGGGTTAGATGAATACAGTACAGGATGTTTGTTCACACAGGTCTGCCGTCTGCAGTGCAGGAGGAGGAGTAGGTAGTGTTTTTCGGGGTAGGTATGAGTGATGTAAAGATAATATTGGTTACCATCATTTTGGAAGTGGTATTGCTCAGATATCTCAATTCGGAATTATGGACGTCACCTGTTGTTGGGTGATGTAGATCTGGAGATGAATGCTCGTGTCGAATTTTACTCGATTGAGTAAGAGTATTGAATTTCTCTTCAGCATTATAAAGAATTCTTCAAAATCAAATCAAAATCTCTCTTTCTTTCTCAATCACTTCCTAATGAGTCACTCCCCCTCATTCTCCCTCATAAAACACTCACTCCCCACCATTCTCCCCAATGAGTCACTCACTCCCCATCATTCTCCCTTCAATGAGTCACTTCCCATCATTTCTCAGTGAAACTGGATGCGAATGGTGGTCAGATTGCGGAGTTGGTCATTTCTCCTGATGTGTATTCGTTGCCCGTCGACATTGAATACGTTTCCATGGATGGCAGTAACAAGAGATACGTGATGCATTTTCAACCTGGAACGGACAAATATGGCACTTGGTTTTCCAAGACGGATTCGAATGATTCGTGGATGTGGAGAAAGCCGGCAGTTCCCCAACTGGGACCCAATGGAGAACCAAACGAGTGGCCGCAATGGGCGGAGTTTGTGCTCATTGAGATTGCGGGGCATGCGGATGGCGTCGAACATACGATGGGATTGGCCGCGATCATCTGCGCAGTGTCGAATGTACCGACCTCAGGAAAAGTACATGGAGAAGCGTACTGGAAAGGACACATGTCATTCGGTCCGAAAGATTTTGGAGATGATGCGGATTACTCAGTAAACGTACCATTGGCAACGATAGCAGCAGTAGTCTTCGGACTAAAAGCAGTCCTAGACTTGAGGGAAAAAATTGGAGGACCGAAAATCAAAGGTTCCTACTAAAAGAGAATTGAGAATATTTTATTGTATAGTCAGCGCGATTGCAATCTTTTTATTTAGTACAGTGTCAGAAGTGATACTAGGAGTAAAAGTTTTAGCTTTTCGTTATAATTATATTACAGAAGTCACTGTAGTCGTTGTGGTAAATAATTGTACCCTCGTTCTACGGAGCATGCGGAATTGGCAGCCCTATGTCGTTGTACCAATTTCAAATCTGCTCCCGCGTTCACAAAACTCAATGAGTACCAGAATTATTTCAATTTTGATCTGAGGCTAGATTTAAACACCAGTGCGAAACACTGCTTCACTTTCTCCTATCTTTAACCCCGCACCCGCTACTGACTCACGTTCTCCCATTTGGAACCGATTCGCAGGTCGAGTAAAACTACTCCACTAGAAATTCTCATCTGTCTTGTAATCCCTTCTCACTAATTTGATTGTGCCTCACTCTTTCTCCTTTCTTGTAATCCCTTCTCACTAATTTGATTGTGCCTCACTCTTTCTCCTTTCTTGTAATCCCCCCTCACTAATTTGATCATCCAATCCCCCTCAATCAAATGTCAAATTTTTTTACCACAGGTATCTTTATCTCCTCGGACCACACGGTAGTGGAAGCAGCTGTCGACGGACAGACTACGACCCCTTACTTGGACCCACTAGCAAAACTCTTGACGGCTTACAAACAAGAGATCTTAGATGACGATCATTTCCCGAACTGCTTCAACTTTGCAGTCTCGAAGATTCAAGCCTCGGCCAACAAAGCGGCCAAATTAGCGAGAGAGGCAAGACAATATGCAGCAGATGACGATATGGCAGGTAGGGGGGAATACTGAGGATATTAATGATGGATTAGGTGCAATATTGGAGAGGAATTAATTCAAATTAGTTAGAATTAGGTATTGGTGCTATGAACGTATTGATTGAGAGGTTGTTATTTTGGATTCTGTATGGGATATGGCGGATCATTTTGGAAATGTGTGACATGCGGCTGTCAAGAGAACTTGTAGTTGGCGGCGAGTAGTGGCGGCGAATTGCTCATATTGTGGTGTTGGTGAGAGAAATCGAGTCAAAAGAAAGTTGAGAGGCCGCTCAGTAGACATTCGGGCTGGCATGGCAGAGTAGTGAAAGGTTGTTCTCGATTGGCAGCCACGTTAATAGTAATACTAGGCCTCCATAGACGAGAAGTTACTCGAGCGGAAATCGGCGGTCGTTTGTGCAAAGTTATTGCTTTGAAGT
>JACKZZ010004620.1_pt1 | contig 23357 bp, 10 predicted proteins | sample 8027871 | NCBI WGS metagenome assembly JACKZZ01 (sample SAMN15724774, study PRJNA655200) | protist metagenome | isolation source: fluorescence activated cell sorting (FACS) single amplified genomes of... | place: USA: West Boothbay Harbor, Gulf of Maine | collected 2000-07-19 | reverse complement strand
TCTTCGTATTCTGCCAAAATATCCTCCACTTTCGTGGTTAAGTTGGTCAACAGTGCAGTGACTGCATCCACATCGGCGGCGCTCTCCTTTCTGGAACTTATTGCCTCCACCTCTTTATTTACGATATCCATATCTTCCTCTTCTAAGTCTTGCAGGTAGTCGCTTTCTTGAATTTTGAACACGAACTCATTCAGTTTCGCGATGGCACGGGCACGCTCATCTTCTTGGGTGGCAATTGCGCTGACGGCATCGGAAATGTGCTTTGCAATGTCATCGGCCGAAATAGCAGCCCCTTCCATGACAACAGAAACACCGTCAACGAGAAGGTTTTGCGCCTCATCCAGCGCGATGGTGTAGGTTTTTGGTTCCATGGCTTCGTCTACTGGTATCGACCCAAGGGTGAAGTTTCCAGCAGCACTGGGTCGTTCGCCTGAGAAAAACGTTAACTGCGGCCCATTCGTAAGAGGGATTTTTCGGGAAACTGGAAGGGCGGTGCCGCGTGCGAACACAGGACACACCAAGCCATTTCTTTGCAGGACACTCACACTTAGGGGCAGCGACGGAACCACTGGCTGTTGATTTGCCGATACCACTGTCGCGATGTCTTCTGGACTTTCCGCGAGAAGGCACAGCATTGAGGCTTGCTTCGCAGAGCCCAAGGCGACGGCATCAGCAGGGCTAAATGACCGGCTGCCTTGGATGTCTGACGCTATGTGTTCAAAGACACCGGCCAGCATGGCTTGGATTCTAGGAGTTTGGCTAGAGGCCCCGGCCAAGAGCACATTTTGTATGTCTTTCGCGAGAACCCCGGCATCTTTCATCGCGTCCGCGACGCAGGACATGATACCCAGGAACACGTCAGAGCATTCCGTCTCATATTTTGCTTGGTTGACCGTATAACGAAAGTCCACCCCCAGCAGCGCATCGACTTCGACGATGGCACGCGTAGACACGGACAGCGTATGCTTTGCATGTTCGCACGCCGCGCTTAATTTTAACATTGCGTGCGCGTCTGCCGTCAAGTCTTTTCCATGTTGCGCTTGAAACTCGCGAACGACGAGGGCCACGAACCGGTCGCTCATCGCTCGACCGCCCACACCCTCGATTTCCTTCTGCGATTTGACCGACAAATACCCATTTGACGCGGAAAGCACTGCCACGCGGGTCGACTCGAACCCAATGTCAAGCACGACATAGTCGCCAGTTCCCTCTTCTTCGTCCAGGCCGTAGGCCAGTGCAACCGCCGAGGTCTCCGAAATGAATTGCAACACGTTCAAGTTGGCCTGTTTCGCCGTGTCGGACAGGGCCGCAAGCTTCTCTGGGCTGCACTTGTTCGGCACCGCAAGCACCGCGTGTTTCATTTCGACGCCCACGCCGTCAGTGGCAACTGACATGACTTGCTTCATCAGGATGGACCCAATTTTCGTCGGCGGGACGACGACTTTTTTCCCCATTTTGTTGACCAAGCTCACTTCCGCGTCAGCGACGCCGAATAATTTTTTCACGTGCGCACACGTGTACTTAGCACGCTTTTCCATTTGTTGCTTGGCAACGTTGCCAACGACGTAGCCACCCTCGTCGTCGACGGCAACGTAGGATGCGATGGAAAAATCTCCCATGGGGTCGACGATGATGCGCGCGTCTAAGTTGCTGAAGTCTGCCCCACGGCAGTTGGCAACTTTGCACGACGACGTGCCAAAGTCAATGCCACAGCGTCCCGCGAGCGCGGACGCAGCGTTTGAAGCAACGGCGGCCATAGTTGATAATTCGCAAAGAAATGAAGTGTACACGCGCGTGGATGCAATTCGTTCGTCGCACACTGCCCGTTCTTCGGGGGGGCGTCCACGCTCACTCGTACCTGTGCCGCCACGGCGTGTATAGTGCACAGAGAGTCGAGAGCGCACGGGCATGGCTCGAGTTTGTTTGGTACACTGCATGTGTGCATCGCTGGGATGTGGGATGGTCACATGGTCACATGGTCACATACAATTGTGGCTTTGGTGGTGAGTGTGTGTTGTGTTGATGATGTGGTGATGTGTGTGTGTACTCTCTCTCTCTCTCTCTCTTTCTTTCGATGATGATAATATGATATGATGATCATGACATCATGACGATACATTGAATCCAGAATCCACAGATGATGAAGCCAGGTCGTGGTCTTGGTCGTGGTCTTGGTCGTGGATGGTATTCCAGTATTACATGTATGACTATATGACTATATGACTATTACATCATGCGGTGGATAGATGGATGGATGGAATGGTGATGTGCTGATGCAGGGATTCTGTACTTAACTATACGTGAAGTCTACTACTACAGTATATGTACCACTGCACGGCGAAGGAAGGAGGGAGATAGAGACAGGACGACACGATCCGACAGGACGACACGACGCATGTGGCACAGGTGGCATAATAGGCATGGTGGACGTACGGACGCACGGGCGCTACTACGCTACTATAATACCTCCTGTGGTGCCTAAACTACGATGGTATGATAGGATACAACTTAGGGACACTAATACGTGTATTCAATGTGATCTCGTCCGACACGTGTCGTACTCGATGGTGAACACCTGTGCGCACTGCGCTGTGGCGAACGTGATTTCCCCATTCCGCACCCGTTTCACAGTCACTCCGTCGTCGACTGCAGTCGTTTTGAGAGCCTTCGTGAACGCCGCCACCGTCCATTCACCCCTTCTACGCATGTCTACAAGTCTTCCTTCGCGGCCTTTGTCTTTTTCTTCTTCTTTTTCTTCTTTTTCTTCTTTTTCGATTTGGGCTTGGGGGAAGAGCCACCTGACTTTTCCTTGCCGTCATCGTTTTGTGCAGATTTCAGACGATCAGGAACGTACTTTACCTGGTCCCACTCCACACTGATCACTTCCTCCTTGGTCAACAAGTAATCTTTGAGTTGCATTCCATTCCATCCGCGTTGTAATGTCATCAGCACCGTATCATCTTCTACTGCGTACGGAGTCACTTCTACACCACCTAAAAACAGCTGTTCCCTCCACATCGCGCCAACTTCCTCTGTATCCTTTTTCTGCAACTTCTTTCCGGAAGCCATAGTTGTGTTTAGCTTCGCAAATATCATCGTTGGCCCAGACGACGACTTTGAATGGGACATCCATGAGCCCGGGTTGCTCATGTCGAAGTCGGACGGCATAAACTCTTCGGGATTTTTTTTTCGCGCTTCCATACGGTCATATTCTTCTTGATCTTCCGTTCGAAGCTCCTCTGCATCATCACCTTCTTTCAGTTGCTCTTCAATATCTTTGATCCTTTTTGCTTCGATTTCCGCCCATTCTTTCGCTGACCGTCGCTTTCCATCCACCCAACCGACCATACAAAAACAACTCAACACGGCAATGGCACCTACGATTGCCGTGACTCGCCGACGGCGCCGACGAGACACAGCAATGCCTGTGCAGGCAGTCATCATAATGGCAGCCATGTCCACTTTATTCCAACCGAAAAGAGACCGAGGTTGCGGCCATCCTCAGAATAGATTTGTAGCAGACGGGGAAGGCCGCGCGCACGACACAAATAGATACACTCGCCTGGGTCTCCAGTCTCCAACGAAACCTCGAGAGTAGACACGCGTCCACAACACTGTTTCGACGGACACAAGTACCCAACAAAGTAGTCATGGCGCCGTATTGATAGGTACTGCAAGACAAAACGCGTCGGTCTCGCGGCGCATAAATAGAAGACTAAAAACTTCTCAAGTCGATTGACTACTCGTCGACGTACTTGTATCCCACCTCGACCACCAAACAACCACACCAACACCTGCACAACATAACCACACCTGTTCTATCGACTACAAGTACATACATCCTTCTGTCAGAGCGTCATTCCAGCACATTTGAAATGTCGTTATGACTCCACCTCCACACAACATCATCGGATCGAGAGAGGGAGAGGGAGCGTTCAATGCAGTCAAGGCGTTCAATGCGTTCAATGCGTTCCAGACACCCCCACTGTACTGGAAGGAACGGAGCAATACGATCACTGCATCACTGATATTGCGTCGTCACTGGCCTCTTGCATCCGTGTTGCTGGAGTGGCCACGGAGCGGGTCGTGTTTTTGCTCGCGTAGTGCCTGGAAGAGGCGGAGAGTTACACGTATCGTCCGTCCGTCGTTTCTGTCATGAGTGCTGGCGCGTCTGCTTCCTCGGGGCCCTCGTCCGTGGAGAGTCGACGGCGAGGGCGACCCAAAGTGGTGAGGGAAGGGGGGGGCACAGTAGCTGCTGCTGCAGTGACGAACCCCATTACCTTGAACCCTCGCTGTGGTGCACTTGACCCATCGAAAGCGTATACCTTTTTCTTTCAAGATGAGAATTCATCGCGGTCTTCGACAATGTCCGTGCTTCGTCGGGACTTGCTGCTGCGTCTGGAAGACGTCGGGTGCAAGATCCCCCTCTTTCTCAGCCCCGACGTCGACTTTTACGTCGTCCCTAAATTGAGATCCCAAAGCGCAGGCAGCAGTATCATTGACAGCGGAAGCAGCGGAAAGAGGCCGATATGTTTTGCTGACGAGAGCAACTCTCCGCCCTCGTTGTGGCCTGCGTCCCGCGGGCAAAGGCGAACCGGGCGCGCGCATAGCTCTCTGCGGACCGTCGCTGCTAGTCGAAAAAAAATCACACGGCCATCTAGTCGAACGAGCCGCCGGTCTCAACGAATGGTCTACTTCGCGGCTGAATGGAACAAACATGCGTCGGGCAAACCGGTCGGAGACTTGCAAACCCATTCGAACAGCCCCCGTCCGTCTCCCTCTCCGAATGAATGTCAGTACCAAACCATCCACGACATCCCACTGTCTCAGCAGTCCCAAGAAAGAGCACCAAGTCTCAACGCGGCAAAGAACCAAGGCATGTTTATGCTCGAAAATAAAATCGTTGAAATCGACGAGCGGGACGTGCTGGTCTACTTGGAGATCCGCGAAAAACTGCATCCTCCCTCCGAAGCGGCGGCCAGTAAGCGGCGCGGGCAGTCACGCAAAACCCAGTCGCACATGTGGAATTCAAAGCACCCCGCCCTGGTTGTGTCCGAATATATGACCGGGCACCGTTTGCCCGCGTTGACGCACGTCTTCAGACAGGCTGAACCACACGATCGTCGAGATGTACCCATGGTGAAGATGGACACGTTTGCGACCGTGTCGCCTTTTTGTCCGTACACGCTCGAGCAGGATGCCGTACGCAAAGGATACATGCAGCTGTACCGCTCCGAACAAGAGTCCTTGGACGCCGCCTTATCCGGACCAGACAGGCCTTTAAATTTGCCGTGGTGGGTTGAAAATATGTGTAAAACAGATCGCACGGCACCCGCAACAAACCCCGCTTCCGTCGACCACAAAAAAAACAAGAAACGAATCTCACAAGGAGGGCACTATTGCGAGTGTTGCGCGGTTGAGTTCACCGACCTGGAAACACACTGCAACAGCGAGATGCACTTGCGCATTCAAGAAGAGTCGTCGGAAAAATTTGGGGAGTTAGACGACTTTCTCTTCGAATTGCACCCCACTGCTGTGGACGAAGCGCCGGTAGTCCGCAAGAAAAAAAAGCGGAAAAAGAACCACCATGTGTCTGATATGGAGCCACTGCCCGTGGCGTGCGTCGTCTGATCAAGTCTGAAATCAAATTCCCATGTACATACATACATATACAATGTGATAGGCATAGAGACGTAGACTGATACATGTATGTACAATGTACAACACTAGGTACCAGTATTCAAGTATTCATATCAACTGTGTCATGTCATTCATCATTCATCTTCATTATTCGTTCTAGTTCATGAGGCGAGGGAGGTGGAGGGAGGGAGGGATCAATGTGTCGTGCGATCACGATCTCGATCTTCTTGCTGTGCTTCGCTTGGTCAAGGTCGTCAAAGTGGGGCGAAGTCCATCCGGTGCATTTGCCAAGCATTCGCCGAAGAAGTTTACTTGCATCTACCCAACGATAGACACACTTTCGGTAGCATGTCTATCAACCCTTCCTCACGCCAGCAAAAGGCGGTCTCCTTGCACTCGTTTGCCAACACTGACTATTCGTCGTTGGAAGAGGTCGACGATAGGGACGTAGACGGCGAAGTACCGGCCGGTCCAGTGAAGAATAAGTTAAGCATGTTCTTTGGTGTCTTCCAACCGTGCGTGCTAAGCATTTTCGGTGCCATCCTGTTTCTGCGCTTACCGTGGGCCATTGGCAACGCTGGTTGGGCCGGTGTTCTCTCCATGTTTTTGCTGGGAGGACTGACAGTCACGTTGACCACGATGAGCATCGCGGCCATCAGCACAAACGGTCGCGTGAAGGGCGGGGGCGCGTACTACATGATTTCACGTTCCCTTGGCGCCGAATTTGGCGGCTCGGTAGGCCTGGTGTATTTCTTGGCGTCGGCTATTGGAATCACGTTCTACTTGACAGCCTTCAGTGAAGTGTTCGTGACCATTATTCCTGGTTTCGATGCAATGGACGCAACAACACAATACTGGTATCAGTTCATGGTCGGCTCGGTCGCATTACTGCTTCTATTTATCCAGGCCCAGATTGGGGCCAGTTTCTTTTTAAAATTGAATTCAGCCCTTATGGCGATTCTCTCTGTGGCTATTATTTGTGGCTTTGCAAGTTTCCTGACCGCGGCGCCCACAAAGCATGGAGTGGATGGTTTTGTTGGCCCTAACGCCAAGACCTTTTGGGCCAACACGTGGCCCCAAGATATCCCGCGCCAATGCGCTTGTACAATCATCCCAAACAAACACCAAACGTGTGGCAACGACAATGTACCCAACGATGTCCTCAAGTGTGTCATGGCAGATTGTGCGTACAATTCTGCCTCCAACGATACATTTATATTGAGTGACACGGAAGTAAAAAAGAACGGGTGTGGTGTTCCAGACCAAACAGCACCAAAAGATGTGACCCATGAAAACACTGGCTATTTTGACGTGTTTGTCGTCATCTTTCCTGCAGTTACAGGGATCATGGCTGGTGCCAACATGTCGGGCGATTTAGCAGACCCTGGCGCCAGCATTGGTCGCGGAACGTTGTTGGCCTTGGCTTTTACAATCACTGTGTACATGTTGTTGACCCTGGTCATTGCTGCGTCTGTCGAAGCGCATGCACTCAAAACGAATTTGAATATCTTCGAAGATTGCTCTTACTCGGGGGCGTTAATTGTTGGTGGTGTCATGACGTCAACGCTGTCCTGTGCCATGTCGGGCATTGTCGGGTCGGCACGTGTATTGCAAGCGTTGGCCCGGGACAAGCTGATCCCCATCTTGAACGTGTTCTCTTACGGCAGCATGCAAGGCGACGAGCCACGAGTCGCTCTCTTCTTATCCTATTTTTTTGCCCAAGTGCTGCTGCTTGAAACTAGCCTAAACGCGCTATCGATGATAGTCTCTAACCTGATGCTGCTCGTGTATTGTTTCGTCAATTTCGCGTGTTTTGTGCTCCGGGTCAGTGGCGCACCAAACTTTCGCCCGGAATTCCGGTACTTCAACTGGCAAACGGCGGGGGGGGGAGCATTCCTCTCCGCGATGATCATGTTCATTGCTTCGCCGATGTACGGGTTCGTAGCCATCATCGTGATACTGCTGCTATCAGTCGTGGTGCACTATATTGCACCTGTCGTGCCGTGGGGCGACGTCACGCAAGTCGTCATTTACCATCAGGTGCGAAAGTACTTGCTGCGGTTGGATGTCCGAAAAGAGCACCCGAAATTTTGGAGACCCTCGATCTTGTTGGCCCTCGATCGTCCGCATGAGTGTCTCAATTTAATCGACGTCACAAATGACTTGAAAAAAGGGGGTCTTCTGATCATTGGAAACGTCCTTAGAGGTCAGCCCACGGTTTCGCTGGCAGCCGCTTCCCGCGATTTGAGAGAGGCATGGTACTCGTACATAGACAAAGCAAAAATTAAAGCATTTTTCGAACTAAATATAGCCCCGACCAACCGCGTAGGGTTCAACAACCTCACCATGTCGGCTGGACTCGGGGGGATGAAAGTGAACACGGTCATTGTGCAGTACTACACTGGCACAGCGACCACTGCCGCAGCTGTCACTCATAGCCGCAAGGCGTCTAACCCGTACCAGCGCCCTGGTGTTTTTGAAAAGCAAGTGCAATGCGAGGATATCCTGCGACGGATCACGACGACGCTCGAAGCCTGCGACAACTCCCCCAGCCAAGACGGGGCAGAATTCTTGGAAACCATTAACGATGCGTTGTTATTTCGTCAAAATGTTTTGATCGCAAAGGGGTTTGAAGATGTAGATAAGGAAATGATCATTGCTTATAAGAAGCGGGCGAGGCGGGTGAGCATGACAAGTGACTGCATGACCATTGATGTGTGGTCGCATGCGAGTCGAAGCAATGGTGACTGGGACAACCTGCGCGGAAATTTAAGCTTAAGCTTGCAATTGGCTTATGGTTTGCAGCGACAAGGTGTGTGGAAGACGCACACTAAACTACGGGCCATCGTGGCAGTTGAAGTCGATGCAGACACAGAAGGAGACATGGAGGACCTTGCCATGGACGGTGTTCGGGAACGCCTGACCACGCTTTTGAAGCAGATTCGTGTTTCTGCCGAATTGACGGTGTTTTCAACGCAGCCGATTGATAGAATAGTGCAGACCAACTTGGACACCCCATCTCACGGCCAGCGGGATTTCAACGACGTTATTGTGGAAAAGAGCCGGACGACAGCTTTGTGTTTCATCCCATTGCCAGCGTTACCCGACAACCGTGATCTGCGCAAGCCTGGTGGTAAAGCCAGCGAATTTATCAAGAGTTTGGATGACTTGACCAAAGACCTGCCGCCTACTCTTTTGGTAGGAAGTGCTCACCAAGCCACGATGTCATTAGAGCTGTAAAAGGATGTGGGGTGAGAAGGCTCGGAAACCTCACAATTTAAAAACAAAATCCTTATTTGTATAAATAGTATATTGGCTGTTATTTACGTAAATAAACAAGTTTCAGAAACTGATTAATCGCCCTGAGATGAATTGCAGCATGAGCATTTTGAGAATAATATCCTTTTTGATTTTCCATTTGGAGCAGTGGTTTCATTTTTTTGTAGTTGACCTGGTTCTGACTTGGGAAGTATTAAAAGGAGTATCCTTTGTAAAATGAGATGGCGAGGAACGACTCGATACAATGTCACAGTGATGCGCATCAGTACTGTTATTGGTGGGAAAGAAAGGTATCATATTAGACGCTGACCCTACGTTGTTTGAGTGAGAGCTCTCTGTAAGGTTCACGTGAGAATTTGAACTTTGATCTATGCTCACGGGCTGATTGTTCTTGCGAATTGTTATACCTTGATGGGATTTATTTTTCCTGGAGGAAGCGACCATATCAATTGGGATAAATATACCCTGGCGGGACTTTTTTTTCCATTCCCAATCAAGGTTCCTAGTTTACCAGTAGTACTTAATCTACCAGTTTACATAGCAGCCGCCAATATCTTCTAATAATTTAATAACAATTAACACGATGAGCTGCCTCTAACCTCATTAAGTATCTGCATCAAATCCATTTTTGACGCGCGGCCTCAATTTATTTCCCCCACCACCATCATAAAAGCCAGTAGATCAAGAGTATTCTTGGCACTTTTCGGGAAATGTCTGTGGTCTGTGCTTGAAAGGTTGAAGTTACCATGTATGAAGCGGTACAATTTGTGTTATTCGTTGTATGTAAAGTTGTTTGATCAGAACAGCACCTTTTTGTGTTGTTTTTTCCGTGTATTTTATCGTTTATGCCCGTATTTTGCAAGTAACATTTCTTCAACGCCGATACGTGCATCGTTCTTTTTAACGAAATTTCTCCACTCCTGCTCTTGCTTTTTTCTTTCTTTTCTATAAAGACTGCTATCTTCAGGCAGCACAACTGTTTCCTGGAGAACATACTGTTCTGTTACTTGCGTTATCATTGTCTTACTTTCGCCCCCTTGTTGTTCCTTGTGCTGCTTATCATTTAGTCGGCATTGTGATGGTTCCATTTCTTCGCATACCATTACTTTCAATAATAACAAACTTTTCGTAGGAGATGCAGTTATTTTCTCTAGATGAGGGAGATATTCGTGGCCGTTATACGAATGCAGGTGCGATATTGGTGCATGAAAAATGCTTTTTCGAAGAAGCGATTGTTTCTTCCTTTTTAAACTTTTTAAACGCTCTTCATTCTTCGCGAGGTTACGGAGCCGTTCATGACGCTCACTCGCAGACTCTTTGTTTGCTTTCTTAGTTTTCTCCGGTTGTTTTCGTCCTTCAGATATACTCGCATGCTTAATATTTGTCTTCGTTATCTCTGCACCATTTAAAAACTCTGAAAATGCAACGATTCGTGGTGTTCCTGGGGTTCTAGAAATCTCCCCATTTAAATCTCTCTTTTTACGCCTTAACATGTTCATACTTTCTTCTAAATCTTTGGTGCCGACTACCAAGGCTGCAGCGGTAGGTATAGCAAGCGTAGGGCTCAATTTCGAACAAATCAGAACAACTGATGCAGCCTTTAGGTTTATGAACGGATGCAATAAACAACCAAGGTTTCTAGTTTTGTAGTCGAAGTACGATTCGGGCTGAAGTAAATGATATCCTTCTTTTGCATTTCGTCGCATAGACAAAACGAAAGACGAGAAAAAATCTGTGTCAATATTTCCAGGGTCTGGTAGGACAATAAATGCAACAAGCCCTTCCATTTGCTTTCTTGGTGCACTTTTAAGCGGAATATTTGCACCTTTTATAGGTCTATTTAACACGCGCAAATATATGATGAGGGAGCACTTTGAGTGCGACTCAATTCCATGCCTCTTTTTGAACTTTGACTCAATCTTCGTCAAAATCCTCTGTCCTTGTGAAATGGACGATATATTGGTCCATCTTAATGGTCGCACAGAAAATTCTCTTTTACGAGTATCCCAAAACGATTCTAAATTTCCTGATTGTGGGTCAAGTATATCATTTATGTTATCGTTTGGTGAAATGGTAACTGCTGCACATTTGAGGATTAAAGCCGAGTGAGTTTTTAATTCTTTTCGTTTCATAAAATAAAAATGCATTGCATACGGCAAGACCCCACGCACTTCCTCGTTTGGATTGCCAAACAGAGCTTTGCATTTTAAATTGTCATCAGTGCTTGGTCCATGAAAGCAAAATGAAGACCTGCCACCATCCAATGCAAATTTAAGTAGTCTACATACTGGTAGGTATTTCAGAACAGCAGTGGAATTTAAACCAGGAGAAATAATGCCGTCGAGGCGTGCCGCCAAGGGCGATACAACTGTCTCTTCATATTCAGCACTTGGCTTTTTGGAGTAATATTCCTCATCTCCATCAGCAAGCAACATCATCGGATCGCCTGCCATATTAAACGCACGACAAGTTATAATATTTTTGCCTTCTTCTGCAATGACAGGGACAGCATATGGATATTGTGACTTCAACTTTTTCTCATCGTCATTTAGTTCAAAAAATCTGGCAAAGACCTCAATGGGTTTCTTTTGATCACCAGAAGCAAGCACGACGCGGCTATTAGACCGCAAACCACCATCTTTAAGAGACAGTTTTTCGCTGTTTGCTTTTATGAAGCTGTAATTCTTTGTCTTCTTAATTTGTCCAAGTCTAGCTTTTTCCCTGGCTGGACGTAAGTTTGGAAAAGTGACATTCACACCTCTGAGCGAATAATCATGATGCTTCCGCTGATTCGATGAGCATTTTCCACCTTCCATATTGCACAATGACCCTTAAAATGTTTGTGGGGCACAGATCAGTTTTTCGTCTTCATCAAAGAAAAAAAGTCCATCACTCAGTTTTTTTCATTAGCGCATGAAACTCTTGGTCCTCCGTCATGCATGACTTCAAATATTTCTACACATACGAGGACAGTAATTCCTTCACATTCATCAAGGGGGGTTTAGATCACTTTTCATTTACAGAAAATAGGTTGCAACTTCCATGAAGCAGATTTACCTCTTAAATATGTGTATTATAAATCAAGATTGACTTTAGAATTATTAGAAAGTGTTTTTTAGTGATTCGATAAAGGAAGAAGTTATATTATGTGATTATATCGTTCTATCTTTATATTGTGTCGATATGTTTGGAACCTTTTTGTATGTCGAAGAACATGCATACGATGTGGGTGATGTGGCTCTGTGCTCTGTCACTCTAAATGCCTGAATAAAACCAAAGTTTGGTAGTGTCGGCGACCACATAGATTTAGATAGAAGTTTATTTAGATACTGTACCTGAGATACACGTACGTATGGGAGAAGTGTATACGAAAAAAATTGGAAGTGATACAGAAGTGTATACACAAATATACACTTCTTCCACTGGTAGGCTGGTAGGTGTACTGTATACACTTCGCCTGGTAGGTCGGGTGCACACTACACTACCGTACACTACCCCCCCAGGAAAAAAAATTGGCAGTGTAACACTTCTCGATTATACACTTCTCCAGTACGTCTAACCTGAGAACTGGACCATATGAGGGTCCCTCGAAATCGGGTATCTCGCCAGAAGTGTCCATTTACTCAGACTCGGGTCGGGTCAGTTTCGAGCCGAATGTACGGCTAGAGGAGTCTAATTACACCGAGGGACAAAATGTAACTCTTCGCGTCCATGCACCAGCAGTTGACAGTGGCCAAACGGAATTGACACTTCCTCCAGGAAGAATAAGTCACGTCGTGGTTTAACAATTCGTAAGAACAAACAGTCCGCTCGCACTGCTGGAAGTTCAAGTTCTCACTTGAACCGTGCAGAGAGCTCTCAGTCAAACAACGTAGGTTCAGCGTTTAATATGATACCCTGCTCTTCCACCAGTAGCGATAATGATGCGAACCACTGTGACACAATATCAAATCGTTCCTCGCCATCTCATTTTACAAAGGATAGTCCTTCTAATATTTCCCAAGTCAGAACAAGGTCAACTACAAAAAAATTATGCCACCGGAAAATCAAAAAGGATATTATTTGAGAAATAGCGATAAGGGGGAATGCTCACGCTACAGTTCATCTCAGAACGATTAACCAGTTTTTGAAACTTGTTTCTTTACGGAAATAACAGCCAATACTATTTCTTTATATTATTTGAGAAATAGTGATAAGGGGAAATGCTCATGCTACAGTTCATCTCAGGAGTATAAATAGTATATTGGCTGTTATTTACTCAACTAAAGGAGTATTAATCAGTTTCTGAAACTTGTTTATTTACGAACGTAAATAACAGCCAATCAATATACTTTTTATTATATATGATATATATATGTATACCTGGCTGCTTTTGCATACGCTCATACGCTCATAATTATGTTCCACCTTTCTCAACAGACAGACACAGTAGATGAATGCTGAATGTAATATGGATTTCGGTGAAGAAGTGATCTATAGTTATCTTAAGTTAAGTTACTTACTTACATGAGTCTCCAAAGATGGAGGAATTTATCAGAGACTTTGACTGGGATTTGAATCAGTTTGTTGAGTACAGATCGCCTTTCACAAGAAAAGAAACATTACCAATAATTAAAAAATCAATTTAGATTTAGGGGTGGAACTGAATTTGTATTTGAATTAAAATGAGAGTCTTAAAGCATATGCATACTATATATTTTGTTTTTAATATCGAATATCGAAGACATTATTGCACCCATAATTTTAAAACGAGAAACTCGACGTCTCCATCATCTCTACCACCTGATTCCGTAGAAACCGTAGCATTTCCCACTCTTTCAAACTTTTCTTTTTGGTCATTTGCCATCCACATTAACGCCTCTTGTAAGTCCACAAGTTCTCTTAACTCCAGACGGTCACCTTCCCCGTCATACCAATCAATATGCAACTGGTCCATTGCATGCTGGCAATATGCTGCAATATCATGTCGAAGAGTTTGAAATGAACGCTCCGTAACATATTTTCCACCTCCGCCATTTTCGATGACGATGAACGAGGAATAGCTTTGTGCGAACGGGGAGCAAAATTTACCATGCTCAAGTTGAATATACACCGGAGTTTGTAAGTCTTTTCGTATATGCCCATGGAACCAAGGAGGGCCTTCTCCAGATTGGTCATAAAATTGGTTAATATGACCAATCGGCAGGTGCTCTTTCACAAATGGAAAATTTGCTTCCACGTTTCGGGAAAATCCAACAATGTAGCCATATGGATGCCACTGCAAAGTCCCCATGGGATAGTGAATGACAGAAGGCCGGACGGCTAGCAGAGATTGCATATATCCATTCCGAACCATATCCAGTTTTGGAAAATTGAGTTGCAGATTCATTTGCACTGGCAACAACTCGAATGGAAGCCGTGTCTCCAGCATTGCCAAAACGAAGGACAACGTTTCTGTAAAATATGCGTCTTCCGTCATATGACTCAACCAGTGAAGGACTTTATCAGTAAATCCAATCCAGGAATCTACAAAAGTTTGTCTTTCATAAGACGATAAGCCAGCAAATACAATGACGCCTGTATTTGGCCAAATATTACTCATATAGTTAACAGTCTGTCCGCGCCTTATAACACCTCCAAGCTCGAAGGTACGTTGCCATACAGGGTCAGCAAAAACAAATTGCCCCCACATTGTTCGACCCGCGCGAAATTTGACAATGCCTCGGGTAATTTTTCCACCGATATCTAAAGACGGCCAATTAAACGCCAGCATTTCATGAAAACTTTCCATGATCAAAATATCACAGTCTAAGTATACTACTGTTTGAAAAAAACCATCCAGCGCTTCTGGCTGTTCAAAAAATCGCAGTTTATTGCTATGCGGCGTGATGTTTGGCAAAGAAGCACTCATAGGTTTGATTGGACGTATAATGCCCCCAAGCTCCTTAATTTTCTCACGGAATTCTGTAGGCACACCAGGTAATACACACACTAAAACGGTCGCCAAGGCATTTAATTCTCCACCATGCCATCTAAAAGATTGGATCAAGCTTAATGCCTGCCGCATGTACTTTGTTTCTACTTTTCCCTCAACAACTATACCTATCAGCGTGTGCTTGAACAAGGGCAACAAAGGTGGGGGTGGGCGTCTTTTTGGAATGACGGAAAACCACCGCCCTGTACCAGATGCTAAAGGGGGCCCTCCATAAACAATGTTTTTGCCTCTTAGATTATTTCCTTCCTGACCTTGCTGGAAGTGTTTAGTCCCCATATATAATGTGCGTGTAGGCGATGGATGCCCCAAAATATCGATATTATGAAAGTATGCAGAAAGCAGCGACACAAATGTTGACCGGGTGGGCAAGATCAAAGAGTCTTGTGCACGATTATAACCGCCTGCCCACACCACAGTTGGGTCATCGTGTTCAATAAACTCTATTATAAGTGTCTCCTTCGTCCGCAAAGAGAATTCTCTAATTATTTTTTCCATAGACAGAAGCAAACCATTTTTTTTGCGTGTCATCTTCGCTCCTATATTTCCAGCACCTTGACAGAGTAAAATAGAATGAATTATGTTCGTTGCTACAACTACATCTGCCGAAAATTTCCGCTTTTTCAGTACTTCATCTCCCTCTTCAGTTGCAAATCTCGCTTCAGTTGTGGACAGTTTTTTTGACAAAAACTTTAAATCAGGACGTTTTAGCACTGATTTGATTATTCCTAAATAGTTGTAATCAATATCCATAGCAATGGCATGTTTTGCCTGCCCCTCGATAAGTGCGTAGAACGAAACAAAGCCCAAACCACTTCCGACATCCAGTACAGTTTTCCCTTTTACGTCAAGTGAGGCCAACGCCAATCCATACATGCGCTGCAAGTGACCTAATGAATACACATGCAATTGGCCAGTGATAGCAGACAAGAAGTACATTCCATTACCTTGAAAAAAGTACAATGATTTGTAAGTGAAAATTCTTGGAGGGGGTGCGAATGCGTTGGGAGAGTCACAAAATACCTGTCGGTGACCTGCAGACAATGGTGGCCGGATTATCAATCCTTTGCGTCTATTAAGTAGAGCTTCAGTTAATGAGGGCAATGTTACTTCTGCTGTTGACATTGGTAGATTATTCGATATGTCTTCACTCATTTTAATTCGAGGGTGATCACCCACGCTTTCCGTATCAAAATGTTGGGTTGATCTTGGAAATTCAATACCCACGTCAGCCTGGACCAACTCCGTCAAGATTTGGTCGACTTGCAAATCAATTTGACCCAATAGGTGTTGGTCTGCCTTGTCGTCGCTTTCCATCTGGGATATGTTCCACGGACCTAGGTTTGAGGCTGCCAATCTGCTTGCGCCCACACCAGTTAGATAGATATGCACGTCAGCATGGACGATCAACTTTTGAGATGAGAAAAGGCCAGTCGAGTCTAAGAAATCTTCTGCGTCATTTTCGTTTCGAATAGCGAGTTGATGACCGGGGGAATGAGAACATGTGTAAGCCAGAGAGACCACACGCCCAAAGCCGCGCGTGACAGCTACGAGTATATCCGCACCCGTCACATTGTCCGCAAAAACGAAGAGCATGGACATTCGTTCGTTATCGGCATTTAAATGTGCATGGAGATACAATTGGTTAGCGTCGTTCGTACACAGGTTCAACACGAGCCATAACGCCACGAGATAAAGATATCGAATTCGAACGAATGAGAAAGCACGGTCCATTGAATATCTTCGTTTTGAGCACTTTCTTGCGTAAACGTGGATGTCTTAACGAGTCGCAGCAGCACAAAGGTACCACGAAAAAGAAGGGCGTGCTTGATTCATGCAGTGCGCTAGGGCTGACGGGTGGCGTGGCTTCGAAAAATGGTATCCGCTTGTAGTCACTTGTCACTCACGACGCTTGCCGATACAGTAGTCTAATGCCAATTTTAATTAATAATGATTGTATACAAATACACGGTCTTTTATGTGGAGCCTCCGTCTTTTTCTACTTATTTTGCAAGCGTAGATAAGCCCGAATATCCCGCATGCAATTTTCTTTGTGGATATGCATAATATCTGCCCTCGAAAGCCCCCCAAACTCGCTCATCACCGAGCAGCTTTTCTCACCGTTCTTGATGACCATCAACATGCCACCTCCCCGCATTTCTTGCCTGGTTTGAAGGAAGAATTCCGATAGCTCGACTGCATCCTCCTTCGTAGGCCCTGAAATGTGCAGTGCGCAATCTAGCCGTCCAGGACGCAGCAGCGCTTCGTCAACGTCGCTAATAGAGCGCGTAACGGCCACAACAAAGACCTGTCGTTTATTGCCCCCGTTCTCGCTGATTTTTTTGTGCCCGATACCATCCATTTCAACCAGTAAACAGCTCAACAATCGATCGAAAGTATTTTCATTCGAAGAGTCACCTCCCCGCTTCGGGGCAATTGCTTGAATTTCATCGAGAATAATCAAGGACGGTGCAGTTCGTCGAGCATCGGCAAACAAGCGACTAATTTTTTCTTCACTCTCGCCGATAACTTTCGACAACAAAGATGTGCAAGAAACAGAGTGGACACTCGCTTTGTGTAAGTACTCTAACTCTTTCCCAACAGATAACGTCATGTAAGATTTTCCATTTCCTTCAGCTCCATACAAGAGAATCCCTGTCGGTGGCCTCACCCCATGTCGCAAGAAACGTTCAGGGTGCTTCAACGGAAGTAGAACATGTTGTTCCAAATTGCTCTTTAACTCACTTACTCCTCTTAGTTTGGACAGGCAGGGGCAAGAGCAAGATGCTTGCTTTACAACACCTAGTCTCGGAGAGGTTTCTATGCACCTGTCTGTGCGTGTAACGCTTTTTTCTTCAATGTTGGATAATAAGGATGGGAAAATGTGTTGGTCAAAATTGAATGCACGAATCCCGTCAGATGCAACTGTTTGTTTTCTAAATTGAATGGCCCCTAGCACCGACAACCCGCCTTCGCGACATAATAACTCCAAATCTGCTGGTGTGTAACCATTGGTCAATTGTGCTAACTTTTCTATCGATGCATGTACATTGAGTGCGTAGTTGGGACTATCACATTTCACCCCGTGCCAACCCAGTAAGGTCTTCAAGATCCCCACGCGCTTCATTTTGTCAGGAGGGCGAATATAAATGACATGCTCAAGGCGCTTATAACCAAACAAGAAAGTACATCCCATATCTTCTAAAATGTTATTGTGACTTTGCCTCGTCGATGATGGGTAAGACCATGTCCCTACGAAACACACGCGAGGCGGTAGGCGCTTCAGTAGACTCAACAGCAAGCCTGAAAACCGTCGCACGACCATAGCCTCAAACACTTTGCCGTGCTTCTCTAGGTTCTTGAATGAGTGACCGAATATAGACTCCATTCCTTCAAAAACTATTAGATGCACATGATTTTCCTTCGGTTCTCGGTAATTTCCACCAGTGACTCCCGGGAAAAACGTGTGAAACTTCTTGCTCAACAAAGCCTCTCCGTCTCCCAAATTCGTTTGGAAGAGCGACGAACCTTGGATAGTGGTTGTACGATCGATCTTAACTACTGCAGTGCTTTTTTCGACCAGAAGTCGCCGGACCAGATAGGTTTTTCCAATGCCGGACTCACCATGAATAAAAAATCGCGAAGGTGGAGTAGGCTCGCTTACGCTCACCATTTTTGCGTGGTAGCGCAAGCACTCAAACATGTACGCCAAGTTTGCATTTTCATGCGTTCCTTTTCTGCGCACGCCGTCGTCCATATCCTTTCAGCAAAATGCGATGCCTACCCGTTCCAAATACTTGCACGGCGCGATGAATCATCAAATGTTACCTGGCTCACATGTACGCCGAACTACGCCATGCTAATCTCCAAGATACACGGATGGAAAAGTAAGTGACGCGCATTATTTATTCATGGACATGTACTGTACCTCAAAAATAAAAACGAACGATCTTGCTCGCTGGCATAATACCCGGAAGCCGTAAACACAAGTACAGAGATAGGGAATGAATGTTGTGGCAGCAGACTACAACATACATCCTTGGTGTAAAATTATCATCGTGCTTTACGTGTATCGAGAGGCCCATGCTCTCACATCTTCTTCACTTACACTTACTCATTAGCTAACCCTAACCCTATCACAAAACTCTAGCACTCCAACCCTAAACTACCAAAACACTGCATAACGTCACAAAATGTAACAATTTTTGCGTGATTCAATCGTCTAATAACCGGCGGCTGCTAGGAAACAAATGAGACATTTATCCTTTTAGTCGATCTGTAAATTTCTAAACAAGCACTGTCGCTGATGAAACTCGGTGATTATGTTATGCAAGAGGTGGAAAAATATTTTTCCGGGGATTTCCACCCTCATTTTGGACCGAGACTTCCTCGCCACCAGGTTTACCTTTCATCGTCCAGGTATTAACTTTCATTGCCGGCGGTTGACTTCTTGGAGGTGCAGCCCACGTGGGCCTCCTCAGATGTCGCTGGCGGCGCAAGTTTGCGCGATCTTTTCCAACTTGACTCACTGTGGCCTTGCCCTGAGGACGCACTGTTTTTCGAGGCTTGCGTTCGCCACGCCGTGTATCGGCTTTAACACTATCAGTATCTTTAGCCATATTTGCCACGCGGTTAGCTTTTACTCGGCGCATTAATTGCTTATACTTAAAGTCCGGGTTTTGCATCTTTTTTGCACGTTCGTGTGCATTCTTTGCGTGATTAAATCGAGACCGCCGCATAAGCATGGCTTGCGCAACTTGTTCGTTTGAAAACCCCCATTCTTCTGCGACAGTGTGTACTTCCTTCTGTAACATCATTTCTCGAGAGGTCGTTGGTTGAGATGTGGTACTATACTCAGAAACTGCAGATGGGGAATCAGGGGTTCGTGTCAAGAAACGTTGCTGATTGTCGGCAGAGTAGGGTGCGTTTTGAACCACTATGTCTGGGCGTAAACTTCCATGAGAGCATTGTGGCGAGACTTGCATTGAGCTAGTTGCACTGCCTGGAACTTGTACCGCTTCAAATGAGATTGCTTCTCTGTAGTCGCCTACGGCAAACTTCCGAAACTCTAAAGATTGCGGGTGAGCTTTTGAATTATCAGTGCCAAAGCCTTCAGTGGAAACGACCCCGTCATTAGCTACACCGGCGTCTATTTGGCTGGTGCCAAACATTTCGACCAAATTCTGGCGACCACCCCAAGCTTCACCATACATTAATCGCTCCATATGCACAAATTCATCTCCTTCGACGTCATTTTCGAAGTCTAAATTCAAAAACTCGTCTACGTTGATTTCTTCAAACTCTTCAATAGATCCTGAAGTGATATGAGCATCTGTATCGAAACTGACTACACTTTCAGATCCACAAAAACAAGGCTTCACACGGGAGCGATAACCTCTGTAAAGAGCTTGAAATTTGATTGCTGCGAGTGTCGCAGCAGTTGGTGGTCGAGCTCTACTGCCACGAGTTTCAATAGCATTCGATGGGATGGGAGACAACGAATTGCCATCTAAATCACATTTCAAAGATTCCGCTTTCGTTATAGGCGAGCAAGAAAACACGATCGTTTGAGAGGCATTAGTTGGTCTCCAACAAAAATTTTCGTGCTCCAATAAATGTCGCTGTGCCATGCAACGGGCCTCTTCGTCTTGTTCAAACCGAAGCCTCATAGTCGTTGCCTTCGCAGATTTTACAGTGGTATGCGAGCTAGCTTCAAGGGCTCTCGCATGCTCCCGTAGCATAGCTACATATTCACCCCGCTGCCTTAAACACAATGCATGGAACCCATGCCAGACCCATTGTTTGTCCCGTTCACGTACACTATTTTTGTGCACTGCTTTGTGCAATGCTCCATACAGTACAAGACCGTCTGTTAATTGGTCACATCTGTTCCATGCACGTACCATTTCGCCATTTTCAGCGACACTCGCGACTGACGCGCGCATCCGCTCTTCGCAAGTCACTGGATCACCATCTAATTCTTTCAAGCTAGTAAACATAGAAATCACTTTTGCGCGGTAATTCAAAACTTCTTCAACAGGGTTGTCATTCAACCTTAGGATTTCCAGCCGAGGGCACTCTTCAGCAAACTCTTTCACTTCGTCAAGCGCCGCAATTCTATTAAAAGAGAGGTCTGCCGTTCGTAAAAAAGGTGCTCCGGTAAACTTATTAAGTTTCGTAATATTGTTATCGTGCGCGTACAACGATTCCAACATAGGCATCCACCTCTTATCTTCTCCAGATGAGACCCCAATGGAACCTAGACGGTTTCCGTTGAGCCACAATTCTCGCATGAGCATATTATTCAACCCTCTTGGCATTTGTTCTAGCTTGTTTTCATATAGGACTAGTGACTGCAGCAATTTGCAATGCGAGAATAATTCATCTGGTATCACATTCAACATATTTCTGCCGAAATCAATACGTCGGAGCCATTTCCACTGTTTAAATATAGATGTTGGTAAATAAGTAATTTCGTTTCTGTACAAATGCAAAAACTCGAGACATGGCATACAACCTTCGAGAATATCCAAACTTCGAAGTCGATTGGCATTCATCGATAACGCTCGCAAACGGGGAAACTTCGACTTTGTTTTCTGCTCCCCAGTAGTTTCTACCATAGACCGCAGCGACTCAACACGGTTATCATCTGCAGTCAACATTTGCAAACTTTGGCATGTTTTGATCGCTTTCAAGTCAACGAGTTCATTTCCTGATATATCTAAGAATTCTAGATTAGCATGCACGCCAAATCCTATCAACGACCCGAGTTTGATATTAGCGATTCGTAATTGCCGCAAATTTGGATATTGAATTAATTCTGTTAATGGAACGATGTTCAATGCACTAATAGACATTTCTACGGTTTCAATATTTCCAAAGGACACCAACCTCTCGGCAGTTACTTCGATGGATTCAAGGAGATGCTCATACACCGATTTCATTTCTTTCAACTCCTCGACGACAGCCAGCAGGACCGTTTGATCTACTGCGTCCTTCGGCAGCTGTTTCAAGTCACGAAGATGCGCCGCGTGCATCAAAATCTTGTTTCGTTGAATACCTGCTTCCTTTCGTTTTTCTTCCACCACAAACTGGAGATGGGAAGATGGAATAACTGCCGCAGCAGGAATGGGTTTAAAGCAAAAGTCGGATTGCGCTTCTACCATAGATACATTTTTTTCGCCTTCATCAGAATGATTGAGCACGGGAGGTTCCCAGGATGAAAACCGTACGAGATTCGTTTGTGCCTTTTGCTCAACACCTTCGTAATTATACCCATTCGGGAAGAGATAGCTGGGGCGCTCCCAAATCACATTGGTATACGCGTGCAATTCACTATTCGCAAAAAAACTATGCAAAAGTTGGTTTGTTTGGTTACTCCGCGCATTACGTTCTACTTGCAAAGTTGGCAATGGTCCGTAATGTAGTGCTTGTCGCTCAAACTCCACACGTTTCGTGTACAATCTGCTCAGAAACCCACGCGTAACACGCTGAATGTAAACCGCAGCATCACACCGGTGTTTAACAAGTTTCGAAAGCAACTGGGCGTGTTTTTTCCGTGATGCCCATAAACGTGCCATGCACTGTATGACAATGGCTGAAACACTTTTTATTTTTTGACATCGACGGTGGTTAAGTGCATTTTTCGCCAAATAGAGCCGCACTACGTTCTGGATCTTCACGATCGCAGCAACCCGTCCCTCTGAGCGTCGAATACACCGCAACGTCTCTACAATAGCCACTGCGCTGTGTCGTCTGATCATGGTCTGTATGAGCAACGCAGCGTGATATTGTCTTTGTCCAAGAAGTTTCTTTCTTGCCGCGGTCTTCCGTGCAAAGCATTGTATTGTTATAGCCGAGGTAGACTCGCTTTGGTATTGTCGTTCCAACCGGAGTTTATCCGAGTGATTTCTCGCTTGAAGGCGCCGTGTGGTCGTTTGAATGGTGACTGCAGCATTCAAAACTCGTCGTTTCCGACGCGTGCATTGAATTGCAAATCGTGCACGAACAATTGCTTGTAGTTTGATAGCTGCATGCTCTTCTTTTTTCCATAGCAAGTGCAGCGTCCGCATACGCTCTTCCCGCTCATCAGCATCTTGCTGCGCTTCTTGTAAAACCATAAGCTCATGAAGCCGTGCCTCCTCCTCCAACTTCTCCTTTAAGTGTTGCACTACTCGAGCTTCCTCTTCTTGTAGCGCAATGCGTGCAGACTCCCGCAATGCACGCTCTTTTTCTAAGCGGTGGCGTTCATTTGCTAGCCCAGACAACCGCATAGTCGAATCATCCTCTATTTCTTTCGACCGTACGCCATGTTCCGCTTGCAAACGTTCTCGTTCTGCCTCTTGCTGCTTCATTTCACGATGCCGGGATTGGTCCCTCAGCTCTATGCGCTCGGCCGATGTTATTTCCTCCTGCCGTTGCTGCCGAAAATACTCTTGATCAAGAGGTTCCATTTCTTCAACTGCCT
>JACKZZ010014436.1_pt1 | contig 23366 bp, 16 predicted proteins | sample 8027871 | NCBI WGS metagenome assembly JACKZZ01 (sample SAMN15724774, study PRJNA655200) | protist metagenome | isolation source: fluorescence activated cell sorting (FACS) single amplified genomes of... | place: USA: West Boothbay Harbor, Gulf of Maine | collected 2000-07-19 | reverse complement strand
GCTACTTTGCATTGCACTAATATTGATACCACTAGTACCACTTTCGGCGGCCCAAACGATGCTGTTGTTGTTGTTGTTGTTGTTGTGTTTCGGAGTAGCTGTCTCGCAGTCTTTGTCTTGTTGTGACTTCTCCTCTTCATTTTGCATCTTTCTTAGTCCACCTCCTGTTTCAACGTCACACGGAGTTAGTCCAGCGCAATAACTGTACACTAAGAGCATTATATCATGCAATGATGGCAATAGTGCTCGCAACGCCTTCAATCGGGAAGATATGACGGTGGCTGGTACATGCGCAAGTACCGATGGAGGTTCCGGAATGGGTGTCGGTGCAGTTGCAAATGCTGGTACTTGTGTTGCTGTAGTTGTAAACGCAGACACCGAAAAAATTGAAGGCACAGATTCTTCCGGGGTTGATATTTTCTGTCGTTTCGCAGCACTTCCCTCGCATGGCTCTCTCTCCGGTATACGATCTTGCACATGTGTGGAGGTCTCAACTGCGGCAGATGCAGCATGTTGTTGCTTCAAAGCTGCCATCTCTCTGACTAATTTGGTATGCTGTGCATGTAACGCATTATAGTCCTGCGTCAAGAACTTGCCAGCTGCATTTTTAGGCAACGCTGCCGCAGTGTTGGGATGTTGGAATCAGTGGTTAGTATATGATTAGCAAAATTCCACCACAACACATCAAACTGCGGCACACATACCTGCCGCTGCCGTAGTAGCTTCAGTCTCTTCTCTTAGCTTCAGTAGTGTTTGCAACCTAAGTTGCTCCTGCTGATGCTGCATCTGGTAGTATATAGCTTCTGCCTCGGAGGCGGCTAGAAGAGACTCAGTGTCATTCAGGCGCTCCATGACAGCGGCTTATGGTAATAGTTGCAGTTGTGACAAAAAAGAGGCGAAAGAAAGGAATAGAGAGGAGGTGAGTGAATATACAAATAAAACGCGACAAACACCGCCGATGTAAAACACTTGATGAAAAGGAGAACACGCATACCTGTCTTGTCACGCAGTCTAATGTTTTCATTTACAAGGTCAACATCTCCATTCTCACGAGCATTTTGGTCCAAAGTGCCCTGTCTTTCCCGCACGGAAGGGATCATATTGTTCATCTGTGGTGCTGTGGTGCGTGGATTGACGTCAGAGTTCATATTCGCAGGTTCTCTATTCATCTCCCAAAATTCTTCTGTGCTCAATGACAGAAACTGGATCCGACAGATTTCGAACAGAAGGGATAGTATGAGATCAAGAACAATTGTTCGTTTATAATCGTGTGCTCATTCAATCTCATGCTCTTTTTCGAGAGCAAAAAGTCTGCGATTTTTGGATGCATCCAACCGGTCAACTCCACTTTCCTCCTTCCTCCTGAGCTCAGCTTCCTGTTTGAGTTTTTTCTGGTAGCGCATGTGCGCTAACATTTACCCACATTTATCCAACCAATAAGAGCCACGCCAAAAAATCTGTAGGCGAAATGCAACTTGGAAGCCCACCTAGCCATCCATCCCCTCGTCAGGTATGTGTGTAGCAGCATATATGTGCTCACTAGTACCCTGACATTTTAGCAATTGCAACATGCATTTTATTTCCTGTAGTTGTATCCATAGAATATTCGGGCGTGGCTATGTTATCCTCACCAGCCTGGGGTCAATGCATAATAATAGACATGGAAATGCTTGTACCGCCTAGTGCTAACTTTCCTTCTCTCTTTTCACACATGCATGCATAGGTTGCATATGCCACGACCCCAGGATCGCCTACAACACAGCAAATGCACTTCCAAATGCAACTTCCTGTACCCAACGGGGGCGGGCACAATAATAATGCTTATTCACCGCTTGGGTATAATCCAAACACACACAGCGGCATTGGCACCCAATTTAGCTCACAATCAGGACATCACACGCAACAGCACAAGTCATGGACACAGCCATTGCACGACGAAGACAAAATATCTTCAATGCATTTCGAGCAAGGGTCCCCTTTCGGAGGTACGAACGGCAATAACGGCATCAACATGTCTGGCACTGGTAGTAGTGGTGGAAGTGGCGGAGCTTCATGGTTTCCACCGGTCACAACAACATCTCAGCAACCATCTCCAACCTACTCGAATCATTTAGGAGGTTTCCAGGGTCAAGGAAACGCGCCGTCTCATGGCGGACAAGTAGCAACACACAATCAACCTCAGCACCCACAACAGCAGTCCAATCATTATCAACATCCACACGCCAGTGGATATTCGCCTGCTGGACATGGCATAAGTCAAGGAACTATTGGTAATTCAGGGTACAATTCCAACCCTCAAACCCATTTACAAGACACGTCCAGTGCTAATCATATTTCAGCGTTGGAAACAGAAAATACAAATTTGCGTGCACAATTAAGCACACATCGCAGTGATAACAACCGTTTGACTAACGAATGTACAGACTTGAGGTTAAGATTAGAGAGTACTCGTGGCGCACTTAGGGATAGCAGGGATTCATTACAAAAGGTTCAAGGCGCACTTCAGCCGCTGATGCGCAATCAACAATCTCGAGATGAGCAGCACCAGCAGCTGCTGCATATCAATCGAGTCTACGAAGCTAAAATACGAGAATATGAACAGAAGTTTCAGCTTGCTGAACTTTCTCTGAAAAAACAAACTTCCGTAGCTCAGCGGGCAGAGGAAACGTGTGCTGAAGATACGGCTTTGATCGATAAATTGCATGCGAGATTGTTGGGAAGTCAGGTATGCAACCCTATTTTTTCTCTCTTTCACATTGACTGCTTATATCATCCTAACTTCTGCTTACATTTGCTTTACTAACTCAATTGTTCTATTTTTATTTTTTCGCGCAAGGCTGCCCTTGTGAAATGTCAGTCAGACATGCAAAGAGCTGTTGTTGACAAAGCCGCCATGGCCGCATCGTATGCTGAAAATCAAAACAAGGTACAAGCATTAGAAGTGCAGTTATTAATGCAAGCTCAAACATCCCTGCAAGCGGAAGCAGCGAGAAGAAGTGAAGAAGATGCACGTCTTCGACTTGTGCATATTGATTTAACGGCTGCTCGGGAGCGGATCAGTATTTTGGAATCGACGCTGCAAAATGAACGTGGAATCCGTGATGAACAGCGAAAGAGTGATGAAAATCAGCGCGAAAATGCATTTAATGCGGAACTAGCTACGGCTATGTCTACAATGCAATCGTTAGAAAAACAACGTACAATGGCTGATAAGTTGGCTGTTTTGAAAGATGCAGAAAAGGGTTCATTGAGTCCAAATGCCATGCTTCTGAACTGGCAATTACAACAGGCAAATGAGGCTGCTGAGAATCAACAAAAGCAAGGTGAGATTGGCTTAGCATCTCCCTCTAGTCCTAGTAGTGGTACTACTGTGACTGGTACACTCGATACAGGCAGAGCGTTACAAATGGAGAGACAGAAGTCACAACAATTGGACTTAGAAAGGAGCCTATCTGATGCTGTACATATGTCAAAAGTCCATGGTTTGACTTTATCTCATGAAATGAAGCAGGAGATGGAAAAAAATCAGGAGAGCTCTGAATCACATTTACATGCTGTAAATTTAGCAGTGCAAGAAGGGGAAAGCAGAGTCCGTGTATTGCTTGGAACGGATGCGCTGACAGCAAGTGTGGAAGTTGGAAGCTCACAAGATGCTAACAGTGCTGGTCATTCCAATACGGAAGAAGAAGGAAAAGAGCCAGAAGAAAGTGAAGACCCTAATGTCGCAAGAAAGCGACGAGCAATGATGCTACAACAGGCACGTGATGCTAAAAAAGTAGAAAATGACGCTATGCAGCAGGAGAAAAAACGATTGGAATGGGAAAGTAAGACACAAGCGCAGCATGATACAGAAGAGGCCCAGCATGTGGCACTAATTCAAGCTCAGCAGCAGCAGAAAGCACTCACATATGCTTTGACTAAGGCACAAGAAGATCAATTAGCAGCTCATAATATAGCTAAATCACATGAATCTGCATCCATTGAAGCTGACAAGGCTCGTGTGGTGGCAGAGGTGGAGGCTCAACATCATGCGATGCAAGCCCAAACTCAAGCCGAGAAAGCTCAATCTGCAGATGAAGCTAGAATTATGGCAGAAATTGAGGCTAAAATACATCAGTCTCAAGCACAGGTAGACAGCGAGAAGGCAGCGGCAGCAGAGGAGGCTCGCATTTTGGCCATTGGAGAAAAACTGGAATACGCTGCATATGCTGCTGATGCTGAAGAGGCGAAACTTGAAGCACAATCGTTGGCACAAGCTAAATCCGCTGCATTGTCTGCTGCTACACATCAAATAAATCAACAAACAAAGTTAATTCACAGTCTGGCGGAAATGCAAGAGGAAGGAGACAAAGCCGCTGCGGAAGCAGCAGCAGCAGCTGCTTCTGCAGCAGAAGAAGCAGATGTGCCAGCACAACTGGAAGTTGAGAATAATCCGTTTACAAGGACAAAAGAAAGTTTAGAGCAAGAAATAGAAGCAATGGAGAAAAGTAAAGCAGAAGCGAAAGAAAATATCAAGGCATGGGTAGATGCCTTCGCAGCAACACATGGAGGTAGGCAGCCGGGCAGTCAAGACAAAAAATTGGGTTCGACCCGCGCATTGTACGTTGCCTATACCAAAGCATCTCAAGATTTAGCCCATTTAAAGAAGGATCTTGTGTCCATGCTTTAAAGAATAACTGGAAGACCCGTGAGGAATTTGCTAATTTCAAAAAAAGTTTGTTTGTTTTTTTTATCCAAAAAAATCTGCTTCCGGGACATTTTATGACATTTTATATCCCTAACAAAAAACTTTATCGAATACTTGCTTACACTCATCTAAACATTTTCTATTACATTCATATAACTTTGGCGTGTCTTTCGAACACAATAAAAAAGAAAATATACGACCATGAACGATATCACACTGCACCCAATTATGATGAAAACATTTTCCAAAATCAGTGTATCGTCAAAACGACCATCCCGGAAGCGAAGAATATCTGCATTTATTCGCCTCTCTCGATTATACAGCATGCTATCAGAGCTTTGACTTAAGGAATTTTCGATTTTATCCATAAACAACATGATAGTACGATGAGATACTTTCAGAAAAGTTCTTCGTGTGCATGCAAATCCTGTTTTGATTACACCCATGATGTGAGATATAGTTTCCCCGAACCATTGCCATGAACGCTGATATAAAGAGTTATAAGTGCTGCTGGTACTAACAGCAAACTTCTCTCGCCACAATAAATACTCATCATACCTCGTAGCAGGGTTTTGTGCACCACGAGGTAGTTCAAACTTCGAAGGAAAAGGCCAAAACGACTCAAAAAAGTTTCGCAATGCTTTTACTAGCTTTTCTGAAGGGTCTATCATATTGTCATTGATACAAATAAACTTCGACTGACGCATTCGGATGCTATCTAACTGTGATAGTGTTGCTGTATAATTATCGCCAATCATTTCGAAGGCAACCGCTTTATCTGACATAGTTGTATGTGTTTGGAACCGCTGTTTACGGTCCAAGGTGTCTCGAATGCCGTTGACAACTAATTCACAGAGCATAACATCTTCAACAGATGGCCACGCATGGATTTTAATAGATTGTTCCGCTGTTCCATAAGATAAACCGTGCAGGACTTTCTCATTGAAATCTGAAATTCTGCTCGCATTAACGATACAATTGTGTAAAACATCAATAGCGGCATGTGCTAAAGCTGTGAGAGTTCTAAATTCATTATCGTTTATCAGTCCATCGCCATCTGTGTCAACTTCCTCCTTGATGATTTTTTTCACATCGATATCCTGAATTGCATGTCTATTCAACATATAATAATAGTATGAGAAAGAATATTGCATATCCTTTCGGGAACGAAATTTGTTACTTGATGTTGTATTCCATTCCGCTTCCCAGATATTTTGCATCTCTTCGACGGCATTCCGATCAATCATATGCGGCAAGTGAGCCGGCACTTTGCGATTTTCTGGACCGAACATCTTCGTGTACAGTCGATTCACAAATATTAACGATTGCGCATACGTATCCTCATCGAGCCTTCTTCTAAATGAGCGCGGTAAGACTTTGCTTGAATTATCGGTCGTACGCAACGACATATTAGTGAATACAGTATTTTGCTGGAAGTTTGTAGCTTTCTCTTTCATCACTCCCCATTGAAAGGATGCACTTATGCATAATAATGTCTCGTATACATCTTCAGAATCTTTTCTGGATTTTTTGCTGTTATTTCTGCTGTGCGCATGCATAGCTCGCTTCCGTGCATTATTTCGTTTCCAAATGTGATTTTTGGGGTTAAACACGCCACTATTGTCAATATCACTTACCTGTTCAGTGAAAATACTTGTATTCTTGGCGGCCACTATTTCCACATGCGACTGAATCCATGGGCTACGTGTTTGAGTCCATTTTTGTGGAACAGGGACGAGTATAGTAATATATGTGACTTCTTCTCCTGCGATAAATGTTCTAGGAATATGACTGTGAGGATCCATTTGCATGCTGAGATAGCTGTGTGTATGCAGCACAGCTTGTTGATGTACCAGAGTTCCAAAAGTCTCTGGACAGGCACTTTTCGTAGCGTAGTGTCTACGAAACTCATACGATGCAGGAGAAACTGAACCAATTGCATCGCATATAAGTATGCTCTTTTCAAAGACTCTTCCATTAGATGTGATTTTATATTTCACTATAATGCGATTTGTTGGCAAGCCCGATGTTCTGGAAGGTAAATGCTTCAAAGCCAAAACGAGAACAATGCCGGCAATGGGATTATTACTCTGTTCTTTCATGCCCCAGTCTAATATTGAAAACGGTCTATCAGCTACATCGACTTTGCGAAGCAAAAGCGCGTCGTCGGATGGATTGGACAAAACGCATGATGAAGAATATCCACGAACTTGTCCCATGTTGACAGGATAACCCATCCTACTAAACGACGCTGCCGCGTTTTGAACAATTTGCAAAATAAATTCAATTTTCGCTGATGTGTTTGTAACTGAATTCTCGACCACAAGGTTAAAAACAATGCGATGAGGAAGCAAAGGTACTATGGGGATATCTTCTTGCTCGGTGTAAAGTGTTACTAACATTATCTTATGTCGCGTGAGAATAACTGCATTGTGAACCACGTCGCTAGGCGTGTGATTAGCCGAAACAAAATAGACACTACTTGGTGCAGAGTCATATAATGCGGGTTGAAAAAAAGTTAAGTTAAAATATACGGCTTTTGTTCCAATTGGCACGGATATTGCTACTGGAACTGATTCCATGTCAAGCTTGTCATTCGAGATCGTACTGGAATTAGCATGAATACGAAGACTGTCGCTCAAAGTTCCGTTTGAAAGCATATTTCTATTCTGAGACCAATTTGTTGACAAACCTGCAGACTCATATACATAGCTTATATTTGCGTTCAAACTAGTCAAATAAACTCCAGGGAAATCTTCGATGACTAATCCAATTCCACAGTCACCCATATCCCATGCACAATCAGCATTTTTACATCTCGCGTCACAAACTTTGTCGCCCAACCAACTATCTGGGCAACCTTTGGCGCAAAAGGGTTTTTGAGATTTTTGGTCCATTCCATTACCATGTGAACCACTAGATGTCGCATTGACACAGTCAGGAAAATCAAAGTTACATGCACTGACATTGCAGGCACGATCGCAGAACCCGTCCCCAATCCACGAATCACTGCAACCTGGTGCACACTTTGGTACATCCCAAGCCAAATGAAACTTCTGGATGCCTGATACGCTTACGAAATCTTCGGGTGTAGTAGCGGTTCCAAGAAAAACATCATCGTTGAAATATATGAATTTCTTTGATAAACCTGGGATTCTGTGTAAATGTGATTCAATAGCAGGCGAGCTAAACACTGGCAAGTGCGACTTATTGGGGAAAATGTCTGTGAGCGCAAGAATCGTAAAGGTGAAAAAAAGTTAATCAATTGGTGTCCGAAATCAAAACTTGTTCGATTCAGTAAAGTGAGGAAGGACCCATCTCGGTAAACAACCAGGGACGATTTTCGCTTACCTTTGTGTGTAACAATAGAAATGCTACCCAAATTATCTTCAAGATTTAACCAATTCGGGATTTGATTATCTGTCACTATGAATATCCGTCGAACCCATGGAGCATTTTTGACAAGAGATCTTATTGAATACTTAAGTTCGTCACTATCGCGGTACCTATTGGAATCGTTCACAATTGAAGCATTTGTGCTATTGCTAGCCTCACTGCCAAAACCATTTGCACTAGTTTCATTATCAAAATGCATATGCCGAAAGTGTTGCGACTCATTTCGTGAATTTTCATAACTACTTATGTTCCTCAACCTATTTAAGGTAGAGTTGTTTCCAGTTTGCACAACATCATTTTTACTGTGCGCTAAATTGCGTAAAATTTGCCACCGCCTTTTCTCCTGCAACCAAATCTCATCACTCCCATTAACCCAAGTATATACAACATCAATGGGATCATAAGACAAAGATGTTTCTAAGTCAACGTCACCAATATTGTCAGTAAATCTCGCACTTTGGTGTGGAAGTTTAATAATTGGAGAGAACACGCGAATTGCTTCGTAAGCGAGGGACCATACTGCAGCAATAGTAACAATTATCCCTAGAGGAGTGCTTAGAAATGAATAGCAACGTCTCTGGACGTATTTATACATCATACCTAATTACACACGCTTCGAATTGGAGATCGTTCCAAATAAGCAGCAATTAGAAATTTTAGAGCACCGCTCCAACTAATTCAAGGCAATACATACACAGCACGATATGTATGAAGAGGACCTTGCTGCTTACTCGTGTTTCGCAGGGAGAGAATCCTTCTTTAAAATGTATGGCATGCCAAAAAATGGAAAAAGACCCGCAGCAAACAGAACTTGCTTTTAAAGAAGATGCTACCGACTCTCATTTTCGTCGCAGCGGTGGCAGTCTGCCTCTTTTCGAGCAGCGTTTATGCGGGCATTGCTTCTAATTGCTCAGATGTACGAAAAGAGGTGCTAACGAATGCACAGAGAATTGCGAAGTTTTCTGGTGATGATATGGTCAAGGTTGGTGTAAGTGCATCAGATAAGCGTCGCCATCTTTGGAGTGGTGAACACGTGGGCCTCAAGCTTCACGTCTACGACGATGAGGAACATGAGCCCGCTATACTGCTCAACCCAAAGATGGATCACGTGACAAAAGTCGTCACGGTGGATATCACGATCAAACGTCTTCCCCTTGGAAAAGAAGCCACAGACGAAATGGTCCAAAAAAGCGTTACATCATTCAGTTACCACAAACAACAAGCAGGGATGTGTGTACCGCTATCTGTTTCTGAATTTTCTTCGAGTCGAGCACTGCTGTCTCCTCACGAGTACTCCAAAGAGTTAGGAGGTGTTTTGTGGTGCACGATGTGTGCTACCACTCTCGGCATTGCCATTCCAATAGTATTGAATCTGATCGTCGGGGAGACCTTTTACTACTGGTGCATTAACAGCTCCACCAACACTGAAGACCAATGCAATGTGCTGAGCATGGAGGTGGTACTTGCCTTAGAAGCGCCTATTGTTGTGATTGGGGGCGCCATTGTGATGAAAGAGTGCTTTGTAAATCCCAACCACGACTGCACGCCTAGTATGAGTGGTGTTATTGCTCCACAGGATCAATGATAGGCACGTAGAACGATTTTTGTACCTTAAAGAATGTTTGTTTTGGATTTTTTAGTAAGTGGCTACAGGAGCCTTTCGTTTCCTTTCACAAATGACATTTTAATTCAACTCATGAGACATACGAGCAGACAGGTCTGCTAGATGAGAAACAAAGTATCTCTTCCTGCTTGAGAACACAGTGTGTCGCCCGCCGAGCGTAGAGGATCTCTCAGCAGTGTCTAGCACAACCGGTGAGTGAAAGAGAGGAGAGGAAAAAGTGAATGTGGTGGCGATAATTATGACAAAGGATGATAAGTGCGAATGAATCTTTTCTTTATGTACAAATTACGCTGAGGGAATTCTCTCTTTTTATTTACCTGCTGCCCCAGGAACTGTAACCCGTCTGAGCATTGGCCTCATTGGACGAACTCCTGTTGTTGTTGTTGTTGTTGTTGTTGCTGTTGTTGTTGTTGTTGTTGTTGTTGCTGCTGCTATTATTGTTGTTGTAGTTATTGCCATACCCACGATTATTTTCGCGACCACCTTGTTGAGGTGCGGAAGGGTTTGCGTTTGGGTACATACCATACATCGCGGTTTGTTGGTTGTAGCCTCCCCATCCAGCCGCTGGATTAGCTTGGTACGGTGCTCCTCCCATATACTGAGGATACTGTTGTTGCTGTTGTTGCTGTTGTTGCTGCTGGGGTTGCTGCGCAGTAGATTGGTCCTGAGGGCTAGCATCTTTTCCAGATTTGTTGCCCTGGTTGGCATTTTGCCCTGCATTTCCAAATTGACCACCGAATGCATCTGCACCAGTGTAACCATTTGCATTATACGGGTCAGTATAGCCATGATTAGGACCTCGGCCATTCTGGTATCCACGTGGTTGGTGTTGTCCGTAGTAGTTCTGCTGCACAGGTGCCTGTCCATAATAATAAGGTTGCATGCCTTGGTATCCGTAGTAAGGGTTTTGGTTATAAAATTGAGGAGCTGCCATTCCTGGAGGCTGTGCATAACCCTGTTGAGGTTGCTGTGGAGCAGCAGGATTTAGCATATTGACAGAACCAGTAGCGGCACCAGTAGCGGGACCAGTAGCCGCAGCAGGTGCACCAGGCGCACCAGGCGCACCACCAGCAGCAGGCACAGGTGCAGCAGGGGCAGCCTGAAATTGAGGATGCATGTACTCGAATGGTTGTCCGTAAGGCATGGTCATGTTCGCCACAGGCGATCCTCGACTGCCTGGCGCACCAAAACCAGGAGGTTGTTGGTATGCAGCTTGTGTTTGTTGAGCACTTTGCTGGTTGTCATTCTTATTACGTAACTGGCCAGGGGCTGATCGCTGTGTCTTGCCGTTGCCGAGTCCAGGAGGGCCGTTTTGGTTGCCATTGCTACCGTTGTTAGATGTATCATTTTGTTGACCATTGGACCAAACTGCGGCACCAGAAACAGGGACGTCAGAAGTAGATGAATCGGAGGCTGCAGCGCCCCAAGATGCCGATGTGGCCGAAGATTCTTCAGCAACAAGGCTAGTTGCATTTCCGAATGATCCAAATGAAAGCGAAGGTCCGTCAATCCTTTCTGACTTATTTTCCCACTTACCCATCTTTAGACCAATCTTTGGACTGCCCTCCACATCACCTGATGTACTAGATTTGACCTTTGCGGGTGAAGGTGGGCTTTCAACAGGTGCAGCAGGGGCGTCGATGGTCAGATTGCCAAGAAGGGAAGAAGCATTCTGCAGAGGTGCGGTCTCGTCCCCAATGACCACGCCATCAGTAACAGAAGATACGGGCGCTTTGTCCTTTTTATCCGCCTTCTTAACACGCTCCCTCTTCTTTTTTGGTATTTTTTCGGCGCCATCAACAGGGGCAGGAGTCTCCTCAACAACCGGTGGTGCTGGAGGAGGTTGGTTCTTCTCCCTTTCTAATCGCTTGATTCTTTGTGCTGCGGTTTCCACGCTGTTCCACAAACTATCAGCAGGCAAATTCGGTGCTGGCAGAGCTCGCACAGGTTCAGGCGCTGCCTTGGATTCGGAAGCAGCCTGTGATGCAGACGCCTCAACTTTTGGTGGTTTCTTCTGTCCCCATGCGTTGTTGCCCTTGCCAGCACTTGTTGCAGCAACTGGAGCGGTAGACTCAGAAGTCGTAGTTTCGGTCTTGGATGTAACACTCGAAACAATTAGCTCACCACCCTCAACTCGCGGAGAGGTCGATCGTCCGCTGGCGGTATTGATTCCACGGCCTGTGTCTCGGCCAGCTCCACGGCCTCCAGCAGGGGCTGCTCTAGCTCCACCCCGACCAGCACCACGCCCACCACCAGAGTTACGATCTGACGAGCTATGGTTTTCAGAATGATTAGCGTTGCCACTTGGGATTGGTTTCTTCGCTTTGGTAGTAGTCACCCACTCCTCCACTTCTACGACATTTGCCTTGCTTTCTGCAGACTCCCACCACCCTGAAATGGCGTCATTTATTTTTTCTTTATTATTACGATGTTCCTTGATCAGTAAGCGAATCTTACTATCATCAATGGATGCCGGAGCCATATCTCGATACTACGTTACAAGAGAAGCAAAGAAAACAAGAATTTCAAAGGAAAGTTAGCAAATGAAAATGAATGAACACCAATGAAAAAACAAGGCACAAAATACACACATTCATAAACGGGTTTATTCTGCATGTATTACTTACCCCTTTGAAATCAGTTTCGCTGTTCGCATTGCTCGGTCTTGGTCTGCGCGAGGAAGGATTGAGAAGGGTTGGTAAGCTGCTCGTTTATTCACGAAGTGAACCATAGAAACACAGTAGAATCAAATACTTACCGACGCGACATGTTGAAGCGTCTATACAGCTGAGAATTAAGTAGTTAAACGGTTCACCTCTGGGACCACAGCTCGTTTTGAGCGAGGACCAGAGCTTCCAAAAGCGTGGGACTGAGCAGGGGGACCTTTGGAGCATTTCGGTAGTAGAAGATTCTTAGATCGCCTATCCTCTGTCATCTGCCACCATCGTGCTCTCGACTTCATCTTCCTAGGCATCCCCAACAGGAGATTAGATCTGGCACAGGCTCAGGCACGGGCACAGGCACAGGCACAGGCACAGGCGCAGGTACAAGCACAGATACCGGCGTTCCTCGCCGAAGCATATGCTGATGCTGAAGCGCAGGCACAGATACAAGAGCTACAGGAACACGCAGGTGAGGTACAGGTAGGTAATGTAAATAGCGCTAATTCACCCGTTGTTGTGAGTTAGCTTGTAAAATAGTTAACCAATATTATATATGTAGTAGAAGATTGTGGTGAGGTTTGTTATGGAGGAAAATCTCTCGCTGAAGTACATGCAGAAGCGCAGGCACAGGTACAGGCGGCACAGATACCAGGTAAGTGAGGTAAGTGATGTGAGTGGCAATGTGAATAACGTTTATTAATCTGCTGGGAGTTAACTATCTAAAGTTTACCAGTCTTTTTATTATCATTATTGAGGAAGTGAGTGTGTACGTGTACAAACATGCTTGTTAATATATTAATCTTTATACAGATGATTTATACAGATGCATATTCCCCGTAAAAATAAATTGCTGCAGCAGCTCCGCTAAAAAGCAAATAGGAACGCTGTTGGTATACCAATGTTGCAATCTGCATCACAGTTAACCCCTTAGCCTGTGGCGCTTTCACTTTCTTCTGTTTCTTCGTCGCCTTAGGCGAGCTGCTGCCGCCGCCTGCACTATTTGACTGATCCTTGCTCTGTTCTTTTAACTTATCTTCGAGTTCGACTATGGCGTCTTGAAGTTGAGTTGCCTCTTTTTCCTTGATTGCCTTCATGTTAACACAATCGTCTAAGGAAGCCTTAACATGCAATATCAAAGAAGGTTCTTCGTTACATGTTGCTTCTAACTCGCATGTAAAGGTTGTGCTGTCGGGTTCATCCTGCCACATCAAATTCACATCAAAAATAGCCACATATGGAACAGACTTCACTGATTGTTGTTCGCTTACTCCAGTATCTTCTTCCTCGTGACTGACCGGGTCTCCAGATGAGACAGGGAGTATATGGCACTGACGATGACAGTTAACTTTCAAAGACACATTCTTAGAATCAAGCACAATGCTGAATGATTCTGCCACAGCTTTGGCATCTTCATTAATATTATAAGCACCTCCTCCATCATCTGCTGCTGCGTTTACAGTATCCTCTGCATTCTTGTCTTCAGTGTGTGCAATCGAAACCTGGACTAAAATTGAGTCAGCATCAACTGGTGTACCTATTTTCTCTGTCACGGACATCACAGTGAATGTGAGATGACTTGCAGCCGAATCTCCTCCTTCATTCCCATATTCTGTCCATTCTTCAACCTCCTCTAATACAGATGCGAGCTCTACGCGCCGCCTGTTCAGTTCCTCTACTATTTGATCGCGGTTCATGACGCCCCAATGCCTCTGAGAAGAAGGGCGAAGCATTTCCCCCTGTGGGTCCATCGACCGTCGTACGGGGAGAGGAAAAGGGAATTCTTGCATGGTACAACAAAAATGTTTTGGGGGTTCTAATCAGGTTACTCAAGGACATAGAAGCTCTATTGTGTCTCTTATATCCCAAATCCATTCAGTTCTAAACGATTAAGCTTAAAGTCGAACTCGATAATCGAGTTTTATCTTGTAAATTTCTCCTTTTTCTGCCTCACCATCATTTATGCCAGAGAATCAGCCCCTTCAGCACTCAGTCTTCTCGCACGAGGATGCCATTGAAGAAGTTGATAAGCTACTAGAGAAAACATTAGTAGAAGCGTCGGCAGCGAGGATTCGTTTGGCGATTTTATCGCAAAAAAGCAACCAGCTCGAACTCCAATATTTTTTACGTGAAGCTGTCAATGCTGTTGGAATGCATTTAAATAAGGAGTCGCTCAACCGATTTGTGAATGAAGCGTGTGAAGCATTTTTAGATAAAAAATTGTAGCCAGTTAAGGCTCAAGAAATCATATTTGCAAGAACCTCGTTCAACGTTGTTCCCCTTTTACAGCTTTGTCAAACACAAATTATATTTATTACAGCACAGATACCGGCGTTCCTCGCTGAAGCACATGCTGATGCAGAAGCGCAGGCACAGGTAGGTGAGGTATAGGTAGATGAGGTAAGTGATGTAAATAGCAATGTAAATAGCGCTAATCCGTTGTTGTTAGCTTGTAATAGTTAACCAATATTATTATAATTATATTTATTTTTAATTATAACAGCAGGAGGCCTGTGTAGTTATTATTAGTAGGCCGCTTTGTTTTTTAAATTTGAAATTATTATATTAGGCTTGCACGCGTAAGCTTTCTACACCATACCGAACACTATCAAATCCTCGATATTTCTCGAAACCTGCGGGAATGTATGGTATGGATTTTTTCAGAGGCGTTCCCAATCGGCATGGTCCTCGTTTTCATGGTTACATGCTTCTCCGTTGTCTCGCTCAAGTACGGCGCCATTCTGCTCGTGGGAACGGGTCTCGCCTACCTCACGGCTTACCGCACGAACCTTTTTTCTTCATAGAAGTGATTTTAAACTGAATTAATGTGATTATAGGTAAGTGCGTCTCCATTATACTTACTGATTACGTCCCGCATCAGACGTGTGCTGATGAGGACCGAATATCGTGGATGTTTCGTGCACTGAATAACCATTTATATCTCATTATTGCGCTCCTTGATACGAAATTCTTTATATTACATAGAGTAGAGCATAGAATCATCCCTACTCGACCATAGGGTATGTCTACGAAGCTTTCTTCTTTGTATAAGCTCTAAAAATAGAAATCTGAAGAAGATCTTTTAGAGTTCGTCACCCGGGGGCCATGTATAAACAGGAAAACATAAAGCTCATTTTTGAGCACTTATATATACCAATGACTTATCAGTTAATTGCATGGAGATAATGGGAGATGACGAAGTTTATCAAGAAACCGTTTCTTCTTCTCTTTCTTCCTCCCCGATCCGATTGGACGGGACGAATCTAACCAATCGTCGATGGATGGAAGAATGCATTGAATAAGACATACCAGTGAGTGTTTTCATTGTCGTGCTCATCACCTCCGATTACTCATCGAAGTGAAGTGTGTGATCATCTTTGTGCGAGTTGATAAATATGTCTGAAGCTTTAGATTTTAAGCTTCCAGAGTCAATCTCCAATTGGATATTTGACCTCCACGATGCCACGAGAAGATCTATGCGTAGTGAAGAAGTCAGCCCAATTTATGAGGTGCAATATAAGGAGCTGACAGAAAAGTTCTTTGAAAAGTCTGCATGGCCCCACGAAAAGATCATTGCTCCTGAATGTAATTATGATGAGACCTTTTTAATCTTTTACAATGAAATGCGAGCGAGACATTTATTCACAAAACTGAAGCCACAGTTGCCAGACTTTATTGAGTCATGGAACAATTATATTCGGGTTTTTGATTGCATTCTTGCATCATCTGGTCCTAATATATGCTTGACAACGCAGTGGATTCATGATATCATTGTTGAGTTTGTGTATCAGTTTCAAGGATTTTGCCAGTACCGTTGTCAGTTCAAATATAGAACTACAGATGAGATAAAAATATTGGAAGCAAACAGAAATATCTGGGTATTGCCTGTAGTAATGGGGACCCTGAAGAAACTCTCCGTCAAAGTGCCCAGCAGTCTGGTCTCCGCGGCGAGCAGCACGTTGGAGCAATTTGCTTACTTTGCATCTATTGAACAAGCTCGTCTGGAGTGTCTGCTAGGAGATTACCGTGGCGCATTAGAAGCCACAGCTTTTGTCAACCTAGGTGACCGCGCTGAACTTTACACCGCGCTGCCCAGCTGCCACGTGAATCTCTACTACCACACCGGAGTGTGCCAGATGATGCTAAGGAAGTATGCAGAGGCGATTGACACTTTCGGGGAGATCTCGCTATATCTGTCTCGAATTATGAAGCCTGGGGCTTCGTCAAATTTGAAAAATGGCATTGACCAGATGATGAAGAAGAGCCTGGACAAGGTCCTGGCCCTGACCGCGATCTGCGTGTCGCTGCTGCCCGGCGTCAAAGTTGATGACCAGGTTAGAGAGCTGGTGGAAAATAAATACCCCGACAAGCTTAGACGCTTGCAATCAGGAGATGCCACTGCTTTCTCCGACATGTTTGAAAACTCGTGCCCTAAGTTCATCACCTCTGCACTTCCAGACTATGCCAATCCCATGAACCTGGTGCAAGAAGCATTTAATAACCAGGTTTCTGTCTTTATCAGAGAAGTGCGCCAGCATGTTGCGGTACTGAGACTGCGCTCATATTTGAAGCTTTATGCATCTATCGATTTGGCGAAACTCGCGAGGTTCAGTGATATGTCCGAGGCGGATTTGGTGAGCTTAGTGTTGAGCTACAAGCACAAGCTGCAGGAGTCGTCTACTGGTGTCGACTATTTTGTACAGGACGAATCTTTAGTTATTGATGCAGTGCCTTCTAAGATTGAGAAAAATACGGCCGCCGAGAGATATTTCACAGCAGGCGTCCGCAAGCATGCTGAGATATACTCCGGCTTGTTGCCGATGCTGTAGGAGAGCAGGGCACTTGGATGAGTGTGTTACGGTAGTGGGGCGTACATTGCAAACGTAGATATATAAATAGGACTATATACACTTTGGTAATATATAATTATACGAAGAGGCAACCTTGCAAGCTTTGTATAACGAGATCCCCCCACGGGTCATGTAATGACACTTGCCTTTTGTTACAGATTAAACACAAAACAGGCGGCACAAACAATTGGTCTCACAGATAAAGTCACATCACACCCAACAATCTATGCCAGTTTAAGAGCTTTCGACTTCTTATTCGTCCTTGTCTCCCACTTGCTATGTTTCGTTTGCAACCTCTCTGTGTAGTTTTCTGCCTTCTCGAGCTTCGAGCGGTTCTTCTTGCTGATCATCGGCGCCGACTTGAATGCTTTCGTTTTCTGCTTTTTCCCCTGACCATTTAGTTTCCAATAAGTTGGAGCGTCAACAGTAGTATTTGCAATGTGATCCATAGAATGCGAGGAAGTTGCACCTCGTGCTTGCGTGATGCAGATAGGAGCAACTCTTTTCTCTTTCTCAACTTGCCTTTCCGCCAATAAGACACTAGCTTCACTCACATAGGTCTCAAGTGGCTGAATTTCATTGCCTGTGCTTGATGGTGCAGTGGATCCTGGCAATTCCAATCCATCGCGAATTATATCCAGCTCAGTAAATATGGATGAAATACTCATGATTATTCGGCTGAGGATCGCGTTTAGTTGTTGGATTTGGAGATATACTTGCCCTTGAATAAACGCTTTTCTTACTGAGGAAAAGCCCGGAGAAATAGGAAAGGAACTCCTGTTTGGCATGGTTTGAGCGCATGGTTGCGAGCTTTTGGATGCTGGTTTGAAAATCATTTCCAGGGGAATCCTTACTTAGATAGATGGTGTGTTTGTTGGCTTCCTCGTGGCGATGACAGCAATGACAGCCGCACCATTCGCGCTCGTTCTGGAGTTCTATGAGAGATTCCGTTATATGAAGCTACAAAATGAAGACTTAAGCAAGATTTTCAGCAAATACAACAAACAGCCTGAGAAGATATTAACAGATCTTAGAAAGAAGTACAGCCTCGCAGTCCCTGTATCTATATCTATCGACAGGGTCAAGCGATTGCTGGCCTTGTATGATGTGCCTGAACGATACGCCACCGCGATGTGGAGTCAGATTGCTGCAGCATCGGAAATACAGAAGTCTGATGATGCAAAGACAAAAAATGCTTCGAGTGGAGAGAGTCTCAACAAATGTGATGATACATACGATGTCGCTCTTGATATCAATAGCTCATCCTTTGATGCTGTGGCCGCTCTGCATGCTGGAAGAATTATAGCTCCTGACACTACTGTGCCAGCTCTGGATAACCTATCCAAATTCAAGCATTTGCTTGAAAACGGCTTCGGCTACGTGCAGCGAGTACCTGACCGAACTCTTATTGACAAGGCAAAGGCTATCGTATCGAAGTTGAAAAAAACGCACCTATTCGATAACATCGCAGGCAATAGTCAGCGCGACCGGCGCAAACGGGGGGAGACTGCAGAGGACGAGGAGGAGGCAGCCACAAGCCCGCTAGCGTTGCTAGAGAAGATAATGGCTTCAAGATCTCGAGCTCACATCGTTATTCGGCGCAAAGGAGGAATCAAGGGAATCGTGCTGGGGTACATTCAGGCGTTCGACAGGCACCTGAACATCCTCGTGTCCGACGTCGACGAAACATTTGTGCAGAACAAGAAAAAGGTGGGTGCTCACGCATCGTTTGTTGGGTATTTGTGTTTGATGTGTCTGTAATAGCACCTTTTTTAACCTTTACCCGGGTTCGCGACGCTGCATCAATCCTACCACTGAGCAGGTCGCAATGCACGTGCTGCGCGAGGGTGCGGCACCTGCATCAAACGAAACGTTCCCTGCACACGTGATCCGTAGACATCTACCCCAAGTTCTAATACGAGGAGATAATGTTGTACTGGTATCTAAGGAGATTAGAGGCGTGTGATTGTGATAATGTTTGTAGTAGTGCTGTTTGATTACAAAGTTTTTTTAATACGAGTTTAAGATAGCTCGCTCCTCACGGTCACCCTTTGCCATATCCATCTCCTTCTGCACGTAAAACTCCATCACTTCCCCGAAAGCTGGCTGATTCTCAGCTGGGAGAAACTTCTTCTTTGCGGAGCAGTCGAATGCTCGCTTGATTCTTTGTTCCCTGTGAGGCGTAGTGGAGGGAGGTGGGAGACGGCGATAAAGATAGAAAACAATTAGATCAAGGAAATGAAGAAGATACGCACGAATGTGCATCTTGCATCAGCGGTACAAAGACAGGCATACAAAGGAAAAGAGAAGCTCTCGCAACAATTCTCACATCGTCACCGAGTTACTCACCTCTGCACCTTGACGCCCTTGGGTATGCGGTTCAGAGCCTTCTCCAAGTCATCGTTTTCCAGGAGGAGATCTTCATACTTGAGACCTGCACGCAGCAAATATGTCAAAATAAATGGAAGAAAAAAGATTAGAGTCAATCCTGAAAAACGCGACAGGTATTATTCCTCAAAGACACACAACTTATGTAATTCACACTTACCTACTGCCGCGCATCTAGACGCAACAATACCTTGGTACTGCTTGGCCACGGCCCCAAAAATACCCTTCACTAGTCCACTCATGATGTTGCTATACCGTGAGAAGAATTTTCTGCTTTGCGCGGGCGTCTCAAGAAAACCAGAGCTCCTCTTCTACTTCCGCAAAATGCAAGTTGTGTGCACAGCAGCCGAGTTACCTTCGCTCAGTTTCGTCAGAAAGTCTCTGTACACCTGTCCACTGCGTTATATTTTCAAATTCTGGTCTATTTGGTCTATTTGGCTTCAGAATCTTTGCTGAGAGAGCTTTTACAAGAACCAGGATGTCACGTAATGGGATAGACTTGCTGGACCAGGACGAGCAAGAGAGAGCGTTGCTTAGTTTTTCCAAGTCAATAACGTTTCAAACCGTTAGTGGCATGGGTGTGGTAAATGGATCCTATGGCGCTATGTCATCTTGGTTGATCAGTGAACTCCAGGAGGCGGGTGTGGGGGATGTGCACATTCTACCCGAAAGCGTAGAGGGCAAGCCGCTGGTGGTCGGCTCTATTCTCGGACAGAGTGATGCACTGCCGCAACTGCTGTTCAACGCCCATTACGATGTGGTGCCAGTGGTGGAGGCGGACTGGACAGTGCCGCCCTTCGACGGGCTGCGGAGGGACGGCCGCGTGTACGGTCGAGGCGCTCAAGACATGAAGTGCGTGGTTGTGTCCTACATTTGTGCCGTAAGAAAGCTGCTCAAGAGTGGGTTTAGCCCGTTGAGAACTGTCCACTTTAGTTTTGTGCCTGACGAGGAGATTGGCGGCGGAGAGGGCATGCAGGTGCTGCTGGAGTCCGAGTGGTTTAAACAGAAGGACATCGGGCTGGCGCTGGATGAAGGGCTTGCCAGCGAGGACGACTACTACTCTGTGTTTTACGGCGAGCGACTGCCTTGGTGGATTAAAGTGGAAGCAAAGGGCAACACGGGGCACGCTTCGCGCTTCATCGAGGACACGGCGGTCAAGTCGGTCATCGATGTAGTGAACCGCGCATTGAGCTTTCGTGAGTCCCAACGGATGAAACTGCACGGCGGCGCTTCGTCGTGCGAAGGTTGTTCTCACAGCGTAGCCAAGAAGTTAGGCGACGTGACTTCACTTAATGTCACGCTGTTGCGGGCCGGCATGCGCGCCGGGGACAGAGACGTGCTGAACGTGGTGCCCGCGACAGCGGAAGCCGGCTTCGACATTAGAATATCGCCATCGCAGCCACCTGAAGAGGTGTCTGAGATGATTAATACCTGGTGCAATGAAATAAACGGTGCGAACGGCTCGTGTAAGATCACATGGCGCTATGAAAACAATGAACTCAATGTCCATCACACCACGGACCTGTCGGACAAGAACCAGTGGTGGGAGCTATTCCGCGAAACAATATTCAGCGAATGCGGTGTCTCTTGTCGGACAGAGGTGTTTCCCGCTGCAACGGACTCTCGCTTTTTGAGAGCGATGGGGATCAAGGCATTCGGGTTCTCGCCTATGCGGCGCTCGCCCATCCTGCTGCACGAGAACGACGAGTACCTGGACGAGAACGTCTTCGTGGAGGGGGTGCACGTCTACGTCAAGCTGATGAGGGCTCTGGCGCAGCAGCCTGCGTTTGATGGAGAAGTATAAACAAGTCTAAATAAAGTAAACAAAGATACAATCCTGTGCATTGAAGAGTGGTTGTTGCCCACGCTCGTCAGCGCTTTTTGCGGGACTTGAGCTTCTTCCACGTCGTGTCTTCTTGTGAGACTGCTGACACTTCTTGATCCTGGTTGCTGAACATCATGACATCTTGCGGTGCTTGCTGGGGCTGGGGAGGAGCAGGCTCTGCAAAGGCGAGTCTGCCCCCTGCCTGCGTCTGCTGCAAGAGCAGGGTCCTCTCCACGCACTCTTTGCGCACCGTCTCCTGCAGCATGGCGATCTCCGCGTCTTTCTCTGCGGTCAACTTCTTGTATCCGTCGATGGATCTCTGCGCCTTGTCGCTCGCGGCCTGGCTCTTGCGCAGCTCGCCCTGCAGTCCGCGCACCGTGCCCTCCAGCTCCTCCACACGGGCTTCATAGTTGCGCTGCGTCTCGCGCATCGCTGACTCGCCGCTTTTGCCGCTGATTCGACTCGCTGTCAAGAGCCCTTCCATGTGGCTTAACGAAATTTGCAATTGATCTCTCTCATTGGTCACTAGTGAGTTGTTCGCCTGTGCCTTTTCCAGTGCTACTTGCATCGTCTTGTGGTAGGCAATGCTTTGTGTCAGAGATTCTTTCACATCGGAGTATGAAATCTCCAACGCGGTCACATTTTTCTTCAGAGCATCGCGCTCTTGCGTCAATGCATCTATCTTTTCTTGCAGGCCGCGCACTTCCAGGGCATTGCTTGCCTCGATGTCTCGGACCTTGCGTTGAATGATTTGAAGTTTGTTCTGCACATCTTTGCCCAGCTTGTCGTCCATGTTCGAATAAAATCCCTGCTACCTATCTATGCATTGTATGAATGGAGCGATGCTTCTTCCTGGTTGAGATATGCCAGAAGCCCACTTAATTTGGACTTGCGAAAAGCGGAAAATTTGCTCTCCTTCAAAGAAGATGGTAACGAAAACTAGTTTTTGCAGTCCCTTACTTACGACGATTTTTACACATTAGTAAACACGAAAAAAACAAGAAGTGCTTCGGAAATTGCACTCTTTTCCTGCACAGCACAAACACACGATGAACAACAAGAGAATTTATTGGGTCAAGTGTAAAAATGCTGATGGCAGTGTCTACTTCCGTGACGGCAGTAAACCTGGGCCGCAATTGGAAGCACCTATAGAAAGTACTGATGATGCTGCCAACACAAGTAAGGACAATGACACCGCGGCAGAAGAGATCGAGGAAGATGACGAGGAAGATATGTTCACAGATTTCTCTGAGTTCACGCTAGCGGATGGGTTAAACTTCGAAATCCAAAGTCTTGGTCTCTTTGCCAAATACAGGAAGGTCCCAAGCATGTCGTCGAAAGCGGTCAAGGAGGACATGTTGCCGAAGGTCACCTTCGTCAAGGAGCAGTTCGAGAGCGGCATGGGGGCGGACGAGGACTGGGTGCGGGCTGTGGCGACCAACGACTTCGCGCTGGTGGAGTACCTGCTGCGACTGCTGGACGACCGAGCGCCCTCGGATCTCAGCAAAGCAGCCGCGCAGTGCCTCGCGTTCGCCGGGACCGTGTACCCGAAGCTGTGGGCGGACTTCATCTACGACGAAGACCGCTTGCACGAGGTGCTCTCCAAATCCATATTTTTGGCGAGCAACATTAGCGCATGGGCGGTGACAAAGAAAATGAGAACAGTTGCATCGGTTCCCTACATCGGGTTCGACGAACGAGACGTGGCGGACTTCGGCCTGGTGGGCCTGGAGCGCGAGGAGGAGACGGGCGCGGCCGAGGACGAGGAGGTGGAGACCTCACTTCTCGTGCTCCTCATGCTTCTCACTCAAATCTATACCCACGACATTTCTGCAGTAAAAGGTAGCTGGGACGCGTCCTCCTTTTCCGCCGAAGAAGTAGATGGCATGTGTTGCCTGCCCGCCGACGAGGTGCTAAAGGAGCTCGCTGCCGCGCA
>JACKZZ010012241.1_pt1 | contig 23395 bp, 17 predicted proteins | sample 8027871 | NCBI WGS metagenome assembly JACKZZ01 (sample SAMN15724774, study PRJNA655200) | protist metagenome | isolation source: fluorescence activated cell sorting (FACS) single amplified genomes of... | place: USA: West Boothbay Harbor, Gulf of Maine | collected 2000-07-19 | reverse complement strand
AAAACTTTTACACAAATTCAAAATCGGCCACAAGTTAAACAAACGTTTGTTTAGGTTGGTGCTAAGCTTATCATTGCTCAGGTGCGCCGTATATTGATTTTATAATTGATTTGCTTTTTTTATATTTTCATATAAAAAAAGTTTTTAGCGTTCGCGTGTAAATTTTATTTTATACTTCTCGTGCATTCATTCCGTGTTGCTTTTTTAGCAACATGGAATTTGATATAATATTAATGTTTCGCGCCTTTTCCATTGGAACGCTTGAATGCATGCGCTTCCGCTTCAATAAATGCAACAACCATATCCAATACCATGTATTTGTTGACTTTCTTATTCTTTTCTTCGTGTGATGTCATCATCAAAATGAGATCCTTCAATTCTGTAAAATAGCTTTTTTCCAAGTGTCGTAGGCGTTTAAACCTATCGCTTTTTTTTCCAAAAGTTTGTGATGCATCGTCATTTCTTGAATGCTTCTTTTCACGCATAGCTAAAATGTTTCGTATTATATCATCTTTTTCATCTTTCTTAGCAAAACCTATAGCAGCGATATATAACTCCAGCTTAGTTAAACGCCCCAATACATCTTTATCGTTGCGCCCGAAATCAAGCAAGATGTCAACACCAGCTTTTAGCCTACTTAATTTGTTCTTCTCTTTGTCACGCAATTTTTGTTGTGCCTGTGATGCTTTTATTTTTTCAAATTTCGTCCGCGCTGACGCGTATAAATTTTTGTTAGACTGTACAATTGGATTAACAACCTCAGGTGTAAGATTTTTTATATTTTTACGTTTCTTCTTAGTTGGTCGTTTGTTGCTCTTATTACTACTTGACGAAGACAAAGAGGCAGCAATTCCTTTCCTCTTTTTGTTTATCTTTAATTTTTGTTTTCTTTTATTCTTTTCATTTTCTATAGAAGCTGTAGCAGCAGCCTCCACAAGTGCGTCCATCCAACTTAAACTCCCTTTATTCCCATCTTTAATAACAGCCGTCGTCGGGGACTCACTCATACGTATTGGCATTTGAAAAAATATATAGTGTCTTTTTCTGTTATCCTTAACTTTTATAATACAATTGCTTATACAACGTGTATATATGTATGTATATATTTGGTATACCTGGCCTCACTTATTTGTCTTCAATCGATAGGTTCCTTCGTTACGACTTAGTTGGTTCCCCACACAAGCATCGTCTAGAGACAAGGAGGGTCGTATAGTCGCGTGGTGTAATTAACAAGTATTATTATTAATAGTAGTAATCACATCATTATATTCTGCACTATACTGTCCCCATAAAATTTGGATAATCTTGGAATTTGGTCTATTTTCTTACATAGTGTATAGTGTTATCTTGCATGCGTTTAAAAAATCACGCTCCTTTTTTTTATTTTTGTATGTACCATTCTAATTAGTGTTATTTTGTACCTTTTTTAAGCAAGTTTAGTTGGTGATGGTTTTCGTCACCAGTGCTATGTCTATTGTAATCACAAGAAATTTGATTTAAAATTTTTTATATGCACTATATGCACCGCAAAACAGCAAACGTGTCGACCGTAGAATGCAAGAATTGATATTTGTAATCAACGACATTTTAATCACACCCTTGCTCAATAGCAATAGACAGATGAACGTCTGGTTCGAATCATTAAGGTATTTAGTTATATATAATATTAATATAGTATATCACACGAAAAGTGTCAATTGTATCATAGTAAGGTATATTGTTTCAAGTCATACTATTATGATATATTATATAGAAGTGTCATTACTATATAATTAAGGTGTTGATGTACAATAAATATTAACAATGTATATAATAGGACATTGATTAAATTTTATAATTAAGGTGTTCATTTGGATGCAACATAAACGTTGGGGTAAGATTTTTATAATGTTTTTTAAAGATAGTGTCCCAAACCATTGATTGGGAGGTGTTTATTTGTAACATACGAATAGCATTGGAGTGGGTGGACACTACGAAAATCGAAAATACCTTATTAGTCTACCATTGGTGTAGTAGGGAGCTATAATATGCACCTGTTATTACAAGGTCTCACTATGGTGAAATCTACAAAAACATGAGTGAGTGGTCTTCTTATTAATATTAGTGGGGGTGCAAATTGCAAATAGCATTAATAATATATAAAAAAAAGCGAATAGCACAATACGAGGATGGCCTATAATAATTTCAATATTGTATTATTACCCATTATTAGTACAATTAGTACTCGAGGACAATACGCGACTTTTTTTATCCCCAGGTATTCCCAGAAATTTTGAGGATTTCTATAGTTTAAAATTATATTCATTTAATAACAATATAATAGTATTAATAATAAATATATATAATCGGAAATTTGTAAACAATATAGTACAAATTGGAATTAAACTCCGTATTATTTTTTTTTTATTAAAAATCATCAACAATGCACCAATCAATTTCTATTTTTTTACACCAATTTTGCCAGAAGCTGGTAATATTTTTTGATGATGATAAACGAGTACAATTATGTTACAATAATTTATTATTACTTCATGTTTTCTTTCTAATTGCTGGTGAAACGATTTTTTAAAAAGAAATAGCCAACGTTGCAACCATAATGCAGGCGAATCACAAAGACTTGGCCCCACCGGCGTTAGAAAGAGTTCAAGATTCTTGGAAGATTGAACTTGGTGATGTTCATGGAAAACACAAGGAGTTCATTAAAGGTATTGAAAAGGCTCTAGCTATTATACAACATCAAGAGAAATCGTATGGGGATAAAGGATTAAGCACAGTGTCGTTTTTTATTGGTTTGCTTAATGTTGCATTGACTGGTTTCATGCTTGGAAGATTTCCAGCGTATTATTGGCTGTATCAGTGTTTTAAATGCATAATTTTACTAGTCCTTAATTTTTATGTCAAATACCATAAAAAAACAGCTTTGTATATGCTGGACTTGTGCTGGATTGTTTCTTGTTTTTATACGGTTTTCAGTGTAATAAGTGTGCTTGGTGCGTTTGGAGTGAGCACATTGCCAGTAACAGGATCCCGGTTCCTCTGGCATGTGATATTTGCTGTAGCAAATGGGCCTACCGCTTGGTCGGTAATTGCTTTGAAAAATGCTATGGTATTTCATAGTGTTGAGCACTGGGGTTCTTTATTCATTCATTTGTCACCTGCAATGGTCACCTGGACTATGAGATGGTCTGCTGCTGATGTCCATGCTGTATGGCCAGGGGTATTCGGAGCACCGCTAAATGAAGATTTGAGATTTATTGACATATTTGGCGCCGGGGTTATATTTTATTTGATACATGCTTCATTTTATGTACCGTGGCTATTGGTTTATGGACGTTTTCATGGGATAAATCTTAAACAGGATGATTATGATACAGTATATCAGTCTACTGTAAAAAAATTACCGAAGTCCTTGTTAAAAAAAATTGGTTATACCGACAAAACCAAAACTGCAATAAAGCCTGCTATAATTTACTATTTTTTCCATATGCTTGCAGTGTTCTTAACATTTACCTGGGCGTATTTGTGTTACATATCGTTTTGGGTTCACACGTTATTTTTAGTAACATGTTTCACTTTAAGTGCTTGGTGGGGGTCCATGACATATTTTAATATGATGACTAAATTTTATGAATCGCGGTTCACAAAGTATTTAAAAGGTTTAAAAAATGCATACGAGGAAGGCGAGGGGAAAGATGAAGAATACATAAAAAATGAATTTAAAAATACTGTAATGGTAAGGCGGAGCACGCATGTAAAGTCTGTTGGATTTACTGTTGTAGGAGAAAAATGAAGTATCTTAGGGATTACCCAAGCTTCTAAAAACGACGCAAGATGTCTATCGCAATTGGACTGAGAACTGTCGTGGCTTTTAAGAAAAGGGTACAATGAGATTTGCTCCATTTTTTATACTTGATAAAGAATATAATACTCAAGAACATGAAGTTTTAAATTAAAAATTGCAGAGTATATCATATATATATTAATGTGTACTCGGGTTTAAAATATTTATAATACTCGTAATAATTATATAAATAATAAGTTATTTTTATAGTGTGTGCTGCGTCCTGCTAGCCGACAGGGGCAGCCTTGGAGGCGCTGCGCATATATATACGAAGTACTCATATATTATTCGACACTGCAACACGATATAAACGAACGCCTGGCCCACCGATTTCACATTCAAAACAATCAAATTGATGAACATCTTTTAAAATTCGCATTAATTCTTTGATTTTATTTTTTACATTGCTCTCATCATTACCAGATGTACTAATAGTTTCAACGCCCAATAAGGTTATGGCGCACCCACCGCCACCAGCGCCAGTTAATTTAGTTGTAAATCCAAATGTTTTACTGCTGTTGCATACTATTTCTAAAGATGGGTGACTTACACCGACATTTCGTAGCAAGTTTTGGTTTCTTTCAAACAGACTAGAAATGTTTTCGTACAACATGTTGTCGTCATGATCGTCTGTAACAAGTTCTTGAAACGTGGTTACAATTTCGCTAATGCCCTTCCAACAAGTATCAACATATTCTTTTTTTTCTTCCATTAATTTTTTCACATTTCCAACTAGTACTTTTGTTTCCCGTGGAACTTTTGTATTAGTTATTAACGTGCGTAATGCTGGGCATTTTGATATAGGGGCAAAAATTGGTTTGCCACAATTTTCCAAATCTTTACGAAATGATAATGTACCGCCAAATGTTGAAATAGTATTATCTAATCCAGATGGGTTTCCGTGCATTATTTTTTCGCCAATATACGCCCATGAATTTATCAATTTCAATATATTTTTATGTGGTATGTATGAACCGTCAATAGTACTATTATTATTGTGGTTTTGGTTGACGTCTAATGGCGCTGCATCACTGTTTTGTTCATCACCATTACCACCAGAAGGAATTTTAATGTTGATTTCACCGAATGAATCGTCCGTATCGCCACCACCAATATTGGAAAATCGAGTCGATAATAATGCAGCTGTCGTTGCAACAGAAAACGCAGCAGAAGAACCTAAACCAGCACCGATTGGCAAACCAAGAGATTTTACATTTATAAAAACAGATCTCTTTTTATCAAATGGAGGTTGATACATATGCAATATATTCGATGCCAGGTATATAATATTGGTGAATGCGCTTATAGCGCCTTTGTTGCTTCCCACCACTGAATTTGTTGATAATTTTGTTGCAATCATATTTTCAATCTCTTCAATTAAGTCTGCATCAAGTATTTGTCCGAGTGGCATAGAACTTTCAGTGGTTTCCCATGAAATTGGACGTTGTGTTACTTTAGTTTTGTCCATAAAATTTGTTGTTGGGAAGCTTATTTTAATGTCATTGTTATCGTCGCTATCATTACCAATATTTTGCAAATTTATATGAAACATTGGGCCTTCTTCATAAATAGAACTAAGGGTTTCAATACGTATACTAACTTGGACCCTTAATCCACTTAAACAACAGGCTACTGCCGGTATTCCATACACAACTGCATGCTCACCAAATAAAATAACTTTTCCTGGTGCAGTCGCTGAATACGTTTTCGATACAATGGTATCGTTATTATTGTTCGTAACAGATGCCATCGCTTATGTTTGTATTATTCACTCGCACTCGCTTTTGCTGTTACGTAAGATAAGTAGGAGCCAATAGAAAAAGCAATGGAGCCAATGCAGTATAAATACGCGTGATGATTTTGTATGTCCTCTATAATGTAAAATAGACCATCCAAAGTAAAAATAAGCGAACCAAACAGAAATAAAAGCGCTGTGCACACTGCTCGATTCATGTATTAGTCATGCAATTTTTTATATCAAATAATGTTCACTGTCACCACCTGTCGCACTGTCCACCTATATCTATAATTATATATAGCCGATCTGATCTTAATCTGAAATCTAATCTGCAGCAATGTCGTAATAATAAAAAATGGATTGAACCTCGGGAAAAAGAAAAAAAACATAAGTATAATTTGAGTGTACTAAAAATATACTTTTGATAGGGAAACTACTAAAAATACTAAAAAATCGATCATTTTGTCACTTTCACTTTTCTTGAATTTTCTTAAAATTTCCTTATATATCGATTTTTTAGTCGTTTTCCTATCAAAAGCATCATTGTTAGTATATTCAAATTGTACTTATTTTTTTATTTTTTTTCCCGACGGACGAGGCGGTTTTTTTTTTTTTGTTGATGTGACTTCTTCTTCTTTCTTCCGTCATACATGCACGACGAAAAGTGTAACAACGCAAAATGAAGCACTCACATCTCTAGATGCAGAGATGTAAGTGGATATGGCGACCTTAATTGCTAAAGGAAACGATGGCGTTGGTGAAAACGATGTTGCTGATAGAGAGTTTAGTAACAATGTATTGAAAGCTAAATATAAAGTACGGCCAAATCGTAACCCAAACGAATGGCCAAAAATTGACCCTGTCGACGTGCTTATATACCAGGCTTTTGAATGCAGTTTTCCGAATATTTTTGTAGTTGAAGAGGCAAATACCATGACAGATGAAGATTTTCAAACGAACATCGAAAAAACAGGTACACCGACTATATTACGCGGTCTCATGGATGATTGGCGGTGTTTCAAGAAATTTAGAGATGAACACGAGAATAAACACGAGTGGACTTTAGAAAAAATTTGTGATAGAAAGTTTACAGGCAATAATTATTTCCAGTGTGGAGTTGATATTGAAGGCGAGGACGTCAATGTAAATTTGAGACAGTACATGGATAAATATGCCTGTTTTTGTTCCGATCGAAATCCAATGCTGATCTTTGATGCCATAATAATGGAAAATGAAGAATGTAATTTAAATTTAGATTTTACTTGTCCAACATTATTTAGTCAAGACGATTATTTAAAACATATAGACCATCTATCTAGACCACCTTATCAATGGTTTATTTATGGACCAAAAAATAGTGGCAGCCCATGCCATACTGATGTAAGTATGATGTATGAATTATTACTAAAAAAAGGAAGAAAAACATTTCTAACACTTAAAAACAAAATTGCAGCCAATGGGTACAAGCGCCTGGAACGCGTTGTGTAGTGGGAAAAAGTTATGGATATTATTTCATCCCTCAACGCCGAAACACTTTTTGACTACAAGTTCATTGGATACAAATGTAAATAATGCAAATGACAATGGAATTTCTAATGATGATTTATGGGAAGATCTATATTCATGGATTTACTTTGAATTGCCAGAAATTAGGAAGCGCATCAAGCTGCACTTTGATTTATTGTTCGATTTAAAAAACGAAAACAAGAGTAAAGCCAATATAAAAATAAATTCTAATTTTTGGTATCGCGAGTTTATACAAAATCCTGGAGAAATCGTTTATGTACCCCCGGACTGGCATCATGCCGTCTTTAACTTGGAAAATTCGGTTGCAATCACACAAAATTACTGCAGCCGGACGAATTTAAGTAAGTGCTACCATCAAATGGCAGATAAAGTTTTGGCTCAAAAATGGTTCGAAAATATGAAAATTCGTGAACCGCAACAAGTGCATCAAATGCAATGAAATAGAATAACCTCTGAATTTTTTAAAATAAGCATAAGTAAAACTTTATAAGTTAACGTATGTAAGTTATGCACATATATCACCGATATAAAAAAAGTGTATTATGCATAATATGAAAGGTAAAAAGTAAAGGCCTTTTTTTTTATCAAGTACATGATAGTTTAAAAAATAAGACGAGAGAGAGAGAGAGAGCATATTTTTGTGTATAACAGCTTTTCTATTTTGATAACAAAAGGATATACCAAAAGTACGATTCGTGTTTATTTCTTTTCTGACTTTTAATTTATCACACCACAAAAAATAGTTTTTATTTAAAGTTATGTTAATAACTCATTCAGATCTTTCTTCATTTGTTGAATCAAAATACTACAATTGTCACCCTTAACATTATTGGTGTAATTTGTACAACGATGTAGAGACCAGTTTTCAGAATCATCCATGGATGAACTTGCTAGATTTGCATCCACAGATGCAGCTATTATACTATTTGATTTTGTTGCTTTCGGTTCTAAATACAAATGAAAAATATAATACCATCGTTGATAATCGATTGTCATTTTTTTGTTACATAATTTGCGTATATATGATTCCGTTTCTTTTTTAAATGCCATTATTTCGCCTAATAATAATTTTATTCCATAAATATCGATTTTAAACATTGTCTTTTTCCCTTTATATTTTGGAGTTTTGTCGCTTAATAAATATAAATTAAATGCAACCAAAATTTTTTCAACAATGTATGCAAATGTTTTACCAATATACATCGGGAAATGTATCCCTATATCTAAAAAATTTGTCTTGCTATAAAAATTATTGTAATTTTCAATACCAATATTTAAGCCACAAAAAATATCATTTAGCAAATTATTCACAAGATTATGATTCCAAGTTTTTTCATCACTTTTGTTACTATTATTTTTATTTTCTTTGTTTGCCTCTGCATTTGTTTGTTCACTTTGCTGATCAAGCTGCTGCTGCCTATGTTTTGTTCTTTTAGAATAAGAAATAGATCGAAAGTGACGATCGAATTCTTTATGCGCATATTCTTCCACGTACTTCCCAATTTCATCTTGCAAATTTCCAACTATACACATCATATCATACGTATTTACATCGGCAATAATTTTATTTGCAATCTTTCTATCAATACAATTTGTAGCAAAGCAAAACCATAAACGTGATAAATAAAGTAACTCACTGTAAATAACGCAGGTTATGTATAGATTTCTTCTAGTATTTGTTTGTAACAGTTCTTTAGAAACTAAATATAATTGCTTCATATGATTCAACTGTGCAAAATACGTTTGTTTCAACATATTGTAGTATAGATCATTTCCATCTTTAGCTTGCATATGGAAAAATAGCATTAAACTTTTTAACATTTCAATACCAGGCTTAGTAGCTGTAATCACTTCAAACATATTGCCCATCTCGCCTGAATCACCATTTTCGTTTTCAGGTGGTTGTCTCCCTTCTACCACACGGGGTAATGATAGTTCTTTGACACGTGCGCGCATTTCATTTCCCATTGCTATACCCCAATATATTTCAAACATATTTATAGTTTCCACTTTTATAGTTTCATCTTTTGTCGGATTTGGAAATTTCATTAGCTTTATGCTAATATTATCAGTAGAGCTGTCAAAGTTACTGCTGTCATTATTTTCATTACCAATGGTAGTAAATGTGTTGCACATTAATATTAAACGATCTTCAGTATTTAAATAGTTGCTACAGTGTTCCAATAAAATTTGGCATGATTCATATATTCTCGTTTTCTGTATAGAAAAATCTTCTGGTCGTATCAATGTTCTAACATCACTATCATCCATTGATATTATTTTGTAAATATTCGATACAAGAATACCAAAATACTTTTGTAAAACACGCGAGGAATTGATTAGCCCATCCCAACTGTATTTATTTGTATCAATACCATTTTCTTTTTGTATAAAATCGATAAAATCAATTATTTTAATTGGCGCCCATAACTTAATTATTGCAAATATCTCGTCAATTAAATCATTTTTGAACAACGCTGTAATTGATTTGGTATACTGTTCCCGGTTATCTTCGCCGTTTTGTTTGTTTTTACTGGATTCCAACGCATTTTGCGAAACTTCCACAAATGATAAAATATTTGAAAATATAGTGCCAAGTTCTGAAGATAACGCGTTAAATAATAAGTTGGACTTTTTCTCAGTAGGTCCATTCAAATAAAAAGACCACAAGGATGATGTACATATTTTATTTTTATCATACACAATAGACCGATCAATAGACTCAGAAATTACAGGGGGAATGTTAGATGGGTATTTAATATTCTTCATGATGACTGGTGTTTTTGGCATTTTATTGATTTCGTTTGTATTTGGCAAATAACTATTTCTATTGTAGTTGTTTGTTATTGAACCATTTGTTATAGTAATATTATTTTTACTATTATTAGCAGAAGTACCGTTATCCATGTATGTTATATCTATACAGTAATATTACCTCGCTACGAATCACATGCGTATGTATTTTTTATGTTTGTTAAATGCAAATGGATGCATTGATACCAAATCCGCTTTCCCCCTATAAAAAATGCCCGTGGTAAAGTAAGAGAGAGTAGTGTAATAATAATAATTTGAATTAAATAAAAAACCATTATTATTACTGTTGTTTATTATAATTTAAATTTATTATTAATAATTATTATAATTATACTTATTATAAGTACTAACCGCCGTAATAACTTTTATTATTATATTTATTGTATAGTGCTGCCTTTTAATAATTTGATTACTTAATATTCAATAATAATTGTGTATTATTATATTATTATTTATTCATTATTATTATATAGAGTATATTTATTTAGTACGCGTATTTTTTTAATTAATTGAATATAAACATCGATAGTTTTTTACCTAGAGAGATCTAGGGAGGTGAAATATAACTTTTTATCTTTTGAAGGTGTGTGTACATATTATTCTTCTCACAATTAGGCTCTACTGTTGTATTTCATAGTATTTACCAGACTTTGGGTCGAAATAACAAGCTAACACTGGGTCATATATTAATTCAACAGACGCCTCTTTGCTACTGTTAAAATTTTGTGAATTATCAATTGTTTCTAGCTCTTCATTTTGTCCGCGTATGTCATCCTCCTCCTCGGTATTATCTTTTGTTACTACTGCTGCCTCAATAACGTTGCCATTGTTAGTGCCTTCGACCACATTTTCTTTATTATTGCTGAGCACTTCAATATCAACTACTTCTATATCATCTTCATTTTCATTGCCAAACTCCTCTAAGTATGACTGTTCTAATTCTAATAATTTTCGTCGTTTTTCTTCCAACATTTTGCGCTTTCTAGTTAAATCATCGGATAAAGTAGCAACATTAGATGATATCGATTCATCCTCATTATTGTCACTATCTTCTTCTACATTCCATTCCCCTTCCAAATATTCTTCGCCGCCCATTTGCTCTTCTACGTTTTCTTCTTCCATAGTCACCATATCATCTTGATCATCATCATTTAAATCGACTCTTTCGCCATACGTTACCAATTTGTCTGACAAATCTGATTCAAGGGAAACATTATTTTCACCATAGTTATCTTCTTCGTTATTATCATAAACATTGCTATTATTAAGTTGCAACTCTGCCTCGTGGTCATCATCTATGTCAACGCTTTCTCGTGTTCGTGTGTCTTCGCGCCCATTAAGTCGGTTTTCAAACTGTAGATCATATTCTGCATTGATGGAATTGTCTTCTTGTTGCAGTAATATACCAGTATCGTTTGCATTGTCTTCGTCATGTACACTGATATCACTAATGTTATCATCGTTATACTTATCAATACAATCATTGGTAGTTAAGACATTCTCATTTTCTCCGACACCGTTTTTATTACTATTGTTGGATGTTCCTATCACATCGCCATAAAGCTCATCGCTATCCAGAGAAGAATTTACTTCTCTCCTGCTGTTGTTGTTGAATTCAAGTTCGCCCTCATTTTCTTCTTCGTATATGTCATATTTACGTCCATCATATAGAACAGATGGAACGGTCAAAACTTTCTGTTGTTCAGACCCTTGATGTTCAGACCCTAGTTTTTCATCCTCCACAATATCTTCCTCGTCGTCATCAATTTGCTCTTCCATAGCGTTCAACATGCTCTCCGTATTTGGTTGTCGTTGTTGTCTAACAGGTGAAGATGGAGGTGTTTGCTCCAATGTTAATGCCTGTGATATTGGTGTGCGTTTTAATGCCGGACTTTCGTAGGGAGTATTTGGTGTTGCCGGTGGTACAGTATACTGTGGCGAATGATCGTATCTATCATTTGCAGCCATTGGACTCGTGTGCCTATTTACTAACGCGCGACGGTTTAACTTTGGTGTAATATAGCTAGCACCCGAAACAGATGCAGGACTTTTTCGCGCTGATACTGGTGCTTTTCTTTCAGATCCACCACCACCATGCAATTTCATATTTTTAATACCAAGACTAAACTTATTGCGATCACCACTTTTATTTTGATTTGCACTTCTCGGTGGAGTTCGGGATTTTTTGCCATGTGCATTATTGTTCCTTCTCTCTTTACTTTTATTGCGACTTGGGCTTGGTGTAAAACGCGTCCCAAAGGCTAATTTTGGTGTTGTGTCGCTTCCGCTAACATCATTGCCGAAGCCACCACCACGTCTAGTAGACGTAATTCCATTACGATTACTACCAAATCGTCGTTTAGACGGAGTACCCATTTCACTACCAATGCCGTAAACACTAACATTACTTTGCTCTTGGTCATCCCATACCTCATCGACTGATCGTCTATCAAGTATATGCTGGCCATCGTAGAGTACATATTTTGAATCAACACCATTTGAAAATGCTAATGCTAATGGCAAACCACCTTTACCGTATGGATTCTCTCGTACAACATAAACACTACGAAGTTTGCATACAGAACTTACGGTAATAGCGTCGCAAACACGAAAGTTTGTTTTTCCATCATTTTCAAAGCAAACGCCCATAATGCTAAGCATATCGATGCACACGTTTAGCCACCTTCCCCGCTCTAAATTTTGCAACGATATTTGTGCATGCAATTCTCCATATAACTCTTCTTTAAAAGCCGTTGAAAATATTAAACGACGACGTGTTAACTTATCGTCAGATATGACAACCTCACAAGTAAACGGTCTTCCAACTGGTACATATACTTGCAACACAAGATATGGCCTCGTTGAAGTTAATCCAAGGGAAGCTGTTTTTTTTTTAGGAAAATGCACATTGGTTGATCGTCCTCCAGACAGAGCTAGTACGTAGCCTTTTGATGTTTTGTCGTAGACTCGCGATACACTACCGCTTGATAGACAACGCTCAAGCGGTTTACTACCAGATGATTTAAATACAACATCATAATCTTTTTTAGTTGATATATTTGAACGTGATGACGAACCAGAGTAATATGACATCTTAACAAAATCGTACACTTTTGTTTCAGTGCTGTTATTATGATTGTATAATTTGTTTTTTCTCCTATATGTGTGCGTGTGTGTGTTGTTTATCACTTCAGTTTGTTTGGTTACGACGAATAAGAAATGAACCAAGACAAGAACCAAAACAATTTGCTATTTTGATAATATATACATAATTAATATACAAATAATAATAATAAAAAAAAAACTGCTGAGCAATGAAAATTTAAATTCAATATAAATAGTAAACAGTGCAACAACAGTTGTTACTACAATTATTGAAAATGAAAATGAAAAAATGAGCTCTTTTTTTTTTAAATATTTATATATAATATTATAACTTATTACTATTATTATTATTATTATATTTATATTTTTATTGCCAAAATTTTTGAAAAAAATTGCCACCAAACCCTACCGGAAAACACTCCTTCTGGAAAGGTTGGAAGGTATTGTGTTGGTGACGATTTAAGGGTATTTAAATATCAACTTTACATTTACATAGCATTGGCGTTGCGCTAACCGAGATGTATGTTAAGGTATGTTAGTTGTGAGGGTATTAATCAACTTTACAGCCACATAGCATTGGCGTTGCGCTAACCGAGATGTATGTTAAGGTATGTTAGTTGTGATTATAAGAATGTTAACACTCACCATAATAACAACGCGGTGACAGTAGTAATAATAATAAATATAACACTGATAACAATATACAAATATTCAAGTAGCTCGTAATAATTCAGAATAATAACACTGATAACAATAGTAATAGAGATTGCTCATAATGATATAATAATAATAACACTGATAACAATGGTAATAGAGATTGCTCATAATGATATAATAATAATAACACTGATAACAATACGAATAGAGATTGCTCATAATTATAATAATAATAATAACACTGATAACAATAGTAATAGAGATTGCTCATAATGATAATAATAATAATAACAACACTGATAACAATAGTAATAGAGATTGCTCATAATTATAATAATAATACACTGATAACAATACGAATAGAGATTGCTCATAATGATAATAATAAAAATAATAACACTGATAACAATACTAATAGAGATTGCTCATAATTATAATAATAATAATTGAAATAATAATAACACTGATAACAATACGAATAGAGATTGCTCATAATTATAATAACAACACTGATAACAATGGTAATAGAGATTGCTCATAATGATATAATAATAATAACACTGATAACAATACGAATAGAGATTGATCATAATAATAATAATAATAATAACAACACTGATAACAATGGTAATAGAGATTGCTCATAATTATAATAATAAAAAATAGTTGTTACAAAATGCAATAGTAGTTAAAGCAATATTGTTTCATATATGTATTATAGATAAGTTAGAGATAATGTAATTATTATAATAATAATTATTGTTATTATTTATTAACTTACTAGAAGAAGAAAAGGACAGACGACAAGGGAAAATGAATAATGATGATAAATAAGTTTCTCCCGTGTCCTCCTGTGAATGCCGGTTGGTTGCTTCGAGGAAAGCTTTGACTTTTATCTTCGTCGTACATCATATATGTTTGTGTTAGTATAGATACATATATACACGCAGAAACACCCACGCGCACGTATAGCATAAGCTGTATTGATATACATCCCTTTGTTACTGTTTAATTGTTTGCTAAAGTTTTTTGTAGAACAATATTTATATATACTTTATATTCCGCTTATTTTACTCCTTCATTATAGCATACGCACGTACTCACATAAGTACTTTGTGTTAAAACGAAATTGAGTATGACATCACTTGCAATACAAGCAGTTGAAAAAGAGAAAACAGTAGCAGTGGCAACAAATTTTAACAACACCGATAGCAATGACACAACAACAGCTACTACTGCTACGGCAAATAGTACCACTACAAAAGTCTCGAAAAAGGCTAATATGTCTCACTTACACTCATTATATAACGATGCAAAAGCACGTAAAGAAAAAAGAAAGGAAACAAAAAAAAAATATGAAGAGCAGACTGGTTGCACCTTTCAACCAACGTTGCATAAAAGTAGCAGTCGTTTTAAAATGAAAACAAATATGAAAAACAATAAATCTAATAATAGTCCGTCAACCCCAAATCGTTTCCACCGTTTATATCAACAAGCAACTGACTCACAAAGGAAAAGAAAGGAACGCATTGCAGCGCTACCATATAACTGTACTTTCAAACCAAAGTTATCCAAAAAAAGTGCCTCATACAAGCCTAGAATAGCTGGTTCTGTTGGCAATCGTTTGTATGAGCAAGCAACAGCTGCACAAAAAAAGAAGAAAGATATGGAAAAAATTGAAGGTTTACGTGGTTGTACTTTCAAACCAAAATTAAACACGAAAGCTAAATCCTCTGCACGTAGTAACTTATATGATCTGAATCATATTAAACAAAAGAAAATCTTATTGGAACAAAAGCGCATGGAATCAGAAATACGTGGTTGTACATTTTCACCAGCGTTGGCGCCTAAAACAGAAAAGCTCGCCGAGAAAACGTTGCATCGTTCAAATGCTACACCTGAAAACAATGCTGTATATAATCGTTTACATTCTAGTGCAAAACGTCGAGAGGAAAAAATTGAACAAATGAGACGTGCAAGAGTTGATAATTCCATGGCTGAATGTTCTTTTAAACCAAAAATTTCTCACAATAGCAAAATTGATAAAAAGTTAAACAATCTAAGGAAAGTCGATGATAGTAACAATACAATAGGCACTCGTCTGTATGAGCAAGGTAAGCGATCGATGGAAAAAAAGAAAAAACTTGTTGAAGATGACAAAATCCGAATGAAAAATTTAAGCAATTTTAAAAATAAAGTTTATAAAAAGGCAGACCAAGATAAACTATTTAATCGTTTATATGAACATGGGAAAAGAAAGACACAGAAAAGAAAGAATAGTCCAGAATACAAATCGTTGGCGAATGCAAAAATGGAAGCAATGGATTTAAGAGAATGTACATTTAAACCAGCAAAAATTAGTAATATTTACGATGCATCGTTGGACTCGGACAGGTATACACCACCATTATCAAAAATGAAGGATGGATCACGAGCGAAGCGTAGTTTGGATATGAACGATCGTGAGGGTAATAGTAGTGATAATGTTCCTGTGATAAAAAAGATTACGCGTTCAAGCTTATCGCCAAAGCCAGATGACAGTAATGTTATAAGTACAAATGAAATTAAGAATGCGTTAATTGATCCAGAAGAAAACAAACAAACGCCCGGTATAATTAATAGTAACAAGATGAAAAAGGGCAAAGAAGAGGAAGAAAAGGCTGACAAAGATTCTGCAATAGATATGTTATCACAAAAAATTGATCGGATTGACATTGGTAGTACTTTCAACTCTGCAACCGACAATGGCGAGGTATTAGCTGAGCAGGAACAGAAAAAAACAATTAAAAAAGTAGACTCCAGGAAGAGTATTGCGGTATAAAACGTTTTCGGTAATATTTTTTTAGTTTTTAACAAAAAACATATATATATATTTTTTAAGTTTAGCTTTTTAAAAAGTATATATTTTATACACACATAAATAATATCTCATGAACGTAAATTTGCTGGGTTGTAAATTATCATATTTGGTACATCTCATAAAAAAATATAACACATAATTTAATTCTAGATATATATGGTAACTTATCATCTTAGATTAAACACGCAAACACGCACACATTATAATATATGCAACACACGCACGCACATATACTAACTGATGATAAGTTATGTAATATTATATTTGTACATTTTTTTTAATCTTCAAATTTACCAATTTGTAAATTGCCTTGATGGTTGGGTATGGTGACGTGGAGATAATCCTAGTCTTAATGTAGTCCCTGCCGTGTTTCTTGGTGAAAATCGTTGTTTCATTAATAATGACGATCGTGTATGCCTGACATATAAAGGATAACGTTTATCAACCCACAGTTTTGGTATCTTAACTTTCCCCGTTTCGGTATCTACAACAGATCTTAATGATGCAGTCATTGGACGACGAGTGCTTGCATTATTCCTCTGAGCCTTTTCATTTAAAGCAGTTTGTATTTTACTATTGCCTGTTAATGTCCCCGGAACTATTGGCTCGTTTTGTATTCTAAAGCTTGGAGAAAATGGTGTAATTTCTCTTTGCAATACATCTTTATAAGATTTTCTTGTAGTTTTTAAATTTGTTTTTCTGGGACGTGGCATTGTAGTTTGAGGTCTTTGTGGGAGTATGTTATTGGTTCTATTAATTGGTGATACAGGAGCAGCAAATCTTTTCTGGTCGATGTTTGTGTTGATCAATTTTCGTTTTCGTATCCATAATTCTTCTCGTAGTGTTGAAGCATTATTACCAATTGGTGCACGAGGCGATGGTGGTTGCACCCATGGCGATACAGGTCGATTCGGTATTATTACCTCTTTTTTTGGAAAAACTGGTTTACCATTGTTATTTATGTGTGTCGCTATAATGCAATCTTTTTTAAACGTATCTGGATTTAAATGTTCGGGCCAAAACAATTTACGGTACCGCTTGTAATCTTGAAAACTCGATGCTTTCGGTCTTTTATACCCTTTAGATGCACGTTTTCTCAAATGTTGTAATTTGTAATCAGATGCTTCACGAGATGTTTGCATCCCCGCTATGTGTGGATTTCTCCATAATATAAATGGATCGGACATGGTGGTAATAATAAACTGTGAGATGATATGAATGTTGCGATACCTGTATAAATATATGCGTTTAATATATTAACGAGATAAGCATATGAAGTAATAATCACATATCTACGTTGTTGCTTTCTCGCGTATCTCAATCTTTTTATCAACCATCATCATCACATGGCCTGTATAAGATTGTTGATATAAATAATAAATATATAATAAAAAAAAAAATAATATAATAATACATTATTATTATTATATTTTTTATTTATTAAAAATTCACAATTTCAAGTAACGAATATAATCAATTGAGTGAATCAATATTATTTATAAATGGAATAAAATAATCCTATTGAGGACGGATTTCGCCAAGAGCACTTAGAATTATACTAAATACTATTATTATATACCTTCAATAGTATAAATTATAGTAGTCTATAGTATATTTAATTTATTAAAAAGTAGGATAAAATGTAAGTGTATTTTATTTAGCTATATTAATATTATAGTAGTGGTGTACTAGCAGGTAAATACTGTCGGCCAAGATTTCACATATCCGCGGCCCCAATAGGAAGGGGGTCGAATTATCACAAAAATAGAGGCCGACAAATTTAAATTTAGTATGTGTTGGTGATATATATTGGAAATGAGATGCTTTTAAATCTTGAGATCTTCAAATGGAGCGTATAAATGACAACTCATACGTGTCTCTTATATGAAAATGATCGTATGCAACAATTTTAGAATGTTGGTAATTATCTATTCGATTCCATAATATGTACCCTTTTGCATTTAACTGATTCAAATAAATTTTTAACAAATTTGGTTTTATCCACTTTTCACTCAAATGAATTTCAATGCATAATTGGTATATGGGTATTATATCAATATCTAATAATAATGTTTGGAAAATATTCCATTCATTTCCATCGATATCTATTTTTAGTACATCAATATGTGTTACATTTAATTCTTCAATATAAGTTTTTAAGCGTTTGATTTTCTTTTTTTTCTGGTCGTAGGCGCCTAATCCACTGTCATAAAATTTAACCAATTTACTATCGATTTTTAATCCTTTAAAAAAGTCACGTAGAATCATGCCCCGAAATGGTTTAAATGGTATTCGTGTTAGCATTATATGGTCAAAAGAATGAACAACGCATCCTATTTTGCTCATGCTAAGATCAAAAGAAAAATCAAAATCTATGCCAAAAGAAAATACTGTACAATCTAAAAGATTATGATTATCTAAACATATTGCTTTACCGCCATCGCCATTGCCAAATTTACCTGAAGCCAAGGTGAGAACAAATCAAATATGTAAATTATGGGGTTAGGACTAATTTTGGGAATATATGTTTGTAAGGTGTGGAGTACTATATATTTACATTTTCTTACCTCTCGATTTACATACTGTACCATTTATACCGAAACCTAATTTCCTTGCAATCGCCTCAGGCGTTTCAGGCATTAATGTAGATATTTGCTGGCCCAACAACTGCGCCACGTAACGCGATATATCTCTATGTACAACATGTTTTTGAAAATACATTGGTATATTGATTTTGACATGTACAAACATAAATAATATGATAAAATATATCAAAATAACTGACATGAAACAATGAAATCTAGATCGCATAGTGAAACATGTTATCTTACAAATTTATTTACATACATTGCTTGCAATCGGTAGCGGATTACACCTATTCGCGTTTCGCGCCATCAAACGAATCAAATTAATCACTTTGAATCCGAAACTTAAATGTGTCAAGGCAAGGCAAAATGATGTATATATAAGAAGAAGAAGAGTACTAAATTAAGGTAAAAATAATTGGTTTTTCTTGCTGGGTGCGAACTTCATTGTTAATAGTGTTAATTTATTATATTTTATCATATCTCTGGTTCATTTAAGGTGTATTGTTATTAATATGAAAGGCCTCTTTTCTTGCCTTCCATACGAAAAGGAGGGGGTACTATTGTACATGTTATGTCTTGTTCGTGGCTTGCATCATTGCATGCCCTTCGTGTGGTTGTTTCCGTTGCTACATACACAAATTTTAATACAATAGTATGTACAGTAACAAGCAGTCTATTATGAAATTTCTGTTTGTTTCGTTGTTATTGTTTGTAACATCGGGGTATATAATTCATGCAACTCATTTGAAGTCTCATAAATTGTTACTTCGCCATAATAGAATAATCAATCAAAAGAAACCACCTTTCTATTTAATCAAAAAACAAAAGAGTAACGAAAATAACAACAATAGACATACACCAAATCCACTCGGGCATAAAAACAAAAATAAGGATGACGATGATAATAATTCATATTTAAATTCCAAAAACATTATAACGGAACATGATAAGCAAACAATTCACTTGCCTCGCAATATTAGAAAGAAAAAATATGGTATACTTACCGCATGGACGGAAAGATCGGATATCCCTGGCGATTATGATACCATGCCAATTCAACACCCACCTGTTACAATTGAAGCGCATGAAGTGCTAGAATGCGCTGATGCGCCAGAAGATTATTATGATGATGAGGATGAGGGAGGGGACGGTGTAACTGATAGTACTGATCGTATTATACAAAAGGCAGTAAAAAAATTTAGTAAATTTGACTTCACAAGTGGTAAATTATTTAAAACAAGCTCAAGAATTTGTAACAAAACTGAGCATGAAATACTTCGAAAAAAACACCATAGAACAAAGAGGACATTAAGCGATGAGTTGCTAAAATTAGTCCGAATGAATTTAGAAGACGAAAATTTAGGGCCTCGCGTGACCAAATCTCGAATTCGCCAGGCATTGAAAGCAAAATTACGTCAATCAATGATTAGTAATTCCAATTCTAATGAACTTGTCAATCAAACTAAAATTACTGAACTAGTAAATAAATCATTTAAAAAAAAATTACATCATCAATTTTGGGAACAGCTAAAACATAAGCATGGCGTAAGGAATTAATAGCAGGATAGCCCTACCAGATGATTAATGATGGCCAAAAGAATACAATAACTGAGTTCCTATAATCGGTTTTACCGTTTGCATGTTGTATGAAGGAGGAGAAAATATTGTACACCAAGTACCCTAGATATATGATAGCTTCCAGTATGTACCCCAAGTGCACACTATATATAATAAAAGACAAAAAGTGTTTATAAAATACCAAGAGATGTTGGCACCAATTTCGTATATAAAAAGAAAATTTTTTAAATTTGATATTTTAAAACTTTAATTTCTAATTATAACTTTGCATTTTCGTGTTTTCTGAAAAGGTGCTTGTGCGTACATGACTGAATCTTCGCCATATTCGAGCTTGGGCATATTATCGGCCCCACTCTATTCGTCGCTTATCCAACCAACAGAAGCAAGAGCTGAGGGCACGAATATGCGAGGGGGTCGGGTAGCCCCCACTTCCCCTCTCTTTAATTTGTAGCTTGATTACAGGAGTCAGATGAACCCACAACGATCCCACAATCAAAATGTGGGTTAGTGTTGGACTCGCAGACGTTCTCCAATGAGTCGTAGCTGGGTATACATTTACCATCAACAAATACGGTACCAAGACCGCAGCAAACTCCATCAATACAATTTAACGGCACGAGACACCCGTATTTTCCAACATTTTTTTCACAAAATTCTTCAACTGTTTGTTTGTTTTTGCATGCTAAACATTCTTTTGTCAATGCTTGGCAGCAAGTTGGTGTCAATGGGACCCATGTTGCGCGCAAAGATGTTGCTGTTGTTCCGTTGATAACTTCAAATTCATCTCGTAGTGAACTATATGTAAAACTCCGTGATGAATATCCTTCTGGTGAAAGAATTGTTCCAAATGTATCACGTGTTGAACTGGTGGCCAGTGACTCATGTACGTGTTGTTTTTGCCTTCGCTTATCTGGACAATTGCTTCTGTTCTTTCATCAAGTAGATGTTGTGGATAGATTACAGACAAACCAACATATTTTTTAGAATCGTACGTAGCTATTCCATTTGAAAGAGTGCAACTGTCATCTGCATAGTAACGCAAAATTACTTTTTCATTTGAGACATCGACCTTCTTATCCACGCTATTTCCAAGGTTTGACCACCAAATATCAGTTTTAAATGCTTCGCGGTGGATGCCCGTGCCGATATCAAAACCATTTTCATGTTCTTCCATAGTGCCCATAGTAATATTTCCTTCGCAGCGAAAGGTACCAAATGGCGCATATGCAATATCTGTTGTTGAATGAATGGTTTGAAAGCTATGTATACACATTTCATCGTATGTGCTTAAACCTAAACTTGTTTTTGAGTCACGTTCCGATGAATCATAAACACATGAAACTTGTATTTCATCGCCACTCTCAATACTTATATTTCTGTCCACTGGGATATGTGCTGGGTATATTTTCATTGCGTGGCAGTACTAATTCTACTTCGAAATTAGACAGAACACCGCTTTGTTGAAAATATAGCGCGTTTGTTACACAGCCTTTATCGGTCAAGGTATTTGGAACATTACGAAATTTACCATAGGATGAATGCAAAACAATACCACCAGCCTCCAAATTATTTAAAGATAATGTGTATATTATTTCTGCTGTAGTGGTGTGTTGCCTTTCAAGGGTGATTAAACTAGTTGCTTCAATCGGTGTTTGGCCCATTATCACATTCTGCTCCATTACATTTAAACCATTCGATGAACCAATCAAATTGCATCCAACCCTTGATGGATTTGCATTTCCGTAACGAGCAATAAATGTTACTAAAATACTAAATATTGCAATGAAAACATTCATATTAATATATTTTTGCGAGAGTGTTTCTGGGAGATACGCGTGCGTCTAGGTATGCGGTGTATCAATATAACTGGTGGTGTGTAAACTAGTTGATTATTTGGATAGCATTAAACCGTGGCAAAGCATGTCACTCATGTGTACGTTTACTCGGGATGTGGGATGTTTACAATAATAATAATAATAATAATAAATAAAAAATAATAATAAATATTATAATATATCAACAATATAATAAAAAAATAATAATATAATAACACTATATAATTTCACTACTATACTACTAATAATAATTATTTATTTAAAAAATTACGAAAAAATACTTCTTAGTCTAATAATGTTTTTTCCAGCCTTCCACCCATTTTTTTAAACAACTACTGAAGAAGCACACAAGCTCTTACACGATTCCAAAAAATCGAAACGGGGAAATTTTTACCTTAAGTGTAAAATAACACTATACACTATATATTTACCCAAATTTAGAACTATACACTATGTAATTTTGTTTATTTTTTCAAATCAATTTTTGGGATAAATATTACATACAAATAGCATCGGTTCAATAATAATTATAATAAAAATTATAATTATTATTATTAGTAACTTCTATATTTGAAATACCTCATTTTACCCTTGTTGAAGAGCCAAAAGTGTTTAAAAACAATGTTAGAGACATTTATTCTGCATCGCTAAAACTGTGCATATTTTTTTTATTAAAACTAAGTTGCGTACCGCTTTGTACATTGTTTTTGTCATAAGAATACATTATTTTGTTATCATTAAAACACATCCACTCTGTAACCCTAATTACAACACCATCATGAGATTTACAAGTGGTGGCATATCTCAAGTTAATGGAGGTGTAAGGTCGCGAGAATGGTTGCGGAGTGTTTC
>JACKZZ010017483.1_pt1 | contig 23398 bp, 14 predicted proteins | sample 8027871 | NCBI WGS metagenome assembly JACKZZ01 (sample SAMN15724774, study PRJNA655200) | protist metagenome | isolation source: fluorescence activated cell sorting (FACS) single amplified genomes of... | place: USA: West Boothbay Harbor, Gulf of Maine | collected 2000-07-19 | reverse complement strand
GTAAATTCTGGAAGGAAGAACGGGAGCTGGAGACGAGGTTGTCAGGTTGGAGAAAAAGTGGAATGCCGGAGAACAGTGGAGGAACCTCCTTGAGTGCAGAGTAGGTGCACTTTAATCGCGTGGCAGTGGCCAGAGCTTGAGGGGGAGTTTTAGCGGGAGCTTAGTTTGGAGGGGGAGCTAGTCTACGCACTAGAGGCTTGGTATTGTTAAGTAGATTGACGTCTAGTACTCGAGATGGAAATCTGGTACGATTGTAGTGGCCTTGTAAGTTATTACAGTCGCGGCACCGCAGCGACGGCGCGACGAAAGTTGTAACGACGCTGTCGAGGTAGTCACTTTCTCTTCTCTCTAGAGGTTGTCTGGTAGTCACTTTCTCTAGAGGCAGCTGAGTCACAGTCTCCCAAATTTTTGCAAAGTGTAGTCTCGGAATTCCGAAAGTTTCCTCGGCTGCGTCTGCAGTTCGCCGAAAGATTCGACGTGTTTCTCGCGAGAAATTTTCGTGTGCAACCCGGCCGAGAGTGCACCAGCTTAGCTGAATTCCCTTCGCGATTACAAGCGGCTAGCGAGTCTTGCTCTTTATCATGCAGTCCGATCGTTTACTATCACGCGGCAGTCCGGTCCAAGTTAAATTACCACGCTTCGATTGAATTACCACGTCTCGATGCGTTGGCACATTTCTCAATACTTCGAAACCGAAAAAGTCCCAACGTTCCCCAAACTCTCCCAGACTCCCGGCGTTTTTCAGTAGGTATACCCAATTTTCAGTATTAGTAAATCCGATTCTCAGTAAGTATCTCCACTTCCCTTAAGAGCAGTGAAGTTAAGTACAACCGTTAAGTAAGCGTTAGTCTAGTCACTAAATTAGTGCAGTGAGCATAATAAGAGTAAGTATAAGAGTTAGTCGACCTATAAGATGTACGTCCAGCAGGGTCCCGCTGTGGTGGTGGTCCAGAATGGCAACTGCGAACTGGAGCTCGCGGCGCAGATCGTGGCTCTGGAGCAGCAGCTGTCATCGGCCAAGTGCTGTTTGTGCCTTCTCATACTCTTCGGCTTCTGCCTCCCCTTCCTCTGGTTCTGCGCGTGCTGTCAGTGCGGGCGAATCAGCGCCCTGGAGCAGGAGATCGCGCTGCTGGAGTGCGGACGGCTGAACCGGCTGAACGCCAAGCGCCACCATAGAAGGGCCTATGGAGTCTGAGGTTGCTCACAGGGAGGCTAGTAACAGGGAGGCTATTAACAGTCGGTCCTCTCACAGACCGTATATAGTGCTCATACTTCTCACTTCCTGTCTAAGTTCGGGCAGTTCTGCGGAGTACTGGGTCGAATCGCAAGTCAATTCGCAAGGGGGGTCACAAGCGTATTGTCGCATTCTTTAAAGTACGTAGGATTCAAGGTTTTTTATTAAAGCGTATTGTCGTTTTTTCAAATTTTAGTCAGGGTTAATATCAAATTTTGTCAAAGTTGTTAGCTTTTCTTGGTGTTAAAGTTGTTATCGGTTATCAGTGATTATGAGAAATTGGCAGTGATTGCATAGAAGACTGCGGGCAATAAAATAGGAGACTTGGCACCATAAAGTACTGAGAAGACTGCCGAAAACAGAACGAAAGAGGAACAGGTTGTGTTTCTGTCTCGCTGAGGACTGTGCAACCGATGCGGCGTCCTCGGGACGGTCCCGGCAGTTTAATCAGGAGTCAGCAGTATGATCCCAAGTTGTTAAATTTAAAAGAAAAAATCCACTATTAATAAAATCAACTGAAAGACAGAGTCCCTGACACGCAGCAAGTTTTCAGTTAGCTTGTTGGCGCACGCGCGCGAAGCTAGTACGCCCTCGGAGGAAGCTTAGTATGGATAATGTCAATTAGGAGACTTTTTCGGTGTTTTCTCGAATGTCGATCGCAGTCGTTCGGTTTCATTCAGTCGTGTAGTGCGTTTCCGAAGCATTGGGCACTCTAGAAGACATTGTGTTCCTGTACGATTCAATACTTCGGCGCGGTTGCCATTTTGGTTCTAGACACTGAATCCTCTTTAGAGGCAGAGGGAGAGATAGCCTTCTTTGCGTCCCTTCTTCAAGAAGACCGTGCCGTATTCCTGGTACTAGTGGACAAATCGCTACGCTCCATTGATCGACACAAAACGAACAAATAATTCAAAAAGGATGTTGTGACGCAGTCTCCCGATACAACGCGACGCTCTCAAACGATACCGTAAGGTCCGGGCAAGATGGCGTCAGAAAAGACGCTTGGTAATCGGATACGATGTTGTATTTACACGTACAACATGGGGTGCAACAGTGCTATGGATTTCTCAGAGCTCCGAGTGCCAGCTGCTGAGGAAGAGGACTCTAAAGTAGACGAGGACGATGAAGTAAAGACGGAGAAAGGCATTCATAAGCTCGGCCGAAACCGCGATCTTGTCTTGATGGCATTTGCAGAGACGCAGTCACCGCTAACTCCTTTCGTTACGAAATATGGTAAAATTCTTGCAGAGCAGTACGGCCTCGACATCATAGAGCATTGTAACGCGCGGCGCGAGCATCAGGACAAATTCGGAGGCACCGTATGGCAGGCCATAACAGCGAAAGTTGCGACAAATATCAATGGAAACCTGAAGACGATGATGTTCGGAAGTAGCAAATATTTCAAGACGAGGCCAGTGACTTTCTTTGGTGTGTGCCCGGAGCATGAACACATCCCCAATCCGAAGAAGGCGTTTGCGGGAAAGCTACTTGTCTGCAAGGAGTCGAAGGCCAAAATTCTCTGTGTTGGCGCGCACTTCCCGATCGGAAGTATAGGCAAGCACATGGAGGGTAACGACGAAGTCGCGGTGATGGAAAGCTGCAAATACGTTATGGCAAGAAATCTCAGGAGAGTGCTCGTTCGGGCGACGCAAGCAGGCATGTTCGACAACGACACGCTCTTGATTTGCGTGGGTGATCTGAACTCACGGACCTGTCTTCCCAGTGGGGTAGACATTTTGACTGAGACATTGAAGGACAGGCGGTATTGTGCAGCCATCATGCACAAACTGGTCGATGGCCATCGAGGGAACTGGATAGATCTGAGCACGGCGTGTGGCACGCAGCACTGGATCACGTACAAGTACAAAGAAAGCCACAGCGATCCGGTCCCTGTGCATGCGGAGAAACTCTTCGAAGATATCGACTACCAGTGGCCGATCCGAACGGAGAAGGATTTGTACCTGCACGTCCTCGACGAGTTCATAGCACTCGGGAACACAGGCTTTGTGCGGGACAAAGTAGAACAAGGGAAGCCTCTGAAGCGTTTCCACTTCCCGTCGGCAGCGGACCGCGTGTTGCTGTTCCAGCCTCGGGGAGGTGCAGTGGACCAGATCCACATCGATCAGCTGGACATCGTTCCTCTGAGCAACCAGCACGGGAGTGATCACAAGCCCATCTGCGTGAATTTCGACCTGTATATCACGCCGAGCAGCGGGAAGAAGCCTGCAGATATCATGCAAAATGCAACGGACATGGAATTGGCCGTGGAAACGAAAATCGAGACGGAGTTCACCGAGCCGGCCGCGGACGATATCGTGTACGATCCGGTCTGACTAAGCAGTATGGTTCGTCTGTCCAGGCTCCTCTCTGTTTGTATATTCCACGCTGAAGATCCCACTCTCACCCCGATCCCGCTTTTATGTGCCACTAAGATCCTCGTTTCGTGGTGTAGGGATGCCTGTACCAGCAATCTGCCTTTCTTCGTCGGGAACGCACCAGGTGACGCGGGCCTCCTCACCTTCCTTTGCTCTCAGCGTCGGATGTTTTCCATGAAAAGTCGCTTCCACTTGAGTCGCTGGAGGAGTTGTTGCATTGTTTGAATCGAAGACAAAGTCGGAATCGAAGAGTGGTTCCTGAGGTTCAAACCTTTAGACGAGAGTCGTAAAACTGCAACTGTTGTACCGTAGTACTGTGTTGTGAACGACTGGCAAGACTCTGAGTTCTGTTTTCCGGTAGGTGAGACTGAGAGGTTGCAAGCACATCTCTGCAAGGCTGGTGGGGATGAAATTTCAAGATTTCTCCGTCTGGATTTTCAATTTAACGTTGGTGTAATATAGGGGATGTAGTTGGTCATTCTCTTGCTCTTAACTTCTTGTGAGTTCTTTTCATGTCTCAAACCAGCCCCAACCGGAAGAGATCTAAAGAAAACACTAAGCCGCCGCGACTGAATAGGATGGAGGTCAAGAAGTCGAGCTCGAAGCTTTTCGAGCCGTTGACCTCGGGTGGTTACCAAAATGGCTTCAATCGTTGGGATCTCAACCATGAGCAGAATGTACAGTGGGGGAAGGATGAAGGAGGCAGGGGTCTTGGTAATATGGTTGCGATCATTAAGCTTGTGACTTAGTCGGTGATTCGGAGTTCTTATGCGAGTCCTAAACCATCAGGTGCCAAACCCTATCAGGTTCCATGAAGACCTACGAAAGTTGTTGCATCGTGGAATACGTCTGGGTGGACGCACATAACAACTGTCGTAGCAAGACTAAAACATGTACCAGGAGACCAGTGACGGCTGACGATCTACCCGTTTGGAATTTCGATGGGAGTTCGACTGAGCAGGCATCTGGGGAGGACTCTGAAGTTCTGTTGATCCCGCGAGCAATATTCAAGTGCCCTTTCCGGGGTGGCAGCAATATTATGTGTCTCGCAGAATGCTTAAAACCCGATATGACGCCGTGCGTGGGAAACTATCGATACAAGTGCGCGCAAGTAATGGAGAAGTATGAAAAGCATGAGGCATGGTTCGGGATCGAACAGGAATACACTTTTATGGCGCCGCTTGGTGTAGGGGAGATTTCCTCAAGACCACGTGGATTCAACAAAGACGGGTCCGAGCCTGCAGCGCAAGGACCCTACTACTGTGGAGCTGGCTGCGGCTTGGGGATCGGGCGCGAGGTTGCGGATGAACACTACGCGCGGTGCGTGTATGCCGGCATAAAGATTGCGGGAATGAACGCGGAAGTGATGCCAGGCCAATGGGAGTTCCAAATAGGTCCTTGCAGAGGAATTGAAATGGGAGATCATCTATTTATGGCTCGGTACATAATGCAACGTGTAGCAGAGAGTCACAACACGCAAGTTTCCTTTCACCCCAAGCCACGAGAGGGTGACTGGAACGGTGCTGGTTGCCACACCAACTTCTCAACGAAAGAAATGCGTGCGGAGGGTGGGTTCGCCATCATCGAAAAGGTTTGCACAGCGTTCGGAAAGAAGACGAAGGAGCACATTGCAGAGTATGGCGAAGGTAGATCGACTCCATAATGGAAAAAATCGAATTTAAAAATCTACTTTGGCCATCGTCTATATGCCTAGCTCGTATCGATTTGCTGTGATCGTATGTTTATTCTTCCAACAATTCTTTCTCAGATAACGAGATGCGTTTGACGGGAAAGCACGAAACGTGCAGCATAAACGAATTCAAATTCGGTGTCGCAGATAGAGGTGCGAGCATTCGTATTCCTCGGGAGACGTTTATAGAAAAACGCGGCTATATGGAGGATCGTCGTCCCGCTGCGAACTGCGACCCGTACCGTGTCACTCGGATCATGTTACAGACCACTGGTGAATGTCTCGCGAAGTAACCAACCACTGTGTCGTGCCAACCGCTTTGCCTGGCTTCATGTAAGGCCTTGCGGATGATGGCAGCGTCTTTCCACACATCGCCAAGATCCCTTGCGTTCGTGGATTTATGTGAATGTCCTGTATAAGCAACATGGAATCTTTTAAGCTCCTCCTGATTCCGAAATCCGCTTTCGGTCCGTGCTTTTTCGCCAACGTCGATCGCATTCGATATACACCAAGACGTAGTACACATCTGGACTTGCCGACTTGCCGTTCCCTACCTTCATTTTTGTTCTATGGTGGTATGTGGGGCGTGTGCATTTACAGCCGACTGAATGCTATGAATAGGACCTGATGTTCTGGATCTTCCGTAAATCGTTGAATGCATCGCTTTTATGAACAAGAAGCCGAATTTCAGTAAAATGTTTTCCAGACTAAATGTCCGTGCTACTGTTGACCGCACCTTGCCTAGTACTCTGTCTTATATTCGATTGGGGTTAGAATTTGTTCAAGCGTACGCAGTTTTCGTCGTGAGAATCTCGCGTTTTGACTGTGGATTTTGATTTTTTATCAGAAGCGACTCGTTGTTGTGAGAATTGCGTGTAATTCGTCGCAAAAGGGCGTGTAATTGTTGCGAAGCGTCCTCTGTGTGTAGTCATGCCCGCGTCCTGTTAATATTATCTCAAACTCTTTCCTACAGTGTCGAAAGTCTAGTTTAGTTTAGTTTAGTTAGTTTGATCTTTCCCCAAGTAATAACTAAGTCTCTGAGACAAATCCAATGGCGGGTAAAAAGAAGGGGAAGTTTGGTGCGCGGAAGGCGAGCAAAAAGGCAGCCGGCGCCGAGGGGTCAGTCGCGAATGCGAAACGCCTGCTTAGGACGAATCTATTCCGTGCACAGGTCGATGAGCTGCTATCGCAAATGGCTGAGAACATTCAGGAAACCGACATAGAGAAGCATCTCCGCGAAATCTACGATGCTGTGAAGACAGCGCCGAGTTGCACGGTCGACGCTGACTTTCAAAAGCGTTTTCCGCAGATGCATTTCTTCAGTGAGACAAGGAGAAACAATTTGGAGTTTGTGGCACCCGAGTCATTGGAGATAGTCGGATCGTTCCTTCTGAAGACCAGCGTCAGTAAAAGCGTCGATCTCGTGGCATTTCTCCCGGAATCCATCTTCCAAAGCAAGGACCACATTAACTACCGATACGGTATAAGAAGAAATTTTTTTCAGCAAATGTATTGGTGGATACCAGCGTAAGGTTACTTCAGTGAGTGTGATTTGAAAACCTTCAAACTTTTTCAAAAAACCGTCTTTTCAGCCGACAAGCGAACAGCGTATCTCGGGGTGCTGCAGGAACATTTGAATTCGAAGAGCATCGGTGCAGCAAGGGATATCGAGTTTGTCGATGGTAACCTATATCGATCATGTCTGGTAATATCGTTCCCATCTATCGGGTGGAAAGTCCGACTTCTACTTGCGATGAAAGAGAGTGCCGACGTCGATAGCATCTTCCACCCCAGACGACTAGCCATGAGCCGCAATTGTCTTAGGAGACAAACGGATGACTCGAACGAAGACGTGGACGTCAGCACGCCTAGTCCATTCTACAATTCTACCCTGTTGGAGGACCTATACCTTGTCAAAGTACTGAATTTGCAGCATCAAGCTATATCCAAGTACGGCAAAAATCTACGCAATGCGATCTTGTTGCTGAAGCGCTGGTTAAAAGTCCGCTGTCTGTCGGAGAGTTCCTCGTTCGGATTGAACTGCGCCTTCTCGGTACTTGCCTGCCACGTGTGCATGGATCAAAACCTTGTCAACACGGTTTCCTCCTTGCAGATCTTCAAATTGGTGCTCACGTGGTTCATTCAGCGATTCAATCTGAGTGCTCAGATTCCGAAAGTGGGAGGAAGCAGCGGAAGCACAAGACCGCAACTAGGACTCTCTCCGAAGCAGTTCCGCCACGAGAAAAACACTAGACAAGTCTATCCTGGTAGCGAAGAAAAGAGCAACCCTTCGAAGGAGGCAGCAGCTAGTGGAGCCATCGACGTAAGCGCAATGACTCCCTTAGAGAGAGCCATAGCCGAAGCAACGGGAAAAATCCCGAAGGGTTCGGGTGGTAACGACTTCGGCGCGAAGTCCAGTGGTTCTGGCAGCTCAGCCACGACCACGGCCACGAGCTGCGAAGCCCTCAGCCTGTACGTCGGTGAGTTGAACGTGTTTTTCAAGTGCCCTCCGCATGTGCTGCTGGAATTGGATCTCGAGGCGCGGGTTACATTGAAGAACCTCGACGAGACTTTCCACAATCAGTTCGATCAGGTCTTTGGTATCGTGAAGAAGCCGGGACTGGAGTGGGACGTGAGTGTCGAGTATCCGCTGAAAAAAAGTGCGAACTCGTATGGGGCCGCGTGGACGGCTGGGCAACAAGGCAAAGGCGATGTCAAGGAGGGCAAAGAGGGCAGTAAAGAATTCGTGCTTCCCGATGGGTATTTCAAGTCTCTCGACTTTCTGGACATGCCTTTTGCGCACCAGGTGGCGGAGCGGATCTGCGGCCTCGTTGTCGCGGGACTCGAAGATCGAGTTCTGCGGGTGTGGGTTCGGACAGAAGCCCGCAAAGTCGTCGTTGGATTGAAGCTCCTTCCGAAGAACAACGAAAAGGCGGTGATGCGAGGCCCGAGCGCGGACGATGGCCCAGCCGTGAGGACCTTCAAGGACCTGTGGGGGAAGCAGAAGCCTGAAGTTCGACGCTTCAAGGACGGAAAGATCCAGCTTTGTCTCGCATGGGCGACTCCGGAAATTTCCCTGTTCGAAAAAAAGGTCCCAAGTATCATGGGCCAAGTCATCGACCACCTCTTACAAGTCCATTTTCCGGGATCAAGGGTGAAGCGAGTCAACACGGGGCCGGCAGGGCTCAGCAACGGCACCCTTGAAGAGGACCAGACCGACTTGTGGAAGAAGTTTCAGGAGTAAGTCCTCTAACCTTCGGAGATTTTAGATTTTTCTGGAAACCTTTGTAGATTTGCGTTGATGTGAAGATTCTTTGCCAGTGGTAAAATTCGATTTCTGCAAAACCCAAAAAACCAGATTTCGCGACATGCTGCAGTCACTCGAAGAACTCCCTCTCGGAGTCGGGAAGCTATCCGTGGCGGGTGCAGGCTTTTCCTACACAGGAGGACAATCCACCGAAATCGCGTTTAACAACTCGTCGAAGTCCGTTCAAGATTTGGTGCTAGAATTCGATTGGAGTTCCCTCTGGCCCAGGGAGAGTGAAGATGCGATTAAGGTAGAATTCTATATTCGCTTCAGTTAGTTTTCTGCTCGACTAAGATAAAGGTATGTTTTTCCTCCGCGTCACTCTCGTACCAAAATCTCCAAAATGTCTTCTCTATACAGGTCTTCCAAGGCGCGTTTTTGCTGGAGATGGCCGAAGCCTTGCGGGAGAAATATGGTCTCGAAGTTTTCGTGGGAGACGAATCGTATTCGCGTCTTGAGGCGTCGACTGGAAATTTCAACAAGCTTTCCTCCTCCATTGCAAATCCTTTTCTGGATGTGATCTTCCCAAAGCATATCTTCCGCGTACGGGTTTTCTATCCATATCTGCCCAGCGTGAAGAAAAATGCTCACTTCATCACCTTCGCAGCAGATTTGAAGAAGCAGAACATCCAGGAAGTGCTTCGGAATGCTGATGCGAATATTGAGGAGAACGAGGAACCTGATGATCGTGATGAAGAGAAGGACGTTTCGTCAGATAGGCAAGACAGGCTGGAGAGTTTCCTCGACAACGTCGTATCGACCCATTCGTCCAGTGGTGCTGAAGCGGGTGTCTCAGAGTTGCGCGATCTCTGGTGGAGGCCGCGCATCCGCCAAGGTTTCTACAATATCGCGGTGGAGTTTGCAGCCTTCGCTCCCACCGTGAAACTCGTTCGCCAGTGGATGTCGTCGCATTGCGTGCTAGATGGCTACGAAGATTTCGTGGAACACGTTTGCGCCGTGCTGTTTTCGCGGTTGAATAACCCGTTCTCCAACGTGCCAACCAGTGCCAACGTGGGGCTTGCCAGATTCCTATACATGCTGAGCAACTTCATGGACGGCGAGAGTCCTGTAATTCTCACGGACTGTTTTTTCGGACAACGCGAAACCTCAGACAGCATCGGTCTTGAACGCGTGAAGATTCTCGACGATCATGCAATGGCTGAGTTGGAAGGAAGCCGTGGAACTACAGCAGCCAGTGACAGTGGAATCGCAAACGACCTGAACCGAGCTGCCGCTTACTACAAAAGCAAGACGTATCTTTCCGAAGCGCAGGTGCAAATAATCGAGAAATCGTTCGCGCGGCGCAAAGGGCGATCTGATAATGCGAGTCTGTACTCGATCTGTTCGCGGTACGATCCGCACGGTGTCTTCGTGCGTGCCCCGCAGGGTGCACACATGAATCTCCTAAGAGTCAAGGCAAAGCAGTCACTCGATATTGTGCTTGCAAGGCTAAGCCCCGCCATAGTAGGAAAGAAAGCTGTCATAGTAGGAAAGAAGACTGTCGGTGAAGATACCGCAAAGCGGTTCAAAGCTCTCTTCGTTGATGAAAATAGTCCGTTCGATATTCTATATCATTTCAGGGGGCTAGCCTGTGCTTCAGCAGCCAAGAAGAAGCGAAAACTCAACGCAACAGCAGACAGCATGACACACCATCGGCACTTCACGAATCACGATGATCTCGTTTTGGACGTGGCAATCGACAAGTTTGCAAAGTACATCCAATCTAGATATAGCGAATTTGTTATTGTCTGTCATTCTAAGAGTTCCAGAACTGTGGGTCTCAAATGGAGACCTGAGGTATTCTTAGAAGAAAACGTGTCTGGTCCCCGCAATGTGATGAACGCAAGGTGCAGCTACATCGTTGTCGACAATAATGAGAGCAATAAGAGTGGTGTGACACGAAGCAGCGCCGGTGAAAAGAAGCGCGAAATGGACATTAGGTTGCTACCAGACACAAGATCCATGTTTCAGGACATCAAGCACATGATCGAAGGTCTCGATGTCGAAATCGAGAAAAGTTGATGACTTCTTTCCATCAGTGATGTGCAACATAATCCATACCATACAAATGTGATTGACGGGCAACCGTCGGGAGGTCCTCCACTGTCGTGACATCGTCTTCTGTTTTTTTCTTGGGGGAATCGTTTTTGTTACTGTCAGGGTGGTGTAGTTTTGGTTCATGTGCAGTCGTTTTGTTCCTGAGACTCTCGGTCTCTTTGCGTGTCGTTCGCTGGAGTCTAACACTTCTTGTACGTGCGATGCAATCATGATTGGGTCGTACAACTGAAAGGTCATCAGCACATTTGCGCATTTCTATATCAAATGAATTTCTGTATTGAAAAGAAAAAACGTGAATGTATCTATTATTGGAAGTCTGTAATTCAGCATGATGACTTAAGTGAGATATCGTTAAAGAGAATGTTCCTAAGTCCGACCTACATACGTCAGTGTATTCTTATTGGACTCAATATGAGTAGACTGAGCAATTCGGCGCCCTGCTCTAATTAATTTAATTCGAACCCAAAAACACACAAAAAAAAAAAGATACATAAAGAATCGACAAACTTATGCTGGTGAACCACCGCTTTGGCAAGAGTATTACTATCGAGCACGAAAGCTCTAATGAATTAGAACGAAATTCGAATTCGACACGTATAGAGATACATATGGAGTATCGAACACAAAACTTCGAATGAGTAAATGTGCAGTAGAATTTAAATTAAAAGTACGAATATCCCTGACATTTGGCATTGTGTTGATCTGGCCCTTCTAGGGATGGGTGATATTGACGCGCTGGAGGGTTCCATCACGGAACATTATGATGGTGTCCCTGCCATACATCTGGTTCGTGCGTCGGATGATGTTGATGTTAATCAGTGCGACAATGGTTGCGAGAACGCTTCCAGCGTGAGTGGCATGCCGAGCAACCTGGACAGTAGTTTCAGCAACGTGAATAAAATCGAAAATTCGCAGAGTGGGAATTCCAAGGCGGGCAACGGTGGTGCACATGGGCCCGTTCATTTGCAGTCCCATGCAGCACAGGCGAGCCACGACAGAAATCTGGTGAGTCCTGTAAGCATGCCTTCGAAAGTGAGCAACCTCGCATCGCCACACGGTGCTCTCTTCGGCACATGTGACGACGAGGATAGTCAAGGCGGACCGAACAGCGAAGAATCAGTGCATAGTCATGGAAATCTTTTCGGTGAGGCCAACGCATACAGCGAAAGCGAGGAGGAAGCCGTCAAGAACAATGAAAAGCCTGGTAGTGATGAATTCACCGAAGATCCAGTCGATACTTCCAAGGTCTCTCGTGCGGGGGAGAATAATCTTCACGGTAAGGTTGCGACGGAGGTGTCAGGCAAACGGCGTTCCCTTTTCGATACGTTGACAAGACGCAGAGTTGACAGCCGGAGGACGAGTGAGGACGCGACATCCAGTAACAAAAACCCGTCCAGCAAGGAATCCTCGGGCGGTGTTGGCACCGACAGAAGTAAAGGTGACAAGACTCGTTGTTCAACAGTAACTAGCACTAGTAGGGGCGAAATCGTCCACCCGGCGAGCTCTCAGAGTCGGAATCGCAGTGACGAAAATCAGAGCCGAGGCCCTGTCGAAGGGGATTGCACTATTGAGGCGAGCGCGGCGGATGATCCCAACCCTGCGTTGAACACAGAGGGTAATAGCAAGAAGAGAAAGTCGGGAGCGGGCGGAGCGAGTTACATAATGAAAGTATTCCGTGGTCTCTCCGCAGATTCCCTCGATAAGATCGACAATCCGGAGGCAGCATGTCCGATGATGAAGCGTGCTTCGTCCCAGGATCTGAGCGAGAAGGAGAACAGTGGAGGAAACGTAGACATTAGCTCGAGCATCCGAAGATTGAGGCGTTCGAATAGTATGGAAGGTACAAGCAGTACGAGGGCGCAACCTCCGAAGGACGCGCATCGACGACCGACGCGCCTTTTGTCGGATGCTTTTCGATCTCATCTGGCGAATGTCGACGGCGTGACTCCTAGCGAGTCCCAAATATCTGGTGGTCCTATCACGCCTTCACGAACGCTGCGCGAGGAGTCAGAGGGAGTCGACAAAAGCCAAACCGTTGCCAACGGCAACGACAATTCTGACGTGAGAACGCCCAGAAGAAAACACTCGGAGCCGCTGCAAATCGAAACGGCCAACCTTGGAGACAGCAACCAGCTTGACGGGTCGCAGCGTCGACAGGACTCTATTTCCAGAAAGGGGGAGGACGTTCACGCTCACACAAAGTTAGACGACAACGACAAAGTCCACAATGTCGAAAGCATAAATCTCGGGTCGCTCGGCTCGCTTGCGCAAAGTGAGAGTCTGGCTTTCAGAGCCGATAAAGAAATGACACACCCCCAGTATGCCAGTCAAGCTCATCACGTGAAGTCGAATGAACCGCGCAGCAAAGAAAGGGAAGGAAGCAGCCGCGACGACGGTGTCGGAGAAAAATTGAACCGCAAGAGCGGCTCGTCCAGCAGTACCCAACGAGCAGTACCTGTTCTCCTCACGACTAACGATGACGGCTCTCCTAATGCACACAGCAATCGAGACAGCGTAGCCTCGGATGCCACGCAGAAATCTAAGAAGCTGCGACCGAAGAAGTTGAAATGCTACGGTGCTCCTCAGCTCGATGCAAAAGCGAGTAGCAAGCGAAAGGACGAGTTTCCCTCTGCGCCACCGGAGCGCATCCGAACGCTGAAGGAGGTGAAGTCCGATTTGATCGACGCCACTGCGACGAAGGAGAGGGGTCGGCGCGGAAGCGTCGTTGACCTGGGGGCATCGGTAGCGGCGACCGGGCTCTGTCTTCGTTCGAATCTCGAGGACAATAACTTCGAATGTCATCGCGGTGTGCTGCGTCCAGTCTTCTCCTCGGTCCAGAAACAGGAGCTGCTGGGACTTCCTGCCGAGATTTCAAAACGCCGCTCGTCGACAGTGCTGCGAGAAAAAAGACGACGGAGTAGTGTATTCAGCATCGACGGTAGCAGCAATGGCGTCGGATTCGAGGATCCAGCCAAGGGGTCCGTAGGTGGAAAATTTGTCGAGATGCTCCGACGGTCATCGGTCACAAGCGTGCGGTCGGAAATGGTGGTGTATCCGGACGAGAATGAGGCTGCTCTTGAAACTGATCAAGGTTTTCACACAGAGCGCGACTGCCTGTGTCCTGGTTTCATTCACGGTTGCAAAAAGAGGATTTCCCAACACTTCCCTCTCGCCTACAACAGTCGGTTGTGCACGACGTTCGAGATCGTTCTCGCCGCGGTCAGCTTATGGAGCGTCCTATGGGTGCCTTTCTACTATGCGGGTTTCAACGATATTTTGGACGGAGATCAGGACATGCTCGGAGGTGCCACTCCAAGTGAAACTACTGCAGCTACTTCAGCACAGTCGGACAACCGAGACGGCCAAGCCGGTGTTATCACCTCGATGGTCCTAGTCTACGTGGACGTTGCATGCCATCTGGTCTACTTCTTTGTCGGCGTTCTTCTGCGCTTCGTGACGACATGCCCCGATTTTCACGAGGGGAAGGAGTACATCCAGTATCACGACATCTGTCGGAAAATCCTGCACACCCCCGGCTTCTACGTCGATTTGTTGACGCTGAATCCGTTCCTGTACCTGAACAATCGAGCGCTCCAGACCCTCGGGTTTCTCGGTATGTTTCGAGGGGCGCGGCATCTGTTATACATCCCTCCCGCCTGGCAGCAGTACATGATGTGCCACGTGCATTCGGGTCTCGGATCCACCCTCGAAATGTTTCGGGTGATTCTCTGGTTCTTCCTCTTGTCGCATTTTCTCGGTTGCGCGTGGTTCAGCATCCAGAGATCCCGCGGCACCGAGGAAAAGCACATCCAGACAATCGAGCAACCGACGTTGTGGACCTACTACCTGCACGCCTTTAGAGACGGCGCCTACATGCTCATGTCTCGGGACCGCGTGGCGTACACGAACGAGGAGCTGGCCCTCCTCGGAATGATCGCGCCCACGGGGGCGTTCTTCGTGATTTTCATCACGGGTCATTTCGCGGTGCTGTTGCAGCGACTCGGGTCTATGCGGTCGCAGCGGCACGAGCAGCTGCAGCTGATTCGGTCCGCGATGGATCGTCACGGCCTTCCGACGGAGCTACAGCAGCGCGTGCTCCAGTTCCACCTCTACTCCTACATGAATCACGACCAGCTCACCTACGCGCACCTGTTCTCCTCGGCGCTCTCGACCAATCTCCAGGTGGAAATCAAGCTGTGGATTTTCCGGGGCCTGATTCGGCACGTGCCGTTCTTCCAGGACGCCTCGCCCAAGGCGATCAAGGCCCTCGTGTTGAACCTCAACATCATGAACTTCTCCCCCGGCGACGTGGTGATCCGGTGCGGCGACACCAGTGCGGAGATGTACTTCATCCTGAAGGGGGGCTGCCAGGTCCTCCGCGCGCGCGACCTGGCGCCCATAAAGACGCTACGAGAGCACGACTACTTCGGCGAGTTCGCGCTGCTGTACAAGCAGCCGCGCCGGAGGACGGCCTGGGTGCGCGCGCAGGTGTACTGCACGCTGGCGATCCTGTCCGCGCAGGCCTTCAACCACATCCTCTCCGAATTCCCAGAGCAGCGGGAGCTGATGAGGGCGAAGATCAAGAAGGTCCTGGCCACCTCGGAGGAGAAGCGACGCAAGAGCTTCAATGAGAAGGCGTTCGATAACGTCTTCGACAAGGGTGCTGCTCTCGCGCAGCACGAACACGGCCCGGAGGGTGGCAGAGATATGGTAGTGTCTACGTCCGACAACAGTGCGAACGCGCCCCACCCTGCCGTGCCCGTTCTTGGAATTGTGAAGTCCGGAAGTAAGGAAAGGCCGCTGGAAACACAGCAAGGCCCACAAGGGCTCGAACAGCAGGGAGGGGAGAGGAAAGGCGACAACACGGAGAGGGCGGAATCAAGCGAAAGAGGACAGTCGCCCAAGCAAGCAGGTGGCGGTCTTCCTGTTCCCGCAGGCAGTCCACACAGCGGTGCGCACAGTTACAGTATGGATCACTCTTTCCTACCCGGCACGGTTGTCCAGAACATGCTGACCAGTCTGAATTCTCAGGCAGAACACATAAAGAACACCACAATGCCGCTGGTGAAAGTGTTGAAGAGCCCTATCAGTCTGAGTCCCATGAATCAAAAGTCGCCTGCTCACAGCGACAACAGCGACCCAGCGACCTCGAAGAAGACGGACAAGCAGGCCCTGCTGGTATCCGTAGAGGACACCTCAGCGAATACGCCGACGAAGAAAGATGCGCTGTCGGCTCCGGTTGAAAAAAATCGAACAAGCGAAGATTTCGAAATCACAGTCACCACAGAAGCCCATTTTGCAACGGAAATGGCAAGAGCACGAGAAATTATTGCCAAAGGAAAATTTACAGCGGCTCCGCCAAGCCCGATATCGGTTGGTGCGGAACGACTCAAGACCGGTGGGAAGTCCTTACCTACGGCGGCCGATCGTCATCAGCTTCATGTGGAAACAGGTGGCGCAGCTTCGGTCAGGGGTGGATTTGTTGGTGCCCTTTTGAGTGGCATCATTCCGACCCCAAGAGCAAGCAAGGAGCGTGCGAGATCACATGAAAAGAACACAGCCACCAACGGTTCTGGTAAAGAAGATCCCGAGCCGATGAAGAAGCCGGTCCAGTTGCCTGGAGGATGGGATGACGAAGTCTCGTTCAACATTCTGGATCAGTTGACTGGCATTCACCCCAAAGAGAACTTGTCAAACGGCAACGGCAGCAAACCTGAGACGACGGGTTACGGTCAGTCTCGCACAAGAAGCAAGGAAAGTGGGTCAACGGGTGGAAGTACGAAGAGGCGGAGCAGGGGCACCGGGGAACTGCTGGATGGTGCTCTAGGAATGTCCCTCAACGGTGATCCCGATGAAGACCATCGAGGCCGGACTGCTGCACGCAGATTGAGTCAAAGTCACTCCAAAACTCGATTAGCGGAGCCGCGTCCTTCACCTCAACGTCCCTCCAGTAGCCCACAGGTAGGCAGCAGTCCGCAGGATGCTCGGCGTGATATCAGCGTGTATGATCACCGCATGTCAATGAAACGAGCCTCAACTCGCGAGCTCATGAACTTCTATCTCAACGGGGACGACAACGATGACGTCTTGGACATGGGCCAAGGCGCAAACTCTCTGCTAGACGAGATGAATTTCAACAGCATTGAAAGCCGCCGCAGTTCAGTCTTCAGTGGCGCCATGCACAGTGACTCCTCGAACTCTCCAGACGGTGGGGCGGTCTCGGACGGGGGCGCGATTTCTCCTGAAGAAGTTTTCGCAATGAAGGCGTCGAGGAAACGGGTTTTACGGCACCAGAGTGCGGCGGGGCAAGGAGATAGAGACTCGGCCCACTCGGGCGACGGGTCTCGTATGATCCAGAGAAACATACTGAAAACAATCAACGAGTTCGGCGCACAGATGCAAAGCTTCCAGGAAAGTAATAATCGGCGACTAGACCAGATCGAAAGGATGCTACTGGACAACGCAACGACTAACAGCCATCCAAGCACGCTTCCATCTCAGCGTCAAAGTCGGCATGTTGGATCTCAAGGTTCCAAAGGCCACGACGAGTGCAAAGAATCAACACCTCCGGCGCAAACTCCAGAGCTCGTAGACGCTCTGGTACATCGCTTGACGCCTCGCAACGCGCACCAATGACACTGGAGATATTAAAAATTTTTCGCAACCAGCCTCTTAATATTGGCGATTTATGCATTTTACAGAACGTATCGCGCACTGATCCGCATTTGGGGATCAGGATGTATTACTAGGTTTCATTTTGTCAAGGTCTGAAAATAAACAGACAACCAATTTTGACTTTATAGTTTCGATACCGTTTCCGAACAAACGTAGTAAGATTGTGGTATATGCATATTAACAGGGCTTCCGAATTTAGCGACTTCGAATTTGAGTTTGTGGCACAGCAAAACAATGAAAAGCATAGCAATTTGAGTCATTTTTCATGGATGTTGTTGCTGCGAATCACATGACGACGGACGTGTTCGACTCTACTACGCGCTAATTCCATTTTGGTACCTGGGGACTCCTCCACGTTGTGTACGATGAGCCTGTAGTGCGTTTCGCAGGAAAAATGCCTGAGCTACTTTGCGCAGTGTTTTGCAACTCGAGTTCGCTTGTGTGTCTTTTTACTTCTTCAGAACGCGTTCGTAATTGAATTGGATTTGCCCGAACTTCATTTGCCTCCGCGATACTACTGCACTTCAGGCGGTTTCTCGAAACACTGTGGCCGGCCATTCCAGTTGGCTTCCTGGAAATGCCCGCCGAAAAACCTACCGTTCTCTTCGTGGTCCGCAAGGACGATCCCGCGGCGGCGCCGCGGAAACTCGTCGACGTCATCGCGGAGGCCCTTAAAGATCGCGACGGCGACTGGTGGAGCCTTCCCGCCGTCTCAAGGTTCCTCAATAAGAGCTGGCAGGGCCCAGCGGGTGAGGGCATGGCGAAGCTTGTGGCGGGTCAAAAGCGGCCGCGACCATACAGCAGAAGGCCTAGCCTAAAGAACGTGCTGCGCTCGGATCCTCGTAAGCGCTTCCAAGTCTATGGGGACGAGGGCTGCTGGAACTGCGCCAACTTCGTGAAGCTTGCGAGCGTGCGGCGCCCCTGAAGCCTAAGCCTAGGGCGACGACGTTGGAAGGCTTCTCGAATTCGCAACGCAAGTGGATTTGACTAGACAGCAGAACGCCTGGCGGTGTGGTGTGTGATGCCGGGGCGCGTGGCTCCTATCCAGTGTGCTTTGTGTGTTCTGCCGAAGATTTAGCAGGAGAGCTGCGCTCACGAGTGACGACGCGAGGAGGCTCCCGTCAGAGTTTTCAACTTTATAACAACAAAGCAACCTACGCAGAAGAAGTGCGTCCCGGGCCATAGTGCAGGTGATTTCAAATCCGTGCACCGATTCTACTCATCTTTTTTTCCACTAGATACGAAGCATGCCGACCACTGCCACGTTGTTACTGGGGGACCATTTGGCCCGCGGACGTGGTCCCTCCACGTATAATGCGCGGCTAGGTTCCTTTCTACTGGTTCAGCTCGCGATGATAGCATTCGCATATTGGGAGACAGTGTCTGGTGGTGGTCGTATTGTTTATGAGATCACTTTCAAAGTCGAGACCCCTCCGCTGGAACCCAGTCACGCCTGGCTCATATTTTCGTCAATGGCTGTGTATCATCTAAAGGTTTTCAGGTGGGCGGGATTCGTCTGTCATACAGATAGCATGAGTGCTTTCACTGTAGTGTTGGTCACCTGTTACCATATGTTTGCGATGTTTACAATAGGCATGAGCGGGTACTATGGTGATTCCTTCCCGATGAACAATTATTGGGGGTCTCCTGAGGGCAAATACTCTCCAGCGCCGCCGCAGTGGTTCCAGATTCTGTTCCTCGGTCTAGCGTGCGCTGTTTTGCTCTTGGAAGCAGTTGCTGACCATCAGCTTGCATTTTTCAAGCGCTACAAAGGCGGGGACCCATCGGGTGAGGAGTTGACGACGTTTTTCGTTGCGCGTGGTGACGAGTCGAAAGATATGTATCAGGAACGCGTATGCCGCGTTGGTATGTGGAACTGGTGCAGACATCCGAACTATTTTTGGAACCTGTTTCCGTTCGCTTTTGCTGCATTAGTGGGAGGCAATTTCGCTTGCTTCGGTATGTGGATTTTCATTCAAGTTTTCTGGGCTTACACTCAGTCCATGCCAGCCCTGGAAGGTTACATGGCTGATCGATATGGGCAAGATTGGGACGCATATTGCAGAAAAGTTCCCGGTAAGCTGTTCCCATTTCTTCGGATCTGAACCAGCTGTCCTGAAATGTGCAGTGCGGAACCGTCTTTTGACGAAGAATGGGAACAGAGTCGTGCAGGATAAGAAAGAAACATAAACTGCCTGGACGGTAAACTGTGGTAGACGTCTCATGTGTGCAGATGTCCCGTGCCTTCCTATACGCAATAGGTCATGTTGCCATTGTAACTTCTCTGCCATATTCGTTCGTTATATGAAACACTCAAGCACAGGAATATGCCAGAACCGAAGTGTGTTTTTCTGAGACCTTACGGATCACCGACATTATTCTGAGTGATACTGCGACTTGCAAGGGTATCGTCAGGAGTACACGAAAGTTTTGCCAAGAATATTCATTCGTTCTCCGAAATTCGAATTTCAAATTTGTGTTTCTTCTCAATGTGAAAATCAAAATGTCGAGAGGTCTTGCGGGTAGGTTATGTTTCGTCTGGACAGTGTCATCGATTTATCTTCACGCTTTGCGTGTGGTGGAGGACGACCTTCAGTCTAAGATAAGGATAGAATCAAATGAATATTGCAAGAGCAAAGGCGCATTGAAAAGCGAAACCGCGCGCGAAAACTGTCTACCTGGTTCACCATCGACCGAGTGGGACGTAAATGCTGGAGGAGATCCCTTTATCCAGGGATTTGCGCGACCTTTCTCCGTCGAGGTGGGCGGGAGAGTCGAATTTCGCGTTAAGACTGTGTCTCGAAGATACAAAATCGACATCTACAGGTTGGGGTACTATGGCGGGGACGGAGGGCGTCTTGTGCATACGATTCCATCGGCACAAATTCAATTCTACGGTGAGCAGCCGGAATGCCGCATACGGGATCCTGAAACACGATGGGTGGACTGTGCCAACTGGAAGATCGGTGCGGTTTGGGACACTTCGGCGACTGCCGTCGTATCTGGTGTTTACATAGCTCGTCTCGTCCGCCAGGACGTCGACGACATGCCGTGGACAGCGACATGGCGAGGAGACGCCAGTGGGAAGCACGCTAGCCCACTATATGGATCGTCTGGACCGGATTCTTCCGCCGGGGCGAAGTCTCATCCTGCGCGAGACCTGATAGGCAAAATCAAGACCCTTCTTCCGGAACAGCACCAGGCAGGCTTCTCCATGTTTCCCTTTCCAGTGTGCAACGAGAGTGCCGCGGAAAAGACTGCATCACTCGATTGTAGCGCAGTCGATCATGCATACGGGGCGCAACGGCGCAGGGATGAGCCCGAAATAGCGCCGCTTGGCATCGCTTTACGAGAACCCTATGCGAGTTTGATTTACTTCGTCGTGCGCAAAAATCTGAAGAAGGACGGAAGGAACTCCGATATCGTATTCCAAACCAGCGATACAACGTGGCAGGCCTACAACGTTTGGGACAGTCCGAACATGTATGGGCGGACGCCGCAGGGAAACTGCCCGCACCACAATTTCACGCAATGGTGGACGAATCAATATCGCGTCGCGGATGCGAGGGACGCCGACGCCGTGAAGAGTAGAATATTGAATGCTATGGACGACCGCGCTAACACTTCTGTGGTCTCTGGTTTCAACGAGACGTTTACATCCGGGTTGCACGGCATCGGATCTGAGCACGACCGTCGAGCCATAAAGAAGTCGTACAACGTTCCCTTCATAACGCGCGATTTGTCTCTTTACAATAGTGTTTTCAACTCGGAGTATCCGATGATTCGGTTCCTGGAAGCGCACGGCTACGACGTGAGCTACATCTCCGGTGTCGACACACATTTGAACAGGAATTTAGGCAACGGCGCAAAGATCATTCTGTCTGTGGGTCACGATGAATACTGGAGCAGTGAGCAGCGTCTGAACGTTGAACGCATCCGCGATCGCCAGGCAGGTACGCACCTTGCGTTTTTCTCCGGGAATGAGGTCTTTTGGGAAATACGGTGGGAGCACTCGCCGTTGCTATTCAGCGAGAAAAGTTTGGGGTCCGGCGATCCCGGAGCGGATCCCGACGTGATAGTCACTTTCAAAGAATCGCAACTCGGCAATCTTGAAAGCTTCCAGGCTTCAAACGCATTCTCGCGCGTCTCTTCGGAGTCTTCTCAAGCGGCGACCTCAGCTTGGACCGGTGTTTTTCGCGATCCTCGTCGTGCGGGTGCTGATCTTCGTCAGTCGGGGGTGTGGCCCGAGAATGCACTCACAGGACAGATTACAGCGGTGAACGCTCTTCGCAACGATCCCTTGTATGTTCCAAAACGCTATGCTCAGCATCGATTTTGGCGCAACACGAAACTGCGAAGTGAATTAAAACTCGAGACTCAAGCGGGAGTCTTTCTCAAGGGGATGCTCGGGCATGAATGGGACATCGATTGGGACAATGGGTATCGTCCTGAAGGTCTCATGCGTCTTTCAGAGACTACTGTACACAATGTGCACTCCCTGGTTGATTACGCGGGAACTTACGATTCAGCCACTGAAACTCATTATCTTACGCTGTACAAGAAGAAAAAAGACTTAGAAGCCCTTGATAATTCTTCGAAAAGCGCGGAGGACAACTTTGCGTTGGTGTTTGGTGCCGGGACTTGTCAATTTTCGTGGGGCCTTGATCCGTTTCACGACCGACCGACGGGCACTCGAGGATGGGAAAACGAGCAGAGCGTTCGTGTCTTACAAGACCTCAACGGCGGTGCCGAACCCAGTATCATACAAGCTGTCGTGAATCTTTTTGCGGATATGGGAAATGTCCAGCCGCAGACACTACTGGGAAAGTCGTATGGGATTTCTCACGCTAGCAGTCCTATTTGGTCGGATTCCACGACTCTGTTCAGCTACGCACGCACGCGTGTACTGCATCTTTGGCGATCTCACATCGTGGACATGATTTTCTTTTACTACTTTGAGGTCGCGCTTAGTGCTATTTCCCAAGAGTCTTCTCCGGAACCGCATCACATACTAGTCAGCGTCGAAATGGAATTGCGAAATGCCGCGAAAAGTGAAGAGAAAAAACGGTGGCGCCCCTGTCAGCTAGTTAAGACCGAGGTTTTTCGTTGCAAAGTTCGAGTTGACCACCGGCAAAGTAACGTGCTATTTTACAAGGAGTATGATGTTGTGTATCGTGGCGTCGACGATCTTGGCAATATCGAAACAGAATCCCACTCGATAAGTGCAGAAGATTGGGTCAGTCTAATCAACAGAGAAACGCAAAGAGAAAGTACTGGCCATTTGCCCCCCTTAGAAAGAGAAGAGTTATGAACGATAACATTAGTCATGAAGCTGATAACGACCTTGAGTCGGTGGACAAAGTATTCGAGTGTCTTTTCTGCTCGCATCTCTCGGTAGCTCATGAGCATCTCACGTTGCATAAGTTTTCCTGGGGTCGGGTGTCCCTCCTTAGTTCTTGCCACCTTGAGAAGAGAAATGACATAATGAATGTTGGAGCTTAGTTTCGATGTTCTTCCATTGTTCCTAAAGATCGCTGGAATAATGTCATGCCCGTGCTTTCAGATTAATGTTCTGTCGTGTTGGGTGCGGGGATTATACTGAGCTCAGCCGCAGTTCCACCTGTGGCAGATCCGTGCGCGCTTTCAGCTGGTGGATCTGTCTCGGGTCCTGACACTCCCGGCCGGTTGTGCTTCGTCCTGGGACATGTTGTGACGCTCGAGGCAGCCCGCTCATTCCAGGGTTCTAAGGAATGACTATTTTGTTTCCAAAAAGAAGAACAAAGTATAACTCTTTGGTGTGTCCGCCAAAGCATAGAGCGAGCAAGAAAAATAAATATAGGATTTCGCAGGAGATGCTTAGTAAAACCGTTCTCTCGACTTGACGAATTTTGAGACTAATGTAATTTCGTGGCGGCTAGTATTCTCTGAGGTAACTTCATTCGGTTCGGTGTAGTATCTGGAGATATTCGTCAATTTGCACGGTATACAATGGCTTTGGCATTTCGTGAGCAAATTCGGATATGGGAAGCATGATCCAACTGATCCGATTTCAAGAGGAT
>JACKZZ010019349.1_pt1 | contig 23402 bp, 13 predicted proteins | sample 8027871 | NCBI WGS metagenome assembly JACKZZ01 (sample SAMN15724774, study PRJNA655200) | protist metagenome | isolation source: fluorescence activated cell sorting (FACS) single amplified genomes of... | place: USA: West Boothbay Harbor, Gulf of Maine | collected 2000-07-19 | reverse complement strand
CGGAAATACTGTAATTTTTGAAAATTGTCCCGCTGAACTGGATGCAACGCTTGACCCGGTGCTGCAACGCGCTATATACAGGAAGGGCAGAACAATGTTCTTGCAACTAGCAGGAGAAGAGCTTGAATACTACAAAAACTTTCGTTTGTACCTTCAAACCAAGCTATCAAATCCGCATTATAAACCTGAAATATTTGCTTGCTGTACCCTGATCAATTTTATCGCAACAGAACGTGGGCTGGAAGATCAGCTGCTGGCGAAAGTTGTGAATGTGGAAAAGCCGGAACTGGAGAAGGAGAAACAGGTCCTAATAGCCCAGTTCAACGAGTACAAGATCAAGCTTTTGAATCTTGAAGATGATTTACTTGAGAAGTTATCAAATGCTCCGGAAGACATTTTGTCTGACATACCGCTCGTGGAGGGTTTGGAGGCGACGAAGAAGGCCGCCGTGGAAATCGAAGCTGCTGTCAAAAAAGGAAAAGAAACTGAAGTGGCTATTAACAAAGCAAGGGAAGTTTATCGCCCAGTGGCCTCGGAGGCCTCGATGATGTACTTCATTTGTACAGAAATGTGCAATATTGACCACATGTACCAGTATTCGTTGGGTGCGTTCACGTACTTTTTCTTCAAGTCCATTTCCAAAACAGCGCTGGAAGCAGATATACTTAAACGGGTTGCGGCACTGAGAGCGTCTATGAGATTCACTGTGTTCATGTGGGTTTGCCGGGGACTTGCAACTGAGCACAAAATTGTATACATGACCCAAATTGCTATCAAACTAATGAAAAGAGCGGAACTGGAAGAAAAATTCGACCCTGAAAGCTTTAATTTTCTAATGCGTGGTCAAAAGTCTATGGGTGCTGACAATCCAGTGTCATGGCTACCGAACATCAACTGGCTGATGGTCAATTCTTTGGCGAAGATCGAAGGGTTTGAAAAATTTCCGAGCGATTTGAATGAAGCAGCACCCCGATTTTTGGAATGGTATAATCATGAAACGCCGGAGACAGAGAAATTGCCGTTGGATTGGTCCGGACTCGAAAAAGAGCCTTTCAAGAAATTATTAGTTCTGCGAGCTTTGAGGCCCGATCGATTAGTCATCGCAATCACCAAGTGGTTGCGCAACGCCCTTCCGGATGGGAACATGTACGTTGATGCAGATTCCACGAATTCGTCCCTCCGCATTCTTGAGCTTGCGGTCGAGGATTCTACTCCCGCTGTACCAATATTTTTTATCTTGTCTCCTGGAACTGACGTTGTCGCCGACGTAGACAAGCTTGCTGACAGAATGGAACTTGAAAAAGGAATCTCATACTGGAATGTCGGTATGGGCCAAGGACAGGACGTTGTTGCAATGGATCGTCTGCAACTCGGGCACACACAAGGTCATTGGGTAATTTTGAACAATTGCCATTTGATGCCAGAGTGGTGCATCGAGCTGGAGAAGAAACTAGACAACTTCAACGTAGAAGGGTCTCATGAGCGTTTTAGGGTATTCCTAACTGCTGAGCCATCGCCTTATATTCCTATTGGTATCCTCAGTCGGTGCATCAAGCTAACCAATGAGCCTCCCGCTGGGCTAAGGGCAAATTTAAAGCGCGCCTTTTGCAGTTTCGACCCGGACGACTTTGATGAACTGGACAGTAAGCAGAAGGCAATCATCTTTGCGCTGAGTTTCTATCACGCCATTCTGATTGAGCGAAAAAAGTTCGGCACAAAAGGATTCAATATGATGTATCCATTTTCTCTTGGTGATTTACGTGATTCTTCCATTGTGCTTGGAAATTATATGGATAATGCTAGTTCTTCAAAAATACCATGGGAGGATCTCCGATATTTGTTCGGTGAAATTACATACGGGGGCCACATTGTCAATGATCTAGACAGACTCTTGAACATTACTTACTTGGACTTTTACTTGCAGGACAACGTGCTGGACCAAAAAGAAATGTTCCCTTACGTAGAAAACGAGAAGGGTGTGTCGTTCAAGACACCAATGCCGACCACATGGGAGTTGTACAACAAACACATTGACGAATACTTGACAAGCGAATCGCCGCTGGCATTTGGGTTGCATCCTAATGCAGAGATTGATTTCCGGCTGAATAACTCCAACGACGTTCTGCTGAGGCTAACCGAGCTACAGCCCCGTGATGCAAGTGGAGGTGAGGGCACAATGTCTCCAACTGAAATTGCCGAACAAGCAATGGGAGATATTAAAGAAAAGATTAATGATTTTATATTTGACATGTTCGAATTAAATAGCACGCTCGAAGGCGACTTGAAAGGTCCATACCAAAACTGCTTTTTGCAAGAATGCGACATTATGAACATTTTGACGGTTGAAATGAGACGCAGTTTGAAAGAACTGAAGATGGGGTTTGATGGTGAGTTGACGATGTCTTCTGCGATGGAAGACTTGCAATTATCTCTCTATTTAGATCGTATTCCTAAAATTTGGGACAAGTTGGCGTGGAACTCTATGCGCCCCCTTGCGGCGTGGGTCCTAGACTTGTGTAATCGCTTTCAGCAATTGACCGAATGGACCCAGGTCCCCACAGATATTCCTCGAGTTGTCTGGTTATCGGGATTGATAAATCCACCCTCTTTCTTGACAGCAATCAAGCAGGTCACAGCCCAGAAGGCAAAATTGCCGCTTGATTCTATTATCATCCAAACTGATGTGACAAAGAAGATGGAACGGAAAGACCTGGAAGGCCCGGCGAAAGATGGAGGTGCGTATTGCAGTGGCTTCTATTTGGAAGGTGCTCGTTGGGACCTAGAAAACCAGCTTATTGTGAAGTCCAAACCGAAAGAGATGTTTGTCCAAATGCCAATCATAAACTGCAGAGGCATACTGTCTTCGGCTCAAGAAACGGTGGGAATATTCATGTGCCCCGTCTACACGACCCAGTTTAGGGGGCCGACGTTCGTATTTATGGCACAGTTTAAAACAAAATCTCCTGGGTCTCGGTGGATCCTTGCCGGCGTTGCGGCAGTCTTAGATGTTGGAGAGTAATTCAGTAAATTTAATCTTTAAGTTTTAGTAAAAAGTAATTAAAATTCTGAACCTCAGTAAAATCACAGGAGCAGAGATAATTTTGCAGTACATTTTTGAAGGAGCGTAAACCTTTAACTGGGCAAAAGGAGCAGATTCATTTTCGCGGTACGTGAGGAACTTAAATTTTAATCACTTACACTTAATAAATAATAACAGCCAATTTTTTTACTGAAGATAAAAAAACAATCTGAGACCGTTACGTACCTGGTATTATATTTATACCCGTACGGTACCTGTACCTGGTACCTGGTACCAGGTTTAATTCCTGGTAACTACTGCTACCAGTTTGTTTTTGCATACTTTTTAAGTACTTCATATTTAATTATTACGTGCGTATATATGAGGACTACGACGATGCATGAACCAAGGAATAAAAGACAACTACGAATTCAATGCTGTGCTCCTTTTACTTCCTGCTACTTATTAGATGTTGGAATTCAAAATTCATTATTATTTATGGCCTCTGGGGTCTGAGGCCTAACAAATTATTGCCGTTTTAAAAGAGGATTGCAATTTAATATATGATAAGATCGCAAACCGGGCTTAAAACATTTAAATATTTTATCAAGTGTTTGTATGAGTCACTATATCGCTGCGGTTTTAGAAGATCTTGTTATCTTGACGGGAATGAAAGCTACCCCCCGTGCCTGATTATTCTTTGTTCGCCAAACATGGAGCGCGTGACGAACATAGTGCTTGATACACTTGAAAGGAAAGGGGGGCGTCTCGGACGATTCATTGAAAAGTCTCGCAAAACGGAAGTTGGAGAGGAAGAGGAAGTCGAGAAGAGCGATGGTCTAAATTACAAGGTAGGTCCTGGAAAATTGCACGATGCAATTAAAGACAATTCAATGAAACGTGTCAATCAGTTGTTGGCTGATAAGTATGACCCGGATGAGATTGATTCACGAACTGGTTACAGCCCGTTGCATGTGGCCGCAATGACGAACAATAAGTCAGCGCTGATAGTCCTTCTGAAGTCTGGTGCAGAGTTGATGTTCAGAACGAAGACCTTGAACACTGTGCTGCACTTGGCTGTTAATGTAAACGAGCCTTTGCTCGTACGGAAAATTATTGAAAGCGCTTTCCAGCGTAGACTTCTACAGAAGCTAGTGTCGGTGAAAAACAAAAAACACAAGACAGCTTTGGATTTAGCGGAAGACAAAGGGTTCACCCATGTCTTCGAAACTATCCAAGCAAAAATAACAGAAGAAGAATTTGTCTTTGCGGTAGAGAATGTCCTGAAAACTATTGTAGCCGATGTCAAATCCGAGGCAACAAAACATAGTTATGGGCAAGGCCGATCGCCGCTCCATTTCCTTTGCTTGCATGGCGGGCATCCCTTCCTTGACGAAGATACTACACAGCAACTGATTGCAGCTGTGCCAGAATTAGTAAAGTTTGGGGGAGATCCAAACGACAAAGATAGTGAAGGCCGCACACCTCTCCACTGCGCGTGCTTTGGGGGATCTTTGCAGTTAGTGAAGGCAATGATGCGCCTTGAAGAGGTTAAAAAGAGCAAATCAGGTGGCAAGTCTCGCAAGAAATTAGTTGATCTTGAAGAACCAGACAACTTTGGGTGGACTGCTTTAATGGTTGCCGTTGACAGATGCAAAGAGAACTGTGTTAAAGAATTATTAAAACGTGGTGCAGATATAAAAGCCACATTGCCTGGTGGAATGACAGTGTTGCATATTTTGATACAACGATGTGAATACAAGAGCAGCATAGATGTCCTGAGTCTACTGTTAGATTTTGATGCAGACCCACGGGTAGCAAACGACGATCCTGATCCGTTTGGATGTAGCCGAGGGGGGCCTCTTCCCAGGAGTGCCCCCCTGCCAGAAAGAAGCCCTCTTCCTGGTGGAGGGCCCCTTCCTGCTGGCGGCCCCCGGCCTCTCCCGGGTATTCCTCGTGGGGGTGGCCGGGGTGGGGCTCTATTGGATAACATAATCCTTCCTGTGCAACGACACTGTTTTACAACAGCCAAATCTATTATAACTTTCTATGTATTTTCTCCCTGAAAAACCTTTTATCTTTCTTCAAAACATACAACAATCGATTTAAATTTTAACATCTATTAACAATCTTCTTGTTTCTTCTACATTTTGTATCAAGCTGCGCTGTTATTATTGGCTAAATCCGAGTGGAGGGTCTTTTATTAATAGAAAGTCAATACAAAGGACAAACGAAATGGCCAGGTCAATTTTTGAACGGTTCTATTTTTATTTATACGGTTACAGATTTTCGCGAAAAACGAACTGGAATATAAGAATAAAGGGAACTTTAAAAAATGAAAAGAGGCAGAATACTTCTCGCCCTTGATGAAAAATTAAAATTAAAGACTACTACTATACGAATAATATATAATTACGAATTAATTATAAATACAACTAAAATTGCTGTGTCCTCGTAATAACTGTGCATTTTATTATTTATTTTTTCTTCGGTTACTCCGTTTTCTGCTGTAATATGTTGACGCTTCCTTCAAGTAATCCTTCGTATGGCCCGTCTTTCGGTACCCATCTATCCCTGTGAAATATGTACTGACATACTCACCTGTTTCCCAGCTGTAATTATAACCGCAGCCCCCGTTTGCAATGGCATCTAATATTCTTCCATGGGAATGAGTTCCACACATCATATAATCACACCCTTGTGCTTTCTGTGCCAACAAGCCACAGTTTGGACACGGCTTAGCTGATTTTTTTAGAAGTTTGAACGTCTCAAGGTCCACCCCTCTACCTCCTTCTGCAAGTTCACACGTGTGTCCTTCGACGTCTTCCTCCTTTAGTCCTTGTTTGCAGGCAGGACATATTAGTTGTCCACAAAAACATATTCCAGGGCGGTATTTTTTCCACACGTGCTGTTCAGATGCGTTTTCTTTGACCCACCTCTGCAAAAGGTTCTTTGGGCTCTCCCGTTTTAAAGAAGGGAAGCCAGAAACAGAGTGCTTTCTTTTGTCCATCAATAAATAACTTTTGCAGTTTTCGTTTGGACAAGGGCAGAATGGTACTTCATCATTTCTTGAATTGTGTTGGCCTACAATGTAACGATATTTCATGCGCTCGGTAATCAATGATGACTTGACCAAAGTGTCCAATGCTTGTTCGTCAATCAACCCACTCTTCCGGCCAGCTGCAGTCCTCGGTTGTTCTGCAGCACAGGCGGGGCAAAAGCTGGGATACTTTCCATTATCTATCGTCATTTTTATAGTGTCCCGAATACAGTCCCTGCAATAAAAATGTTTTTTGTTGCAGTGATGCGTTATGCGATACTCTCCCTCGCCATAGCATATCAAACATTCCCCCGGCGCTTGATTTGTACAAGAACGTATTTCAGCTTCCCCCAAACCATCGACAGAGTCCCGCTTTCGTAAATGCACTGCTTTGAACTTCCTCATTTTCTTGAATAATGTCTTTGCTTTCTCTATTTTCGTATTCGTCACTCTGTGTAATTTTGCTTTGCTCAGCAGTTGTTGGAATCTCATGTTAGGATTTAGGCAAGGGCTCTTTTCACCTTTTCCCGAAAGTATTATGTCCAGCTCTTGGAGAATTGATTTGTACACCGTCTCTCGTTCTTTTTTCCACTGTTGCTCATAACTCAAAATCTTCAGAAATGGTGCTCGAGATTCTTGATATTTCGTTTTGGCCTGACTGCACCTCTTTACTGCACGCTTATACAAAGACCCAAGAGACGGCATTGGGGAAACAGTACATTTTTGACCAGAACAGCGATACTTTTTCTTGCACTGCCTTCCACGTTGCGTACAGCTTTGGGGTGCAAGGGGTGCATGTACTAGTGGTAGTCGGACGCCGTGCCATGCCAGTGCCATGTCGACCTACGACCAATGGGTTTCAACGGTGTATTTGCGATTTTTGTCGCTTTTTCGATACAATACCACGATAACTTTGTTTCGTTTTGTTTTAAAGCGGGTATACGTTGAACAGTTCCGCGAAATTTTTGTATGAAAGCTAGGGAAAGAGGGCCCGCCGCCATCGCACACACACTCAGGCAGTGAGCGGTAATAAACTATCGAATTATAAGACCTGCTGACGACACAAGAAGAAGGGGGGGATTTTGACAAACCAATTAAATACATAGTAATAGCATTAGTATTAAAAAAAATCTTAAATGGTTTCGTTCTTCAGGTACTGTTCATATTGTGCATTATAGTTAATTTTCACATTTAGTACTTAAAACGATTAATATTCCTATCAATCATCTTCTATTTATTTAATAATTACAAAATAAATAATATGTAGTGTTAATAATAATAGAACGACTTCTAAATACATGGGTGTAAATAATTGTAACCACCCATTTTCAACCTCCATTCTCCCATTTGTCCTATCGTATCGGTACCGTACAGTAATACAGGTAAATATAATTGAATTTAAATTATTAATTACTATTAGTAGGGGTGGAGGGGCTGGTGTATAAAAAAAATTATTGAATGATGATGAGATCTGAACATATGATCCTTACACTTGTGCCTTTATAAATTTACATTTAAACGACAGCAAGGAGTTGTTTCTGGTATTTGTTTATCAAGGGTGATTTGAAAGTAACCAAAGAGCCCACCCAAGGAAAGAAAGAAAGAAAGAAGATTTATACGTTTATGAGTGAGACACCATCTTTTTCATCATTTCAGCCATCATTTCAGTCCGCACAGAGCGACAAGGTACTTACTTAAATGCAACGTTATTTTCAACGAAATGGGAAGATTTGAGACAACCTTGTCCCTGGGCGAAACCACGTGCTTTCTATTCTTTGGGGCTATTAGCTCTGCCTACTGCTATTTCTACACAAACGACAGGGCAGCAATCAAATCGAATGGGGGGGCGTCCGGTGGTAGGGTTGGCGCCCTTGACAACTCAATTGCTTCGGTCATCGAAGCTTTAAGCATGGGCTTTGAGTTGGGTGCAATTCTGCTATTTTCTTGGTGCTGTGAAAACGTGCCACTCTGGCCCCATAACGAAAAATTTGGGTCGAACCTAATTTTCTGGGGCCTTTTTGCCCTATTCATGTTTGTCGCGCTGTTCACGGTCAAACTGAACAAAAATAGCGATGACACGCTGCTGAACAGGGATCAAACGGAAGAGTGGAAAGGTTGGATGCAATATCTGTTCCTTGCTTACCACTACTTCCATTACGGGGCCGTCTACAATTACGTTCGGGTCTTCATTAGCTGCTACGTGTGGCTTACCGGTTTCGGTAACGTATCATTCTTTTACATCAAGCAAGATTTTGGCTTGCTGCGGTTTTTACAAATGATTTGGCGCCTCAACTTTTTGGTATTTTTCTTGTGCTTGGTGCATAAAAATACGTATATCTTGTACTACATTTGCCCGCTGCACACGTTTTATTTTTGCATGACGTATGTTATTATGTGGTGTGGTCGGGATATGAATATTGAATGGCCACCTTGGCTACGCATCAAATTTGCTATTGCCATTGTATTGGTGTACTTTGTATGGGAGTACCAAAGCATATTTTACTCAACTTTTGGGGTCTTGCTCGGCAACGAGAAAGTTGTTGGGGCGAAAAATGGGACTTTGTACGAATGGTACTTTCGTACCGCCTTAGACCACTATTCTGCCATTTTCGGCATGGCATTTGCCATCAACTTCCCGACCTTTGTTGCATGGTTTAAGCGTGCCGAAGAACAAAGTAAGAGCAGAGAGATCGCATTGAAGCTGCTGCTTTGCGCACCACTTGCTTTTATGCTCGTTTGGTGGGCTACAAATATTGCGCCCAAACCGAAATTACAGTACAACAGCACACACCCTTATCTTTTCTGGGTACCGTTGCTAGCGTACGTGGCGATTCGAAATTCATTTTCCTGGCTTCGAAAATATCACCTCGGCTTGCTCGCAAGGATGGGAAAGGTAACTCTGGAAACTTATTTGATGCAGCATCATATATGGCTGGCTGCAAATGCAAAAGCGCTCGTCGTGTTGGTGCCAGGTTACCCCCTGGTCAATTTGGCGTTGGTTACAGTCATTTATGTCTTCGTTTCCAACCGATTGTTTCGAATCACCATTGGGCTGCGAGCCATGCTGCTTCCAAATAATTTGTCCGCGACCTTGTTCAATTTGTCCCGGTTGGGTTTTGCACTACTTCTTTGTGCTGGTATTGCTTCCATTGTCTGTCGCACAACGGGTCGTTGGTTTGACGTATGCTTGTTATGTTCTACCTTCTGTTTGAGTTACAGCTTTGTGGAGTTTATCCGTAAAAGATTAAGAGTCGAGAATGTTGTCGATCATTCTGAAACGCAACCAATATCTGCTTCGGCGTGGAGAAAGATCTTTTCAAACAGTCATTGGCTGGTGTTGTTTTCGGCAGTCTTCCTTTTCTTTAGAGCAGACCATGCGACGAACGCGGCTGCACTGTCGAGTGAACAAGAATCTGGACTGTGTGCCTCCGCGCTAGGGATTGGGTCGTGGGAAACGAAGGACACAACCAGCGAGCATTGCTCCAAACACAGCGTGTGCTTTCCGGAACAGAATCTTGTATTTTCCTGGATTCGATTAAGTAACAAACAAAAAACATTGTGTAAGTCAAAGCCGAGAGTGCAGGCGTATCAATTTTTCAGGCCAAAGAATGCGGATGCCTGGAGCACATTCTATGAGCCCCAAACTGTTACCTTCTTTGGGGGCGAGACCGCTCGAATACTGAAGAAACATTTTTCTGAACTAGTAAGCAGCAGTGCATCGGGCACTTCAAATGTGGTTCATAAACCTTGGGAAATTGAAATGCCCCAGTTGACTTGCGATGTTGCAAAGAAGTCCACCATCGTCATAGCTGTCGACCTAATGCAAACGTGTGCCGAATCCGATAAGAAAGTAATAGAATCCTTGAGGAAACATGCTGAATCTTTGAAAACGTCGTGCCCTGACACTTCTGTAATATGGATTGGAGGGATGCGTGGGGCTGGAGGATGCGGTAGAAACGCGTTGGGCCAAGATTCAACTATGATTTTTCTCAATGCTGCTGATCTTTTGAGAGGCTATCCAGAGAAAACAGCCGGGGCGGAAACACTCAACGTGCTGAGCATGACAGTTGCCAACCAGATCAAATTTGATCAGCTTGATTCTCCGGCCGCCAGCTTTAAATACATCCCCCACAACAGATCGTTTGCTCTTGTGGTACTTGCGGTGTACCTATGTATTATTATTTGTTCAGATAATTTCATTGGCCTTAGCCACGTGGCCTTCTTGTTCTTTGGGATGAAATTGATTGATCTTGGGCAGAGTTATGATGAATTCCACAAAACAAATGGTATGGTGATCGTGAAAAATGTTGATGACGAAATGGGGGACGTAGAAAGAACCAACTTAAAAAGTATGGAGACTTAACCTTACGAAGTTTAATTATTGTGATTTCATAGTTACGTGTAAGAATTACCAGTATATACAAAGTATATTTTTTCAGAATATCTAAATCTAGATTTCAGTTCGCAGTACATTAATTTTAATTACTTAAATAACAGCCAATGTTCTCTTGTTTTATCAAATACGCAAGCGCATTTTTAATTCAGTTTTTGTTTCTTTTCTGGGCGCGAAGTATTTTTGTCATCGTCTACCAGATTGGGAGAATATATCTTCGACACGTTGCCTCGTGCAGACTGTTGCAACTGTTTTCGGCGAATGGCACCAGGGATTCTAATCATGCTAAGTGTGTCCATCAAATGCTCCAAGGTCTCGTCAATATATGATTTTGAGTTTTCATCCTCTACGAGCCTTTTATCCGTATGGATTGTGTCCTGTGGAAAAAAGAGGTCGCTGTACGGGTTCTCCGGTATCCTGGGGGGTAGTTTATCCTCGGCGCACAGAAACTGGGCAGTGCTCACGGCCCAAGCCTTAGCGGTATCAGACAAGCACGAACCGCTGGTGCCTCCCAGTAGCAGCAGCGGGGTTCGAAAGTCCCTCAAGAACCTCATGCACCTGGCATAGCCTTCAGACGAAACATTGAAATACCCCGCCCTCGTACCACCAAGAATACCTGTTCCTGCAGAACACACAATTACTTGTGGGTTGTATTTCTGTACAACGTGACGGATTGTAAACTGGAAGACCTTCGTGTATGTGTTGTCTCCGCAGCCTCTTTCGAAAGGAACGTTAAAATTAAAACGCTTTCCCGTACTATGCCCGCTATCGCGCGATTTTCCAGTCCCAGGGAACTTGCAGATGTTTTCGTCCGGCACAGGATTGAATGACAACGTAAAGACGCGGTTGGACATGTAAAACGCCTCTTCAACCGCATCGCTGTGAAAATAGCCCATGTTAACGTATAGTACCCGGTCGAACTTGGTCAAGAGTTCCAAGCAAGCCAAGACACTGTCGTTGACAAAACAGCCCCCGGATGCTTCGTCCATTCGAGCATGCTGATACCCACCCATAAAGTTGATAGCAACGTCCGTTCGGCCTTTCGTGAGCAGCTGGGCAGCCTCTATCGAGGCCCCGGCAATCACTTGCGACTGCTCCATTGTGCCCTGCCTAACCGTATTTACACCAGTCAGCTTGTATCGCAGTTTCTGGTCAGCGTATTGGCCTGGGCGCAAGTGAGGCCTTCGGGACAGGGTTGCCACGGTATTGATATAATCGTCGGAATGAAACCGTGTCATAAGTTGCAACGGGAGTGGTTTTGGAGTCCGCACTTGCAGCAGGGGCGTGTCCGTCAAGTTGTACGCCTTTAAAAGGTGCCACGTCAACTTGTGCCGAAAATTCTTCGGCACGACTGGGCTGACAGAGGGAAGGTTTCCTATTTCCTCGTGGTAAAAATACGTAACCCGCCGCAGATTCTTTCCAGCAAACATGCGCATAAAGTCGCGGGCGACGGTCGGTGTCGGTGCTTTGGGTACGTAATCGCTCCTCAAAGAGGGTGGCATCTCGTCCTCTTCGTCTAGCACCTCGGTCGTCGAGGCCCCAGCGGTGTCCGGAGCGGGCGCGCTACTCTCCGCCACCATGCTTGGCTGCGAAGCCTGTTCGCTCCCCTGGGCGGGCGCCTCGGTATCATTTTCTGCCGCATTCGCCGGCGGTGCATGTGCCGGGGGCACCGTGCCCCCTGCCGGCGGTGCCGTTCCTTCTAATTCCGACGGGGCACTCGGCTCCCCAGCCGCCGCTTGTTCCCCAGGCGCGTCGGTTCCCGCCGGTACGGTGCCTGGGCTCGCCGGTTCAGTTGACATGTTTCGTTTGTTAAACTCGTTCGATCTTTTTTCACCCGATTACGCTCTCTGATTCTATTTGTATTGCTACATTACAAAGAAAAAAATGTTATAACCGCGTTTGGATTAGTCAATGGTAATGTTTTTCATTTACAATTCGTACTTGTGTATCTTCTTTATTCATTCAAAATAAATTTTAAAAAAATAGAAGAAGATATAGAAGAAGGAAGAAGTACATATCATCTTCTTTTAATTATTATTTTTATTTTATTATTATTATACCTTGGTATTGTATTACGCGGGGAGTTCCAAATTAGATCCGAAAATCGGTGAAGTGGTGGTCTGCTATTGCCTGTACTATTTTACTAGGAGCAAATGTCCAGGCACAGAGCACCGACTAACTTTTTTTGGGGGCATTTTTTGTTATACGGATTTATATAGGTAAATATTACAAGTACAACACGCGTTGATCGCAAAAACTTTTAATATTGTATTTATATAATTTACCTATATATATTTGTATAGTAAGAAAAATAATAATTATCCTGCCTGTGTCACGCTAGCACTTTCTCCAAAAAAAGTTAGTCGTCTGTCTTTCTAGTAGTACCGTATCCTCGTAATACTCATAGTATGTAAACATTAACATGTCTGATAAATACATCACATAACATAGAATAATGAATGGTGAGGACTTTTGTCTCCTCGTTTTGCTTCATTTATATGCTATGTCATTGTATATTATATATAATATTATATTTTAGACGAATATAATCGATTGAGTTGACACCTTGTATTATTAAATACCAGGATTGAATACGACGTAGTACATTGTATCTACACAGCATGGACGACAACTCCACCCGGACTACCGTACCATAAACGGCAAAACCTTCTTTATTTTTCTAAATAATTTTTAAATTATAGTATAGTATATACATTGTATTCTAATCTTTCTATCAAATCATCTTCTTCCGACGAATGATGAGGGAGGATGATGAGGAGAGGAGATGATGAGAAAAGAAGAAGAAGGAGAGGAATCATTTCTTATTTTTTTCCATGAAAAGAAGAAAGTCTCCGCCCCGGTGATAGTTATTTGTTCAGTCCAACTGAAGCTTAAACAATTAGTTGTCTTCTACGCCTTTGGCTGAAAGCTGAATCTGCGCGTCACCTTCTGGCATTTCTGGCGAATCGATCAGTTTCACGATCCGGCTGTTTTCTCGACCTTTTTTCATTAGTATTCGAGTTTGGCACGCGTGCGCGACAATGTTTCCCCCAACCGGCTTCTGCGAGCAGGCGGCGATCATCGCTCCAGGGTCGGCTGTCATTTGGTTCGTAACGACGACGGCAATGTTAAACTCATCGGCTATCCTCTGTAAATCGTGAAGATGTCTCCCTAGCAGCTGCTGTCGGATCGAAAGCTCTCCTCGTCCACTAAACTCGACTCTGAACAGACTCATCAACGAATCGATGATCACAAGTTTTATAGGCTCGGGCGGCTGCTGCGTCAGCAAGGCGGCTATTTGCTGCGGAGCAAGCATCTGCTCGTCGTGGGTCATCACACGCTTGAACAGCACGTTTTCAACTATCTGATCTGGCTCAAACCCGTAAGCGGTTGCAATTTCTATCAAACGTTCAGGTCGAAATGTACCCTCTGTGTCGATGAAGACTACCTTCCCCTCCGCTCCCCCCTCGCTCCGTGGCATTTGGGTCGTTACGCATAGCGTGTGGCACAACTGGCTTTTTCCCGTACGAAATTCGCCGTGGATTTCTGTGATCGATTTTGATTGAAATCCTCCTCCTAAAAGCTCGTTCAAAGCGGTGGCACCAGAATTTATTTTAAGAATGCACTTTCGGGAATCAAGGGCTTCTGTTGCTGACATGAACCCGGACGGCTGAAGCTTCTTGCAGCATTCGATGAGCTTTTGGACTTTGGCTTCGCTGAATCCTTTGATGTTCTCCAAGTGCTTAGCAGGCGTTGAGAGTACCATGCCCACGGTTCCTATGTTTGCTGCGTGCAGCTTTGTAATGTCTGACATGTTCATTCCTAAATTCTGCAGTTCGTCTACGGATTTTATGACATGTTCTTCGGATTCTCCATGTTGATTCTCTGCTGAGTTCAGGCGACGAGTTGATTGCGAGACGGACATCCTTCGGTTCGCTGATTCGGGGAAGATGATGTTTGGGGCGCGTTTGTCTTTTGTCGTTTTTTTAGTTTAATTTCGTTGGTTCGGTGTAAAGGCGGGGTATAATTTTTATAAGTTGGCATACGTTTTAAAAGTAATTGTTTAAAATTAATTAAAAACCCATTGACTATATTATATTGATATTTATTTTGTTCATACATGAAACACATGAATGGTAACCGGCGTACCGCGGGTGGTGAGTAAACAAATTATTATTTTTTTTCATCATCATCAATGATGCTTATAAGAAAAAAGAAGAAATAATAATAAAATAAATAATGTGCGTGTTTTTGCTATCCCCATGCTATTAATATGAAGTTTTGTATTTTCTTCCAAAAAAAAATGAAGAAATAATAAATAAAAAATAAGAAGAAGAAGAAAAGAAGGAAAAAAAGAAGAAAGAAAGAAGTTTTTTCATCATCCACACCATTATATTCCTATGCTGTGTAAAGATAAGTAAGCTAATTTGTATTGAAATAATAATTAAACATTCTATTACGTATACACAGCATACATTTCAAAATTGATGATTGATTGATTGATAAATTAACCCAAACAAAGAAAGAAGAAAAAACAAAAAACAAAAAAAGAAAGAAGAAGAAGAAGAAGAAAGAGAAGAAAAGAAGAAAGAGAAGAAGAAAGAGAAGAAAGAAGAAAACATCATATTACAATATCATTTAAAATAAGAATAGTCCAAATAGAATAGTAGGACTCTATCATCATATCATCACAATTTTGTTATTATTATTTTCATCACCACATCAAAAAAAGAGTCGTCTTCTATTTTTGTTCCTCCTTTCATGCGTGATGATGGTTTACATTTGAAAGAAGATTGATACGATTTAAATGATAAAAAGTTGGAAAAAACGAAAAATTATGGAAGCAAGAAAAACTTGCGTTGAGTTATCGATAAATTAGTTTACTGTTCATTCAACTTAACCGCGTTTTAAAGGTTTTCTGTTCACGCCAGGGAGTGTATTGTATCTGTATCTATCGAGAGATGTCGAACGGTTTGGTTGCATCAATGAATGCCATGCGGGGTGATCAAGGACTCAATACCGTACTATCACGGTCGGGGCAAATCGCGGAGCAGAATTTTACAGGACAACAAACCGAGGATGAATCGAAACGAATGGACAAACAGATACTCCTGTCGCGCCTTTCTAATGCAATTGATACTCTGAAATGCTTGCTGGAAGAGAGACTACGGGGTCGCCGGGTTGCGTTCAGTGAGTGCTTCTCCCTCGCGCCCTTCGCTAACAGTACCCCTCGCGGCCGCGGTAAGATTGAACGAGTTCTCTACGTGCTTCACCGTTCGGTTGGCCTGATAAGGCGGGGTGAGTTTATTTCGCTGCGACAATTATATTATGAGTCAGAACTATTCCGCACGCAAAGAATTAGCGACGATGTCGTTGTCCTGGCGTGTGCGTTCGTGGGTCTTCCTAGATACAAACTGGGATTTCTGGCCAGTCATTCTGGGTATTTGTTCGGTGGTTCGCCGCAAACGAGGGACTCCGACGGCGTGTACCATGGGCTATATTACCGCACACAACTGAATCCTGCATGGAAACTGATTAAACAACCCTTGGAAATAAATGACGAGTTTGCGTTTGCAGACGGCCTTGAATTCAAAAGTACGAGACCAATTCGTTCAATCGTTGTAGTCGAGAAGGAGACGATTTTTCGACAGCTTCGCACAGAGCTCTTTTGCGAAAAGACCTCTTCGATTATCATAACGGGGGGAGGTCAGCCAAGCGTTGCCGCGCGAGCGTGTTTGTTCTACATCCGGAGAGACGTTCCTCGAATTACCGGTACGTTTGGTGTGTGCGATTACAACCCTTCTGGTTTTTATATAATGCAAACGTGGATGTATTCCACACCGATTTGGAACGAATTGGCAAAATTGGAAGATTACAAATTATCGTGTGTGACTCTGAAAGTCATAGGATTGCGTGCTCGCCACGTTAGGGAAAACGATAGGCGAAGGCAGCACGCCGTGGTAAAGAAAAAGTTTACAGATCTAGATCGTAGCAAAATGCGAAAATTAAAGGAAAGGCTCACAAAGAAAGGCAAAGTTGACTTCGTGCGAGAAATAGAACTAATGGAGCAGTACGGCCACAGTATCGAACTCGACCACATCAACTACATCACGCTGGCATGTTTAATTCAGCAAGCAATTTTGCGAAAACAATATTTGCTGTGAGTTTTTCTCAAGAAAAAGCGAGTAAAAAAGTGGTTATGATTGGTTAACACTTTTTTGATTTTTATGTATTTCTTTACGCTAAATTTTTGTTCCTTTTTCGTGGGTTTTCGGCCCCATCCTCCACTCCATCCTTTTCCACGTCGTCAAACTTTCGTTTCTTCGACGATCTGTGTACTACTTTCGTAGCGTCTCGTTTGGGGGCAAGCTTCTTGCGGTAAGTGAACTTGTCGGGGAACGCTAGCATCGTTGCATCAGTTGTATGAATATCATTGAGCCCCAACCCTCTATCAAAATCTGAAACATTGTCCGCCGCACATAGTATCCAACAGACAGTGTACAAAAAATGCTTCAGGCCTCGGTCTTTGAAAGCTGCGAGCTTTAGATCTATTTGTGCAAATATCGACATGTTCTTAAAAATTTCAAAAGAAGAGCTCGCCGTAGAGTCAAGGTCTTCCTGGGCTCCGTGCACAACGACAAAATTTGTCTCGAACGTCTTTTCGGAAACTATTATATTTCCTTTTAACCTCTGCCCACATTTTATTGAGAAAAGAACATTACGCCCTGGGTGTTCTTCGACAGTGCAAGAAATTGCCTGTAGGGGGGCTGCATTTTCTGAATTTTCCTCCAAAACTTGCTTCAACCTGTCCAGGGAGGCGCGATTGAACGGCCCGGACGTGTCTCCGTGGCCCAGCATCTTCTGGGCTATTGACGTAAACGCGCGGCTCTCAGCACCATTCCGTTCCTTCATTAATGATTCCCGTAAAATTTTATGCAAAGTTGACCCTGCGTAACTAGTAGAGGCATCTTTCTTATACGTTCCGTTGAGGAAACTAGTAAACAATTCCTTCGCAGAGGAGTCAGTTAAACGCCACCCTTGTCCGGCTACTGTCTTTGTCGCCATACTCTTTTACACAAAATATATTGTTTTGCAGGGGGCTCGTGGGAAGGAAAACTTGCCTTAGCGTGAAGCAAATGGAAACGTGTATGTTTTCGCCCTTAACTAATTGTTATCTTTCATCCTGCAATTGAATGTACATTAATAAGTGAAATGATTCGCTTGTTCTTTTTCCATTCATTCATTTCTTCTACAAAATTAATTTTATTTCGTTTTTATTATTATTATATTATTTTTTATTATACTTGGTACTAGTCTACAGTACAGTAATATTAATAATAATAATTATAATAATAATTTTTTTACTCCTCCTCTCTTCTCTTCTTCTTCTAAAATATTATACTATATCCTCGTACGTATATATTATTACTCGTCTTCTTCGTCTTCTTCGTCGTTGCTGCTGCTGCTGCCCCCCGTTTAAATACATAGTACTATTAATACCTTGGTACAGGATCTGGTAGTATTCTTCCAGCATCATTTAATTAATTTTTAAAAAATTATTAGTAGAACAACATACAACCAATTCGAATCTTAATTAAAAAAAAACAAAAAATTGGCTGTTTTTTAAGTAAATGAAAATTTATATCTTCCTCATGTATATAATCTAAAATCCGGTTCCATGAAATGGGTTTGATTTGTCGTCAATATCACCGGGGGTGTCCCCCAATGGTTCCTTAACAGGTACACGCTTCTCCTGTGGAATAGACCCGTAGGAAGAAGACGCCGATGGATGTGGCCCACTTACCAAAGCATCGTAATCTGGAGTAGCTTTGGAGTACGTGTCCTTCTCGGGAGCTTCCCGCTTGCTTGCAAGTCCTCCACATATACGCTTGGAACAAGAGAGTATCCGAGGTCCTGCACACTTAAAGAAGAAAACGCAGCCGTCTTTCACGTAAAAGGGGCATTCTTTGGCGTGCGGGGGGCAAGCTTTGCACCCGAAGGGTACGTTTTTCACTTTGACTTTAAAAATTATACCAGCTACGATGTACACAAAAACGACGGACAGCACAATGACGTTTGTAGTCCAAATCCAAGCAGGAAAGATAACAGCGATATTTTTCGGACAAGCTTCCACTGTCCGCAGCGTTATTGTTGTTGCGCACGTCCCAGAGGATACAACGGTAAAATTTCTAGGCCGTGTCGTCTGCCCAGGGTCACACACAAAGTTAATCGCTACGCGTTGAAACCCAGCGGAGCCGCACTTCGGGCCCTTACCAGCGGTCATTCGTATACCACTCGACGGGTCTTGCTGGTTTATCATAGCCCAGGTTGCTCCTTTAGGGGACGAAGCAAGAATGGCGGATGAGATCCCTGGATCACATTTGGCAACCATTCCTTTAAAAGCACCACACAGGGTCGCAACTCGGCAGGGGGCCACGTAATATGTGTAACCAGCATTCGGGCCTTTCGTCACTTTCGTTGCCAGCGGTGAACCAACCCCAAAAGAATTTAAATTATAAACCCACTGTCCCCCTTTTTGTCCTTTTATCTCCGAGCCACAAGTAATGGGAATTTTTGGATCATCGCCCTTTGCTTGATCGACAGTTTGCAAAATGTTCAATACGAAAAACAACACACAGCAGAGACGATACGCAGCGCCTTCCATGGCCGTCCTGAACCAAGCCAAACCACGACAAATTGCCCGGGTAACCTGTTTCGCCCTTTGTTTGGCTTTCCCTTTGTACTTTTCTTCTACTTCGAAATTTCTGTCCTCTGGAAAGCGCGCAATGATCTTGTATAGTTTTTCATAAATATATTGATGTTATACACTGCTTGATAAATCAATCAATTCTTTCAATATACTTATTTTACAAATAGTCGTTTATTTACCTATTATTAGGAAGTACAAATAAAGAAGTACTTTCCTCCATCACCACCACCAAAAAAAAAAAATTATTATTATTCACACAATAATTATTTTTTTGTTTTTTTTATTATTATTTTTGTTTTTCATGTTATACAGTAGCTAATGTTATTGAAGGTCAATACCAGGGGTACCCTTATTTACCTGATAATACCTGTATTATTAATATTATTAATGGAATTAAATAGGACTATTATACTCTTCTCTTTTCTTCTTGTTTTTTTTGAATTCAATCTAGAGTAACTTATTATTCCGACGAGACTCCTCATAAATCATCGGGTTGGTTGTGTGGGGTTGGGGTTGTTGCTTTTTTCTACTATTAATAAATATCCGATGTTCTTTTGTGTCTTGATGCATGCTATTATTATATTCTTCTACTATTTATTAATATTATTTATAAAATCTCTTACAGTATTATTCTATTTTATTTTAAATTTTATTATTTGGTGGAGGTATTATCTTACTTCTTATCTTACTTCTTTCCGTTATAATAATAAAATAATAATTATTATAATACATTCATATATAAAATAATAAATAATTAATACTCCTCTCGTCGTAATAGACTAATAAGAAGAGCTCCTTAGAAAAAATTAGAGTAAAAGTTAGAATTGCGAGAAATAATATAATATTATATATATTGTTGTGGTGTATATCATAATAATACCAACCATGGTGGTGGTTAGAATTGGTTTTATTAATACCGGTGCATGAGTTTTTTAATATATGAGTTATTCGCAATTATATATATACATGTATGATCGAACAACAACAAAAACTTTGTGACCATTGAAGTGCAAAAAGGGTTGGATTTGAAATAAAGTTTTGTACGAAGTATCTATAGAGAATACGTAGTATGTCATCGAGGCGATGGTCGTCTCCTTTGGGTGCCCCGCTCAGTGAGAGAAGGGAGCCCGTGTCCTTTCTGTCTGATTCTGAAGAAAATTCTGAGGATGGTTTCGGCGGCCGCAGAGATGAACATATCGATATACGTCCCATGCAAATAACAACAAACGTTATTTCGGAAGAGTCGCATGAAAAAATGATGGAAAGCAAAGAGTACATGCTAGAGTATGTCCACACACAAAACACTCAATTACGGCTGCGAAACGAGCATATGCAAAAATTGTTGAATGCATCCGAGTCAGCATTGGAGCAGATCCAGACTGCAATATCTCAGAATTCAAACATGTTCCTATGCAGCCGAGACTGCTTGTCGAGGACCGCTTCATGTCCCACTTTACAATCGACACCGTCATTTTCTCTATCTTTCAGTTGCACATAGGGAACTCCTATTTCCATTTCCCCATCATCGTACAAAACTTCGTAAAAGTTCCCATCCACATTTCTAGCGCAGACTGTCGCTGAATACCAATCGTTGTGCCCACGCCAGTTGGCCCAAACGTATTGGCCGACCTGAAATTCTTTTCGTTGATGGTTTTTAAACACAGTCGCTCTTCGACGATTCGAAATCACACTCCGCCTATTTTTTTGCAGTTGCCCTCGTCTATCCTCTGGGAATAATATGTCTAATGGTCGTTTTGGAGGACGCTCTGGTTTCAACGGATAAGCGCTCTGCAACACAATCGATCGGTCTTCCACGGTTGAGCTCGACGTGTATGGGCGCGGACTTAACTCTAAAGGCTTTTCAACATAATTCGATAGTCTGCTCTTAACTTTGATCAGCCTTTCTTTGATTTTATGCTTTCGATGCAAAAGTTTTTCGGGGTGATATCGTTGCAGCTCACAATTTCTCGCAATGTCTTTCATTTTTTCGTCAAAAGACTCTCGAAGTTGCGCCTGCCGTTCAGACCGACCTTGCGATTGAATCATTCTGCGGTCGGCGGCCATTTTCGCTCTGATATTATTATGCATTTTTTTATGCTGCGCTTTCATACTTCGGCGCTTTAAGTAATCAACTTTCGAATTGTTCTCTTCTTCCTTCTCTTGATTAAGCTTTTCTTGTTCTAACACAGTCAGAAGTTTTTCTTGCAAATTTTCATTTGCAGTGATCAGGCCTTTGATCTTTTCCCGCTTCTCGAAGATTGAGTGTTGTATATCATGCCTTTTCCTCTTCTCACGTTCAAAAATTTTCCGTGCTTTTGCAATTTTTAAAGAAAGTTCTGTAATTGTTTTTGTGACAACCTTTCGAGTTGCTTCATCCGCATATATAGCAATTTTGTGACGATCAAGTTTTTCATTCTTTTGTTCCACCATTATATTCAAATTGTTTTCAAGCTCCATCTCCTTTTTATGAACTATATCTTCCTCAATACAATCGTCTAAAATTTGATGCTCTAAATGATGTTTCTGTACGTCATGTATATGTATATCGTGACTGATTTCTTTGCTAGTTTCCTCTTTTTCACCTGCGACTCTATTCATCGTTTTCGATAGATCTGAAATCATTTTAATCACCTTCTGCTTTTCCTTGTAGTGCAGGGAAACTTGTAGCCGCGCGAGAAGCCCACGCATGCTTTTTACTTTCATAGTGTCTTCCTCTGATTGACTAGTTTTTGATTTGAGGATTGGGTGGCGCCGAGACGTTCGCTCAAGTTCTCGTTTCTCAGCATTTGTGCCAAATTCTGACACAAGCTCCCTCATCGAGCGCCTGTACTCTCTTTTTTGAGACCTTAGGTAGTCTCCATCAATCCCATTTTCACTTTCCATTCTTAACCAAATACTCGTCTAATAATTACACTCCAGACTAAAGCAGGCCAGAAACAAGTCCTCTTGCCTTGGATTAAAAAATTTCATACGCGTATGTATTAGGTGTTTTCCTACGTTTTAAAACCCATAAACTTGGCAAATACGAAAGGCGGAGAAAGTAAAGTATTTATATGAAGGAAACGATCAACTACCGCGGTACCGTACTTCATTAAAAATGACAGCAAGCAGCAGCAGCAACGAAAAAATGATGATGAACGATGATTAGCTTCTTAATAATGTTATGTTGTGTTACTTCTTTTAAATATAATTTTTTTGTGAAACGTATAAATTTCCAATAAATAAAACTAGAAAAAACTGATGATGTGACACTCTCTAAAATATGAAATACAAGAAATAAATTGTTACGACGAAGTTTCGATATAAAAATAATATAACCCATTTTAACAGGTAAATAACATTGGCATAATTGATTATATAGATACCATTTCTTTCACTTATGACATCTGTGTGGGCCTTGCCTACTCGTATGTGTGATATCTTCTCGGTCGGGTATTGGTTCAAACCTCTTACCATGGCGTTGCAAAATACCGTTTCGGCGGTCGCTTTCACCACTACAATAGTGATATCCATGATTAGTGCATCACAAGAAATGAAAAAACACGTTGCTGAATTAGAGGCGTACATGGAATTTCGCAGACTGCCAATGCCAATGAGGCGAACTTTGAGGGAGTGCTATGCTAGAAAATGGGAAAGCCATAAATATTTTGATGAAAACAGTGTGCTGGCTAGTCTGAATGCCCATACGAGAAAGCAAGTCCTGGCATATACAATGAATCGCGCTCTATTGAATCTTCCATTTCTGCGGCAAACGTCTGAACGCTTTAGAAACAAGTTAGTTTTCAGAATGAAAGAGCATACGTATCCAAGTGGTCATTTGATTGCCCAAGGCAACACCGATGCCTCGGAATTACGCATAATTCTGCACGGAGCAGTTGAATTTCGCGACTTTAATGACAACGTTGTGCTGACTTTCCCTGTGAAGCATAAGCATACTGGTCATTTCAAGCATGTGTTGGTTCCGCAAATGGTTAGTTTTTTCAGACAACCGAGCACTTTCTAATTCTGTTTCCAACGATTTTAGTTGAGATATGGTTGTTTCAATTTCTGATTCTTTTGTATTAAATGCCAGCGATTGCACTATTGCCATGTCAACATGTTCACCTAACTCATTCAGCAGCTCCAAGTCCATACATGAAAATACAATTTTATCATCATCGTTAGCTTCTGTATCACTTTCGTTTTGTTTGTTTATTACTTGCAAGCCCAAAAGAGTGTCGATGATTATTTGGGTTTTGTC
>JACKZZ010011883.1_pt1 | contig 23412 bp, 10 predicted proteins | sample 8027871 | NCBI WGS metagenome assembly JACKZZ01 (sample SAMN15724774, study PRJNA655200) | protist metagenome | isolation source: fluorescence activated cell sorting (FACS) single amplified genomes of... | place: USA: West Boothbay Harbor, Gulf of Maine | collected 2000-07-19 | reverse complement strand
GTAAAGGATGCGCTTCCGTAAGGAATTGGGTCTAAATCTTCTATTGCGTAAATTTCTACTGAAGCAAAATTAGAAGGTACTTGACCATTAGTTTGTGAACTATATTCCGTAATTTCATGCAAAAACTGAATTGTTTTAATTTCGTAAGAATTTTCTAAATCTAGCTTGATGAAAAAATTATTACTAGTGCTAACGTCGACATTTGTGCAACTATCAAATTTGTTCCAATACTGGAATATGTTATTTGGATCGTAATTGTATGCTACTACTACTGGCTTATGTAGTGCAACATCTTCTAACGTATCTGATAAAACTAATTTTGGGACATTACTATTACAAACCAATCCATTATTGCACAATGGTATTTCTTGGCGATTAAAATACCAATCTTTTTCACGAATAGCCTTTGAAACACTTTTATCTCGCGGAAATACGTAATTGCGAAATTTCCAATACCCATCTGCTTGTGTATAGGAAACATTCAAAGTTTGAATTCCATATGATGCTGTCGATGGAGATACGCTCAATGATGTGTGCATCGTTATGTTTAAAGTTGTTTCAGTATGTGGCATATGGAATTTCACCCGTAATATTCTATCATTAAATTCACTTAATCCACATTGAGATTTCAATGTAATTCCTAAATGATCTACTGGTTTATCATAACTTAAATGTGGACGTTCTTGCCAAACTTGTATATTGTTTACGAAAATTGTAATGGCTTCTCCCAACCATTGATCTATTAAAATTAAATTAAATCTTACTTCAATTCCACTATGCGTTGGAAGGTTTATTTCTGAATAAATCGTCGCACCTTCGCCTATGACGTTATAGCCACCCACTATATCACCAAATTCACCGCAGGTATTTATTAACTCAAAGCTTCTACCCCATTTTGATGCCGCAGTGTTATGATCATCTTTCTTCGTGTTGGACGATACTTATTCATATTTATCTTCTTTTATTTATTTCTAGATATATATATATACACGCGTTTTATGATAATTATCGACACAATATGTATTACATTAATATGTAAAACGCAATGAAACATTTTGTATTCTATCTATCATCGACATTTATATATTTTATTTGATATATACATATATATATATATATATATATGACCCACGATCGATAAGATCAGGAGGAATATAAAAAAGACCATAATATTACATAGTACCTAGTTTTACATAATTTTTAATGGTATTTATATGCTATTTCTACATATTTTAAAGCTCTTTCCGTATTATCATGTCTCTGAGGAGCAAAAAATTTTCAATGGTATAATCTCCGAAACTAGATCGATTCACTATCTATAATTTTATGCCGGAAATCGTCATATAATCGTTTATGCCTGTATAGAGTTTTGAAACACGAAAATGAAAAAAAACGGAGTCATCCTCTAAAATGTGTATTCTTGGCGACACGTCGAATTAAGGTAAAATTAACTATATTTTATTACACATAAATAGCATTTTATGAGGAGAGTGAAACTAGTTTCTTAGAATTATAGATCGTAAAACTAATGTAATACGACACTAATATAGTATTGTCTTAAGTATATCGTTAATAATAGATTTAGTATAATATATCGTTATATAGTTATATCTCTCGTCTCTCTGTACTCAGTATAGATATATCTGTCTATATATATACATTCTATGATTATATATTGTGTTAAGTTTCGTGATATATATATGTGTGAGTTAGGTGTTATTTGCCTGCTAAAACCATGTTAAGATCGTTAAGTGCACGTGCTACATCAGTATAGGAATATCACTGACGTCGTATTATTCAGTTAGGTCCCATATTGGTGGATATTGTTCCTGTGCTGTAACGAGTGGATAATATTTACTACCCCTCTCCATTTTGATATTGGTAAAATATCGAAATGTTCAGTTTGTTGTCTTGGTCGTCCTAGATGTTCCTTTGATGTATAAAAAATTGTGGTAAAAAAATTGACACAGTTATATAATAAATCATGTTCCTACGATAGAAAATGTTTCATTTTTTGTATATTGATTGATTAACATATCAACAAAGACATATCAAAAATATAGTCAATTCTGATGTTTTATTTAAAATTTACGTTATCTTCGGTGATGTATTATTTCGTATGATTAATTATTATTTATTATTATTTTGTTTGTTTTTCTTTATTTGTAAGTTTATTATTTAATTATTTTCCAGATTCTTATTATCGGTAATGCTATTCATATTGTAATCGTCGTTACCATCACTATTCTAATAAATAACTGCATTAGACAGGTTGGAATCTTATTGGGTCATCAAGCATCATCTTCAACACTATATTACATTGATCCACATTTGATCTATATATTAACTGGGTGTAATTTAGAAATGTTTATGGAAATTTATCATGGGCACATACAGACAGATATAATAAACAGGTTATCAATCTTCCAAAGGATGTATATATATATATTTAACAATTTTTCCTTTTTCTAAATTGCATGATGACACAACCATCATTTAATTTTATGGATAAGGTCCACAATGGTGTATAACTGCTATTTCGATCGGTCTCGTTTTATAAACTAAGAGCCCACTTTAACTTATTTGTATATCATAGGACATGAACCACGCTTCAATTTATATATGATCTTAGAGTAATTATATGTTCCTATTTATTATTATTTCTATGTATTATTATATGTGTTATTATTATGTATATTGTATCTTATTTTACCTTAATAATTATATGACATTGTATTATTATTATGTTTAAATGTTTCCTCTTTTTTAAGTTATTTGTCTGTTGTTTAGTAAGAACCTATTAGTATAAGAAGTGTCTCAACTCCTCTCAAAATTAGCTTCCATCGGCCTATGCAAATAGCATTACATAGTAGCTGGATAGTTCTTCGACAGATTATTATTTCAGTATTTATACATATTATTTAATATATATTGAATAAGATAATACTGATGTATGTAGATATCTTGAATCATACAACAATAACATCTGTCCATATAATAACATAATCAATTAAACTCTCTCTCTCTCTTTCTCTCTCTTTCACACACACACATATATATATATACCCATACAGACACAGTTTGTTCAAAATATATAAAAATAAGTAATACTTCAAGTGTGTTATATTTATTTTAGGAAGAAGATACAATATAATATAGGGAAAAAAATGGCATCCTTAGCTCAAGAAATGAATAATAATAATAATAATAATAAAAACAAAAAACAAAAACAAATCAGAGTAAGACGTCATGCATCCAACAATTTTTTAGGTAACAAACAAAAAGCAATAGAGCGTTTCAATGATGTATTAGGTAGTAACCAAAATAATTTGGATAATGTGAAAGATTTTTCTGATGATACTAATGTAGACAAAATTAATAATAATGATAAAAGAAATAGGATACGACGGATGTCTTCACGAAGGCGGGGTTCTTTTAATGACATATCTGAACGTATCAGTATAAGTTCGACTTCGCCTCCGTTAGTTGTTAAAAAAACAAATGATACTAAAATAGCAGGAAGTATGGATAATATTAATAATAACAATCGATTTCCAAGACATAGTAGCAATATTAGAAGTACATCAATCCGTAATAATATTTTAAATCATAATATATTTGATCATAATGATGCACCAACTCTAAATAATATGCAACAGGTTTCTGGACAAAATAATAATAATAACAATACTAATAATAATGTTGAAACAAATAATAAGAAACGGAGTATTATGCAAGAATACTTGTCAAAGTTACAAGAGCTGCATCAAGGAGGCTTGCTTACTGAACATCAACGCAAAAAATTGAAAGAAGGAATATTATTACAAGCAAATGGTGTAAAAGAACAAATCAATGAAAAATATGAGTTATTGGAAAAATTTAGAAATGTTACAATCGATGTAATACGTAAAAGTGGTATGAAAGAAGGTTATTTAATGAAGACGGCACAAACAACAAAGCAAGATATTAAAAAAGGCTTTGGCTCATATAAAACGCGTTATTTCTGTTTAAGACCATTAGAACATAAATTAGTATATTTTGCAACAAAAGAATTAAGTCGCGTGGACCCTACATCATTGGAATATGAAGCATTAGGGGAAATAGATTTAAGTATAGGAAAACGAATTGCCCATATACAAACTATTGTTAATAAACCAAGAAGATGCAAAATTGTTTGTGCAAATGTGTCCGTCATGTTAAAAGCTAAAGATGAACATGAAATGTCAGAATGGATAGAAGCATTTGCAGAAGCAAAAGCTGCAACATTTTATATGAAAGATGGAAGAAGTGTTAGGCGTGATGTATGTACATATTCATATGGTAATCAAGAGGCTGTTGGTGGAGGAGGTATTGCTAATATAGTCCGTTCTCTTTCGGGCAGCTCACCAAGAAATACAAAAGAATTAATGTTAATGGAAAAGCAAGGTATCCTAGTAAAACGAGGGGAAAATGTTCGCAATTGGAAGGCAAGGTATTTCAATCTAACAGAAGATTCACTAAATTATTATAATAGCGAAGAGGACTTAGAGAAATCAATGTTAGGTACTATTAATTTTGCAGATATAGAATCGGAAGATATGATTAGTCTATCTTGCGTTCGACGGTTTGCATTTAAAATAATAACAATGAATCGCACATACTTTTTTATGGCTAGATCTATTGAAGAGTCCAGAGATTGGCAAAATGCTATTTCAAATAATGTTCGTTTGTATATGCAACGCATGCGCGCTTTGGAACGAACAGGGCAAACAATGATGAGTAGTGGAAAAATGTTAAAAGGTTTAAAGGATACTAGTTTAGATCGTGCACGTCAATTGTTTACTCAGGAGCAAAGGGCTCACTCAAAACAGAAAAATTCCAGGTTAAGTAACAATAACAGAACAAGTAGCAATAATGGTATGGCTAGATCATCTCGCAATTCAATGTTAATGCAGAGAAATGGTTCTGCTCATGCTGGCAAACAAAGAAGAACATCTCGAATGTCGATGTTACTGCACGGTAGTGAAGATGGAGAATTATTAGATATTACGGAGCAACGCCAAATAAGAAACTTTCAACGATATCAAAATATAGCGAATCCAAAAGAATATAAATTTTTATCTCAAGATCATGTGCCAAACTTCCATATCTGGAACCATCGTGAGGAAATTGAATATTTAACAAGTGATTTTCAATATGTTAATTTTCGTAAAGATAATAGTAAAGAAATGTGGGGTCAATTTGAATTATTTATTAGCACGCATGATATCGTATTGAGTGATGAAGTTTACAAATTATTAAATTCAAAAGGCAACTCTATTTTTAGTGCGATACAACGTCAATTTAGTGCAAAACGCGAAGATTTACACGCTTCCATTCCATCACTCGAAAAATATTACGGCGAAAAAAGTGAGGCTATTGATATGAAAAATAATAGAACGGCAAATGTAAGCATGTATGCTGTTATTTACATCTCCCAGCCAACAATAGAATCAAAAGAATATTTGCGAGAAAAAACAGATGAAGGCAAGGTAACTTTTACGAAAATTTGCAGAACGGAAACAGTTGAAGGAACAGGAAATGCAGAATTTGCTGTTGCAGCATTGATATCGGTACCATTGAATCTCGCCGCTGTTCCAGTTGAATTCCTATTTTGGAACAACGAAGATGATAGGACAGTTGGTAGTGATAGAGATTTTGATGCTATTGTACGTGTTGAAGTGTATTTAAATGTTGGAAGTACCACGGATTGTTTATTTGGAACATCAGAATATTATTTAAGTGAAATAATTGATGCATTGAAATACAACGTCAAAGTGTCTCATATGATGAATACCTCAAATGATCTAGCTGATGCTGTTTTAGATAAAAAAAGTCAGAAACAAGTCAAAATTACACAGCCCGGTCATCAACCAAGGACATCCATAACGCCCTTTTGGCCAAAATTTTATTCCAGCATTGTACAACCGTTGCGTAGCGTCATGGCGCAAACATATCGATTTGCTTTACCTTCCGTAAAGAAAAATGATATGTATTTAGATGCTAGCTTAGCAAAAAAGCGTGGAAGTCTAGTTGTTACTAAAACGGATGGCACTGATGTTTACGCAAGGGAAGAGGTAATTGAAGCGCTCCTAACATTTGATGTACCAAGTGCATGGGTGCGATTGAAAGCCGAAGAGTGGGACGAAGAACATCGAAGGCTTGGAAATTACCTTGGCTTATATACGCAGAAAAGCCATGAGCAGTTTCAAAAGAAAGGCATGAAAGAGATGAAAGAGCAGCGTGAACGAGAGGAGAAAAGTTTCAATCGCGCAATGGAAGGTTTGGGTCTTATGAATCATAATCTAACCAACGGTGGAAAGAATATTGTAAAGGAGATAGGAACGAATGATATTGGCGATGACGATAATAATAATAACATGGATGAGATCACCAGGTCAATCTCTGGTGTGATTAAGCAAAATAAGTCAAATTCATGGCGGTTTCGAATGCTACAGCAAATTAGCGATATTAGGGATAAATATACCCATTTAGCTGATATATATACCGTGTTTAGACGAACAGTCGAACAATCGACCTCAAGACATGGAGGGTCATTAACATTCAAAAGTAGCAAGAAGAAAAAACATCCAGATTTCTGTTTTGTTGCAACAAATTTACATACGCAATTTTTTTCAATTTCAACGGAGAATCATCAAGCGTATCATGATGATGAACGCGGGCAAAATAAAAAAGCATCAGAAGAAGATTTAATTTATACACATGATTTTATAACGACTGGTGCACCTGCAGCTCATCATTTAGGCTTTGAGAAAGGTGGTTTATGTAGCAAACGCGATGAGCTAGAGGAAATTATTGCATATTTGCAGTATACGAAAGACGATGCTGAAGTACGAGTTCGTGATCGTGCATTTTCAGCTGTCACTCAAGCCCATGATGAAATCAAACTTATAAATGAAATGACATCTTTGCATCATGAAGGTTTTGAAAATGAATCTGATGGCAAAGCATTGACAATTGATTTTTTGACGAAACGGATTGCAACAAAAAATCACATAGCTAGATTGCGGGAGGATGTTGTAGTATCACAAGCGATAAGTGGTTTGTGTGAATCATTTCGTTTAAAATTGTTTTTGTATGCGGAGCGTTTACAGAATGTTATTGATAATACGCAGGATGCAAATGATTTAGATTGGAGATGGAAAAACATGTTTGATATTTACACAGAATGCGGTTTCTTATACCAGCTAGAAAGTTTATTAAGCACAAGTGATAAAGAGCTTGGAATGTTACAAGATGCATATGGCGGAATACGATCATTAAAATTTTGCCATCTTGTCGTCGGTAAAGAGGGCACTTCATCAGTTGAAGAAGATGTGGTGAATGTTGAGAATCACGACGACGAGATGAGTGAACGTAGACGAATACGAGAGGCGGAAGATGATAATGGAACGTCAATTGCCATTGACAATAGTGATATTAATGACGTCCGCTTCATGGATGCAAAAACTCGCACTGTCAGAAGTGGCGCATTTGAAATTACTCGTTTGAGTATTTTTGATGAAGATCATGGAGGTGAATTGTTAATAAAATTATACGTACCTGCAAAAGTGTTTGATGTGTTGCCTAAAAACATACGAAATGGGCAGCGGATTCCTGTTAAGCCATTGATGTTCACACAAGGTGTAAACGAAAAGCAAGCACTTGCAAATACCAGTTACATTCTTGGATTTGGAAAAAGTTTAGGTCTACAATCTGCCATCAATGATAGTAGTTTGAGAAAACTAAGAGCATATTTTAAAGTTTTTGAACGTTGTGCTATTAAATTAAATATAAATCGTAACGATAGGGCAAGCGCACGAAATAGATTGAATGCATTGGAATCTGAAGTGTTGACTGCAAAAATCAATAAAACGACATGGGAAATACTAGGCAAATCTGCAAACATTGTTCGATTTCTCGGTGGTGGACGCGCGACTTGTTGTAAATCAGCAAAGGATCGCACGTCAATGTCTGTGACTCATGAACAAGCTAGAATAACAATGGGTTTAAACTCCGATGATCCGGACTATCAATTAAAGATGGCAAATATCATGAGAGAATTTGGTGTTCGAATTGGTAATGCTCGAAAAAATATTGGTAAAAAACGTTTTGCATTTAATTCATTACAACGTGGAATGTTACCAAATGTTTATAGGCCACCAACAGTTGTTGCTGGTAATGCAGTGTCTTAAAAAAAAATTATTATTTTTGAGAAAAATATAAAATGATATATATATATATTACTCGTATTAAACTAGAGATATTTGATGTAAAATATTTATTTTTAATTTAAAATACACCTACACTCCTTATTAGAAAAAAATGGATTAACAAAAATTTTACGAGTATTAATGTGCAGTACTAACCGAACTTCGTAATGTTTGGTAGGCTTCACTCCCTAAAGCGCACTATTCGCTCGTTCTCGATTATTATCGTTTTGTTTCTTGTATCTACCATACATAGCTTTTGCTTCGTCCAACTTCTTCTGTCGTGAATCTATTTTCTTCTGATAGTATGGAGATCCTTTCTTTACAGCAGTATACATTTCACTTTTTTTAAAGAGAACAGTTGCTTGAGAGTTTCTATCTCCTGCGCATAGTGATTGTCCCATATTTATATTTATATATTTTAGATGACCTGGAAAAATGAAAAAAATGGCCTTTAAAATGTTAGATCCAAAGGATAGTTTATATATGATATAACACTTTGGAATATGTTTTTAATTCTTTTTCTATTTTATTCGATGTTGTTATGGGTATTCCAATGACTCCGCCAATTTTAATGAGTTCTCGTGCTTTTATAACATACAATGTATATTTGAAAAAAGAAATAAATACTCTATAACTGAAATAACTCTATACATATTTGTTGTATAATACTGAAGAAATACTGAAAAAAAAATGGAGAAGAAAAAATTGAATGCTATGATGTGTGCATACTGGCATAGAGCAGCAGTACGGTCGTAGATTTGGACCAGGAAATGCCTCTGGTGTCCAGAGAAGTACAGTACGCACGTGTACCGAATTGAGAACAACTAAAAAAAAATTCTGGTGACAACAAAAAATCAAAATCCCCCCCCCCTACTTTTTATTTAAAGAAATTAAGTACATATTTGTATATACTAAGATTACTATTCGACCAAAATTCACATTGATTGTGATATATTAGTATACAATAATATATACTTAATATTTGTTTTCCAAAAAGTATATATTGGATTTTGAAATCGTATTGTTTTAGTACACCTTGTAAATAAGACGGATGAAACTCTCCCAAAAACAGGGGTGGTCTAATTAGTACAGATTTAGTATAGTATAAATATTTGATAGGTAGATCTTGGTAGATAATTAATTCATAAAATCCAAAAATGACCAATGTTAATTGGATGAAAATATCTAGAATATCCGATTGTTTATATTATCCTATCAAATATATATTTATACTATACTAAATCTGTACTAATTAGACCACGCCTGTTTTTAGGAGAGTTTCATCCGTCTTATTTACAAGGAGTTCAATATGATCGGGAAAAATCGATGTGTGTGGGATTTTGATTTTTTTTTTTACAATTTATTAAATTTACTAATTCCAGAATTTAAATTGTCGTAGAAAATAGATAAAATTATTATTGTATTAAGTCCCCATTTCCTGGCGGCATTTGTATATGTATGTATTTATATATATTTTTTTTTTCCAAGAAATATATTATCATTATATATTGATATTCTTCACCTAATTACGTTGATATACATAAAAAATAATAGAAAGAATTGTTTTATCATAATATATAGTAAAGATAATATAATAATATATTTATAATTATTCTCCTCCCAATTTTATTTAATTAATTATTATTAATTTTATTGCATTTTTGTTATTACAATTTGACTGTATTATATATAGTATATATATAATATATATATTGTTTTTGTTATTTTACAAAGAATAGTGTAATACAATAACAATGCAATCATCCATCATTATATCGATAATAATTATAATATTAATAATTCAATTACATTATTGCACACCATTGCAACGAATTATATTAAATAAACGACAACATACATATAGTAAACATAATAATAATAAAAAAGAAAAAGATGGTACTTCGAGTGTAATGTTACATAATTGGGAAAATTCAATGTATTATGGTACGGTGGATGTTGGAACACCACCACAAAAATTCAACGTTTTGTATGATACTGGTTCATCTAATACATGGATATTTGGTTCGAGTTGCCATACGAAAACGTGCATGAGCCATAATCGTTTTGATCATTCTAAATCTAAAACATATATGGAAGAAGGTACAGAAATACGTGTACGATATGGTAGTGGTGCCATCCATTCTAGATTAGGTAAAGATATTTTTGATGTTGGAAATAATGTTAAAGTAGTACAAACATTTGGTGAAGTTTTTCAAGAATCTGGACGTGCATTCGCTGTTAGTAAAATCGATGGGATCATTGGATTAGCATTTCCAGTCATGTCACCAACTGGTGCAAATCCATTATTTGATTCCATGGTACAATCAAATGTTGTGCATGAAAAAATATTTTCCATTTATTTATCACGTGGTGATAATGATATAGCAAAATCATCAATTTTATTTGGTGGATATGATGAAAAATTATTTTTACCACCGATTAAATATGTTAAATTAAAATCACAAAGTTATTGGGAATTAAGTTTATTAGATATATCAATTAATGGCAAAAGTATTGGTTTATGTAGTAGTAGTAGTAGTGGTAGTGGTAGTGTTGATGTATTACAATCACCAAATCATTCTTATTTAAATGTTGTACGTAATAGTATTTTTGGCAACCATCAACAACAACAACAAAATAATGGTGGTGGTGCATGTAAAGTAGCAATTGATTCAGGTACATCGATGATTACTGGACCACGTGAACAAGTAGGAATGTTATGGAGACATTTAGGTGTAGCAGCTGATTGTAGTAATGTGAAAACATTGCCACGGTTAACTTTTCATGTCGGTAGTGGTGAATATGGTGAAATGCCAATCGAAATACATTTAGATCCACATGATTATATATTACAAGCAGTTGATTGGGATGGACCAACTGTTCGTTGTCAATTAGCTATCATGCCATTAGATGTTCCACCACCACGTGGTCCAATTTGGGTATTAGGTGATGCATTTTTAAGAGCATATTATACCATATATGATCGTGGTTTAAACCGTGTTGGATTTGCAAAGGCATTGCATAATATGAAAGATTTTGAAAAATTAACACAAGTACCAGTGAAACATAGAAATCCTAATAAAAATCGATTACGAACGAATCATTAAAAATTTATGTTATGATATGATTAGTATCATACATATATATACACATGTTTTGTTCGAGCTGTGGAGTTCAAAAAATATGTGTGGGATTATATTGAATTTTGTTTTATATAAATATTTTTTGATTTAAATGAATTATATATAAATACGCCCATATGGTATGATATAATATGGGTTCATCCTTTCCACATATACATAATTAAAGATATAATATTACTTCGTATTACACACACACACTTGTTGCATGCGTGATACGTGTTCGTATCATACATGTTTTTAAGATCCCAGAGGTATCATATCATATCATAGAAATTCAACAAAGAGAGATTAAATATATGATACGCGTACACAAAATACAAAAAAATACAAAAAACATTTAATTAATATATATAAATTTACACCAAGATATTACTTTTAATCAACATCAAAACGTTTCCTCACTACCTTTCATTATAAAAGCATTTATAAGACGTGATAGACGATTTTTCACAATTTCCGGTGTTGATGGAGGCAATTCATCAGAGATTTCACCTGGGATACCTTTAAACGATACAAATGGTGGAACAACGGTATCCGGACTCAATACCGTTCCATCTTCTATTACAGTGCAATCTTTTATAATACATCTTGGACCAATGACACAATGTTCACCAATAATCACATTTGTGCCAATATTCGATGATTCAATGACACTATTTTTACCAATATATACATTTTCACCTATATGCAATGGGACAAACGCAAATCCACCTTTATATCGTTTATATGGTGGTCGTATAACTGCACCATCCATTATGATACAATTCCTACCTATTCTTATTGTTGCTAAATCACCACGTACGACAACTTTGTCTTTTACTATTGTTCTACCATGCAAGTGTATATTTTGAGGACCACATAATACACTGTCTCTACTAACTTTATTTCCAGTCGATGTTGTTATATATTTATGTTCTTGAAATGTTGTTTTAGATGGTTCTAGAGATAATATTTGATTTAGCATGGATGCCATAATATTATAAATCTTATAAATCTTATAATCTTTTGCAATATATTTATCTATATATAAATCTTTTATTTATATATATTTATTCTATAAATCTTATAATATATATAATCTTATAATTACAAATATATATCATAACCTTTTGCGCAATGTTTATCTATATATTTCCTTCTATTATATTATCAATAGACAAGATCGATATCTTTACTAATCATTCATGTTACCCAGGTGTATATATATATAATATGTTTTTAATAGCCCGCATGGGATTTCCATAGTCCTGTGTGTTAATTTTTAGTGGAAAAAAAAGGACATGTACAAAATGTAAATGTGAATTTAAATTGAAAATTTAAGAAAATACATGTACTGTACTACTTTTTACAAAGGTATACAAAATACGAAGCCTAATTAACATACATATCCTCGTATATTTTAAGTTTACGCATAATTTATCCTTGTATATATATATATATACATACACACATATTTATTCAAACGATTCACATCCACGAAACCAGGTAACCAATGCAAATCGTATCCCTTTCTCAACAGGCGTTACACGATGCAATATGTAGGATGGGAAAATCACTGCCGTACCACGATTTGTTGGCATTGTTTCTACATTTGTTCCTAACATTAATTCCAAGTTACCACCAATATATTTCGATGGGTTTGATAATTGAATTGTTAATGATAATTTACGAAATGCAGTACTGGTAAATAAACCTGAATCAATATGTGAATCATAAAAACCATGATCTTTACCAGTATATTTCATCACTTGGATGGTTTCCATCATACGACACAATGGATTTTTCAATTTAGAATTTAATAAACTTTGTTGAAAATTTTTACCACCAAATGTATAACCATCACCTTCTTTACTAAATACGGATGGCCCTAATTTAAATCTCCAATTGATATTGTTGATACCAGATACAAATTGTTCTATTCGTTTATAAATCCAATGTGTTTTCTTATTTTGAATTTGTAAAAATGATACTTTTGTACGACGTATTGATTTAGCAACACTACCATCACCACTATTACTTTCACCAACTGTTGCATCTTGAAAACCATTATCATTTGCTAATTTAATAATTTTCTTTGTTTCGTCTATTGAAAATACAGATGCATGTACACTATAACGTGGATTAGTTTTTGTATAAAATATAATTTCATTTGAATGAATTATATTATTGTTTTTAACATTATTATTATATGAAAGATTCTTTTTCTTCATTTTTTGTTTTTTTATGGTATAAATTCTAGCAATATCTGGTTTAATATTTGACGTTCTTGATATATCTACACCTTCAATTGGTTGTGAATAAAATCCATTATGTTTTACAAGTTGTTTGATATTGATTTCATATACTTTCATATTAATTTCTAATATCGGTATTAATTTTTGTTGTTTATCATATGATTCTTTTGTAAATTGTGCAAAGTAACATGTAATTGTATGATCAGATATCCATGAATTGTTTTTAGGATAGATAAATTGTAATGGTATTTGTTTTTCTTTTTTTAAATTCAATTGCTTAGCATTGTTGTTATTTCTACCAGTCGTTGTTGTTGAGGATGATTTGATTTTCTTATTCTTTATATTTTTTTCTTCATCATCACCACCATCATCTTCTTCTTTATTATTATTATCATTAGTATCTTCCTCTTGTTGATGAAAATTTGTTAGATGATTTGTTGTTGTTGGATCAAATTTTTCAATTATTCGAAATTGTAATGTATCTGAAGCTAATAAAAATTTCTTGCCTCCAGGAACTACAGGGGATGATTCTAATTTTATGGTGCAAACGCTCATACCATATGGCATGTTTTCTATGTTTAAACGTAAATATCTATCATTTGTTTTTTGACTATTTGATTTAAATTTCATAGTTTCGACTTTAAACGAACGAATTAAGATATTATTTAAATAAAACAATAATTTTGGCGGTTCTTGATGAGTAAATAAAAAATCATCTACATAACCATCATCTTCATTTTCAATATCTACATCCCAATCTTCATCATCAAATTCATCATCATCATCATCCTCTTCGTCATCTTCGTTGAACCATCGTACCCTGAATTCCAATACTTTCTCTGTAGTAGTACAAGTTTTTAATTTTCTATGTTTTGAATTTAAATTACATGGTTTTGTAATTTCAACTTCTGACAATGGTACTGCTGTAATTATTCTTGTTGATGGAAGAAAAATAAAAATAATAATACTAATCACAATCGATGTTAATGATAACTTTTGATTCATTTTGCCATACCATTTTGTTACTATATTATTGTTTTTAATCATCGTATAATTGTATATATATATATATATATTTATTGAAATTGTTTTATATATATTGTATATAGTATTTATACATGTTCTTATTATATATAATATATTGATTTTCACACAAACAATATTGGAAAAAAGTCAATTGAAATAGTTAAACAACATGTGAGCTTTAGATATGAGAGAGAGGGGATGGAAGGGAGGTATGGAGATCAAAAATGAAGTGTGTGTGTATGTTACTTTGCATTTAATGTATATATATGAAATGAGATGCATTAATGTAAAATACGAAAAAACTTTTAAACACGCGCCCTTCTTGTTTTAATGATTTAAATCACCATTACCTTCTCCTACACTTCTACCATTTTCATCATGCCAATTTGCTTTTCCACCTTTTGAACGTAAAAGTGCAATGATCTCTTGGCGAAGTGGACTTTCATTATGACGATATGCCCAGTCCAGGGGAGTGGATCCCCCCCTGTTCTTCTTATTAATGCTATCAAGAGGCATATGAGTTAATAACAATTCAATCAACTCAGTAGTCGTACTGTTATTATATGCTGCTAAATGTAATGCATTATATCCATAACTATCTGTAATATTAGGATCAGCTTCACCTTGTTCAATTAAATATTTAACTACTTGGAAATGTTCGTCTCTTGCAGCTATTATTAATAAAGGTGTACATTCATAACCACCACTAGTTTTACCGACTTGATTCACCATATCTTTCAATGTCATATCATCTCTGTAGCCATTCATATCCCGATTAGTAATATACTGATGAAAAGGATGAAGATTCAAAAATAATTCTACATCATCCATACGCCCATGTTCACATGCACATACAATAGGTGTTGGTATTTCATCTCCCATTCCATATCCTGTACCACGTGGAAACTCTCTTTTATATCTTTCAATTAATAAATAAAGTCTTCTCGCTGAATGTGAAAGTATCATCTCATTCATACTTCTTCTACCTTCATAACCAAGACTCAATGCTTCATCACGTATACGCTCAAAATCATCACACCCAAATGCTTTTCTACATTGCTGTATTAAAGAAGATCGTTTCACATTACATAATGATCTAATATCTAAATATAGAAATATTTTTGTCATTATACCGCAAGCAGACTCAAATCCAGCTGGTAAAAGCAAAATACCAATTTCAATTGGTGGTGGTGCCCGTTCTTGTTGTAACGCTTCCAAGGTCGATTCATTTGTAGTACGTTGTCTTTTTGTAGGTGGTTGATTAGTGGTTAAAGATGCCATAATATATAAGTATATATATATATATATGTATATTTTGTATATATATTTTCTACGTATTTCTTCGTACTTTCTATTATTTATTATTAATCTTAGTTCATTCAAATTTAATATTGAATGAATGAAAAAACGTATATTAAAAGAGGACCGAGAGAGACATAAAAACACACACACATGTTCAAGAGTGCACTGTGTATCAATACAAACATTATATTTTAGCTTCACTCTCTCACTCTCTCTCTCTCCAAGTTCATACACACACTGATAAACACGAGGATGCTAAAAAATATAAAAATATACGAATCGTATGTCAAACACAGTGATTGAATGTGATGCAAAATGTCATTTTTAAATATGATAATTGGAAAGGTGATTTCGATTAATATATATATATTATAGCAAAGAACCAAATATAGATCTTCATACAACAATTGTCGTTGTGTGTGTATATATATATATATATAAACAGGAGACTACAATTGCTCATTCTTTCACATATCATCCTACATATCACCCCTACATATATATACAATCTTTAATATACATAGTTTTTCACATCCAAACTTTGCGATGCAGCTTTACCTGCCGCACCACTACCACTATAAATACCTCTTTGTGCTTCTGAATTTGCCTTTGCACGTATCATTAATTCTTTTTGTGCAGCTGCGATATTTTCTGATTGACCTTTCCATGCTTGCAATACACTACCTTGTAATGCACGTCCATATGAAAATGTCAACGACCATGGTTTTTTACTTTTCTCACCAAATTTATTGATGCAATCAAGTGCAACCGTTGCTTCTTCTTCGGACATACCACCAGATAAAAAGGAAATGGTTGGTAATGCTGGTGGTACTGTATTTTGCAATACACGTACGGTACATCTTGCAATATCTTGTGGTGGTGCTTTTTTAGCAGCTTGGGAACCGGAACGTACCATGTTTGGTTTCAATAAACAACCTTCCAACATGACGTGGTGATCACTCAATGCTTTGAATGTTGCTGCTAATACTTTTTGTGTCACTTCAGCACTACGTTCAATACTGTGTTCACCATCCATTAAAATTTCAGGTTCTACAATTGGTACAAGACCACATTCTTGGGAAATACTTGCCATACGTGCCAATACATATGCATTTGCATCAATAGCAAGTTTCGTTGGGCAACCACTATCTTTAATGTGAAGTACGGAACGCCATTTGCTGAAACGTGCACCTTGCGCATAGTATTTGCGGCATCTATCTGCCAAGCCATCGATACCTTGGGTAACGGTTTCGCCATCGGTACCAGCTAAAATTCTTACACCTTTATCAATTTTAATACCTGGAATGATACCATTTTCCTTTAAAATAGCAGTAAAATTTTTACCACTATCATCTTTCTCAAATAAAGTTTCTTCAAACATGATGCAGCCACTGATGTATTCACTTAACCCTGGGGTGGTGATCAACAAATGTCTGTATGCGCGGCGGTTTGCCTGGCTGTTTTCCACATTGATAGGTGCAAAACGTTTGCCAATGGTACCAGTGGATTCATCAGCAGCTAAGATACCTTTACCTGGTGCTCCAATAGCACGTGCAGTTTGTATTAATTCAGCAGTATAATCTTGTGCAGTTAATGATGCCATATTTTTTGTAATAATAATAATATAATTATATAATTTGTTTTGTTAAAATGTTTAATAATATGTAATATGTATATGTAATATATATATATAACACAGCGCAATGTAAAATGATTCTTCGTTTTATATATGTTGAATATCTCTAATACTTCTTTTCTATCTCTCGTCTACACAAACTATTATAGTGTATCATATATATATTTTAGTGTGTGTAAAATCTACGGTGGCCCTGAACGAGTCGGTCGTTGTAGACTAATGAGTACAATTCACTATATATGTATTCCCCCTCTCGCGCAGAAAAAGTAAAGATGTAATTAATAATGAAAAATAGAGACTGAAAATATGATCTAAAAAATGATGACAGATTGACAATATTTCTGGTCATCAACTGGTCAGTACATATATCCTCGTATTTATAATTAATAATCTCATCCTATCAAATAACACATAATTTACATACACAGCACACAGCACACACAGCATACAGTAATCTAATTACTAATATTGTACTTCATACTAATACTTCATATAATACTTTAACTTGTGTGATATCAAAATAGCTGTAGATCTAATAGAGGCACTTGCATATAGCATCAAAAAAAAACATCAGAAGAAATTATAAAATTCAGATTTAGATTCACGCTCTAAAACTTACGTGCTTACAGCTTATAATACAGTACTCCTCGTAGCCGTCCCTGGGCCGTCTATTATAAGTCTATAGGTCCTATCTGTAGACTTTTTAATTTTTAACTTAGATGAGGATGAGAAGAGGATCCGATGATCTATTTTCTATTTTAACTCCTTTATAGCAACTTTACGGAAGTAAAAGTGACGCTTCTATTTTTATATATGTATTCTTAGAGTAATTATATGTTCCTAGTTAATATTATTTCTATGCATTATTACATGTGTTATTATTATGTATATTATATGTTATCTGTACCTTAATAATTATATGACATTGTAATATTATTATATGTTAATGTTTCCTCTTTTTTAAGTTATTTGTCTGTTTTTCAGTAAGAACCTATTAGTAAGAATTTAGTGGGGATATCGTCGATGATCGAGTTTATTTTTTTATCCAATGAAAACATTACAAAAAAAATAATACATATAAAAAGTTTTAATACACAGATTTGTTTGATTTGTTGAAAAACAAAACAGAAAATAGATAATAACTATATAATCCAGAGGAAAAACAAGACAAAACAAAAACATGTCGTTCATTGCATCATTATTATCACGATCATCATCATTTTCATCATGTTCTTTTTCGAAATTATTTTTTCAATATCATCCTCATCCTCATATTTATCAACATATTATATTATTGATTATTTGTATTGTTCTTCATATAACGGTTGTTTCTACTAGAAATGTTACGTTTACATTGGATCCATCAAATTATCTTGAAGGCGAATGGCAAAATGGACCATTGATTCCAGCAAGCAACAGGTTCAACCAACGCAATAAAGCAGCATATACATGGCGAAGTTCAACGTTACGACATCCATATGTTGAATTTCCAACTGTGAAAGGGTTTCCAATGGATAGTATTACTATTGGTGTTTGGATAAAAATTGATATAAACGACCCAGGTGGTTGTGTTTTTGACATATCATGTGACAATTGTGTAGATCGCTGCCCTGCATCTATACGTTTAATGTCTACAAGGCAAGGTGCGCATGTTTTTTTAATACCTACTAAACACGAAGCAAATGAAGGTTTATGTGGTTTACGTGCTCAAAGACCAAGAGTCGTTAATACCATTACAGCTTTAAATGTAGGGGAATGGAGACACGTTGCAGTTGTATTAGATGCAACGAAACAAATATTTCAACTATATGTTGATGGCAAATTAGATGGGTTTGTAGAAGGTGCTGTTCGGTATGAAGCTATTGCTCGACGTCAAGTGAAAAATATCATATTAGGTAGACAATATCAAGATTTAGCCAATCCAATAAATGCTGCATATGATGATTTGCAACTATGGGATAAAGCATTATCAAAAACTGAAATTGAAAATTTAGCAAAAATTAATTGTGAATTTACAGATTGGTCGGAATGGAGTAGTTGTGAAAATGCAGCAAAGAAAGGTAATAATATCGATGACAACGTGTTCGCAATACGAAGACGTACTCGTAAAATAACATTAACGCCAAAAAACGGGGGTATCAAATGCCCAACGAAATTATTGGAAGAAGAAAATTGTAGAATCATGACAAGTTTGTAAAAATAATATTTTATATGATAATATTTATATCATTAAATAAATATATGTATGATACGACGTATATTATGATATCATTTTTACGAATATTTTAAATTTTTAATTTCTTGAATTAATTACACAGTATCTCTCATTATCTTGATAAAAATGATCTTCATATCTTGAAAAATATTAAAATAATACATCTACCCCCATAGTTCTTCTTTTTTTGTAATTCGTGTACACAACTGTTCGCTACGAGAACAACGAGAACTTCGCCTTTTTTTTTAAAATACGAACTCTCGTATTTTTTAGGAAAAAATCGAATATACATTAATTCAAAAAAATGTAAAATATTAAAATATATTTCTTTTAAAATAAAAAAAATATGTGCATAATTTATCATATTTAGCGTTGTCTCTCTCTCTCTATTTTCTTTTATTTTCACGAACGTTTACGAATTCGTATATATATATATATTATTACAAGAACCAGGGGGTACAAAATTCTTTTAGACCTACCACTTCTCACCCCTCTCTGCTGCTTGTTTCACTCGTTTCTTCTCTTCCCTAAATATTTATTTTACAACATACTTTGACGACTTTTTTTTCGATGGCGAAGTCGGTGTACTTTTACCTTTTGATAATTTACCTTTCTCCATTAATGATGTTGGGGAATTTGGTTCTTTCGCTCCACCATCTTTCTCTTCTTCCTCTTCCTCTTCCACAACAGGTACTAAACCTGGATATCCACTAAACGTTTTCATATCATCGCTTTTCGTATTATTTAAATAACGTAATAAAAAACCGACTGGCAATACAGTAAACATTGCCATTAAACAACACGCAATCCAATGCCCGATTGTTAAAGCATTACTAGTTTTCAACAAGGTACTTGCAAAATTAACAAGAAAATATTGAAATATTACAATGAAAAAAATTGTTCCTAAAAACGTCCAATTTCGCTGAAATCCTTGGCATACAGATTTTGCATCAGCTTCTAACCTACGAGCATTGAAAAAGTTAAATATTTGCTGGAATACAAATGTATTAAACACGATGGTATAATGTGTGTAATCATATTCAGAGCATATCACCGGTGCACTACTTGGAGTTGGGGATACATCATCAGTATTTGTAAAGTTCTTTATACATACACTGCCTTTATTAATAAACGTTCCATCAGTTTTTTGAAACATTGTGTGACCGTCAAAATACAATATGATTAACAAGAGCAATTGGAATGAACCTTGAACAATAATATTTTTTCGCATTTCTTTATTGATTAAATCAGCATCACGTCGATATGGCAAACGTTCCATTGACATGCGAAAAGGTGCTTCCGTACCAAATGCTACTGCAGCCAATGTATCCATAATTAAATTCGTCCATAATAACATAACCGCATTGAATGGAACTTGCTCTCCATGCAATGCAATAATTAATGAGAAGGACAATACGACGAAATTTGTAGTCAATTGAAATTGCAAAAAACTTCGAACATTTTCTTGCAAAGCTCTTCCCCATATAACACTTTTCACAATGGTTGAAAAGCTATCATCCATGGCTGAAACATCTGATGATAATTTAGCTCCAGTTGTTGAACTTTTGGCAAGCGCAAGGCCAATGTTACCAACACTTAAAGTCAAAATGTCTTCCGGGTGTTTCCCAACAACGCCAACGATGTTACTATCACGAACATGATGATTATACCATTCATCGTGATATCCAGGCAACAAGCGTGATGCTTGTTGATCCCATTCCGTATCTTTGATGTTATGTAATTTACACCATTCTTTTTTATTTCTTGGCAACGCTTTGCCATTTAATCGGCTTACAAAACCTTTTTTAAATTCAGGTGGACATCGTGCAATAATTTCAATGGAAGGTAAAATTTTGTCAATTTGGCTCAATGATAAACGTTCTAAATCACTCGCTAGATATGCATTCTTCTCATCGCTTAATATATTTAAACGAGTACATATAGCACGTGCAGTGTCAATATGTTCCCCGGTAACCATGCGTATTTTAATTCCAGCTTTTTGACATTTTAATACTGCATCTGATATGCCATCACGTAATGGATCTTTGATCCCTACGATGGCATCTAATACTAATTTTTGTTTAAATACCCAATCTACCTGTTTTAGATTTGTTGGCAATTTTAATTTTGTTATTTCATCAAAATCACAATGAGCTAATGCAATCGGTCGTAATTGTGCTCTTCCCATTTTAACAATCAAATCGTTGATAATATATTGTTTCTTTTTATAATCTAAATCTTGCATTTCAGCACGATGATCTAGATATTTAAAACATAGTTTGACAACTGTTTCCGCAGCACCTTTTACATATAACCGATACCCGTTGCCATTTGTTTTTTTCTCCACAACTGTTGCACTTATCCTGGCACTAGGTGTAAATGTATAAAAGCATTTCCTCACATTAACTTTACGTTCATATATGAAAAAATCTTTTGCACAACCCATTTTGTCAACCATCATTCGAATCAAAGCAGCTTCTGTTTGTGTACCAAATATTTGAACGTCCATACCACCATCACGCTCAGCTTCTGGTTTACCACTACCAGCTTTTTCATCTTTGTTTTTTTTCCCGCTACCCATCATTTTACCTAAAAACGCTGCACTTTTAGCAGCCATAGATTGCTTCTTTACTACTTTCTTGTGATATGTAACTGTTGTAGATGAATTTTGTGCAATATTTTCTCGTATAATATCATAAAGATATTTTTCAAACTTTTTTTTACCATTTGGTATTCCATCACTTGTACTGTAATATAAATCGGCAAACCAACCAGCTGCACATACCATGTCGTTTTTTGTAAATGTACCTGTTTTATTTGGCAAAATATCAGTAACATATCCCATGTTTTCATTTCCACTTACTTTACGTATTAGTAAATTTTGTTCTAAAATCGTGTTTGCTCTAAATCCCAATGATATCGCCACGGTCATTGGCAAACCTTCTGGAATTGCAACGACTACAATAGTTGCTGCAAGGACAATCGCATCGATGAAATATCTTGCATCACTACGACCTTCACGATACGTTGCATCTTCAAACGTTGCAGCAATCACAATAAAAATTAATATCGCGAAAAAAATGCCTGTGTATGTCACGTAATTTGCAACGCCTTGAAGTCTACCTTGCAATGCAGTATCTGTTGTAGTTTCTAAATTACGCTTTACAATTTCTTTATATTGCCGACTATTTTCACCAACGGAAATTGCAACAGCTCTACATGTTCCTTTAACGATATCGTACCCGGAAAGAATAAACGGATTTTTCTCTTTATCATTTATTAACATTGGACTTGTGCTTCTACCACCAGCACTATTGGTAAAATCTTGTGTATATAATGATATATCGCCATCAACTATTAAGCAATCGCATGGGACACGGTTCCCTACATCCAATACAATTAAATCACCAACAACAAGATCTTCACTTTTAATATGCATATGATTACCATCACGAATTATTGTAGAATATGATATATTACTTTTTTTATCAATTGCATTTAAACTTTGATCTTTATAATATTCTATCATACCTGATATGGAAGAGACAAATACGATAGATATTACAATTGAAAATCCCTCGCTCCATCCATTTATTGGATCATCAGCCAATCCAATAATAAATGA